>Ga0307419_10002048_pt1 | contig 10328 bp, 9 predicted proteins | sample SalMarWE160230MG_2_FD_202512 | JGI IMG/M metagenome (GOLD analysis project Ga0307419, IMG submission 202512) | Salt marsh sediment microbial communities from the Plum Island Ecosystem LTER, Massachusetts, United States - WE1602-30 | ecosystem: Environmental > Aquatic > Marine > Intertidal zone >... | reverse complement strand
TGTTGAAAAAGGACTTGTCAATCTCGCCTTGGAGGTCATCCCCCGTGAAAAGATCACCATTGTCATCCAGGGCGCTGATGTCCCCCTCAGCCTTTTAAAACCCATATGGGAGGCCAACATATTTGAAGAGTGGGGACTTTCTGAGGGAGAGGCTAAAATTGTAGGATACTTAAGACAGAGGGGATACCTTTTTGTCACTGTCGATTCCCGCATCCAGAGCTCGGCTAATGAATTTATGGTTGTTTATGACGTGTCGTCTGGAGAGAAGTATAAAATCCGGGATATGACATTCGAAGGGCTTTCTTATTTTACTCCAACCCAAATAAAGGGCGAGCTTCTCATCCGTACAAATATACCATTGCTCAGCAAGATTGATGGAGCCCGGCTTTTTGAACTCCCAAGAGAGCTCGAATTCCTATACAAAACTCGGGGATTTCCCGACACAAAAGTTGACCTGGTTTTTGAAAAAACCGAGAACAAAGTCAGGCCAATCTTTTATGTGGAAGAGGGAATACAGCATACTATCAATGAGATCACATTCGAAGGTCTACAAGCATTTGGAAGGGAGACGCTTCTCCCACAGATCAGTGCATATGAGGGCGGTCATTTCTTTCAGCCAGACGTTCAGCGAGATTTGGGAAGGCTGAAGAATTTCTACATGAATAATGCGTACAGAGGGACGGAAATCAGTGCTCAGATCAAGGAGGTCAGCGAAAACAAATTCAACCTCGAGTTTTCCGTTAATGAAGGCGAACAAGTTACAATCGACAGGATCATCGTATCAGGACATAAAGCCACAAAGACCAGCACGATTCTACGAGAGGTTCAGGTCAGCGAAAATGGTCTTGCAAGGTATGGTCAGATCAGAGAAACTGAGAGACGACTGGCCAATCTGGGAATATTTTCAGAAGTGAGGATAGAAGAGATCCCTCTTTCGCCCCAGAGGGTGAATTTGCTTATCCGTGTCAGAGAGGGGAGCAGAAATTATGCCAGTTTGGGAATCGGCCTGGAGACGAAGAGCGATCCTCAGACTTTTGCTGTTTGGAATAATGAGATAAGGCCCCGAGGGACCGCTGAGTTCACGCGCAACAATATCCTCGGGATTGCCGCTCAATTCAGTATCTTCGGCCAGGTCAGTACGAGAGAAAAGCGACTCGTATTTTCCTGGGAACAGCCGTATTTTTTCTTTAATGTTCCCCTCGCAACGTATGTCAACGCCTGGTTTGAGCAGGAGGAGAGGAAAAGTTTCAACTATGACCGTCGAGGTGTCCATCTTGGCGTGATCAAGATCGTTTCTTCTGAGAAGAACATGAACTTGTTGACGACGTTGGGGTATGAAAAAACGATCCTGACAGAGCTGTATGTGTTGGAATCAGAGATTGACCGTCAGTATTTCCCCTACTCAAAAACGTCGATCGCGGAAAGTTTTATTTTGGACAGAAGAAACGATCCCTTTAATGTGCAAAGAGGGTATTTTCTGAGCGCAGCTCTTGAATGGGCCTATCCGTTGTTGAATGCAGAATCGAATTTTCTAAAGCTGTTCACCAAATATCAACATTTTGTTCCCGTTTTTCCCGCTTGGACCTTTAGTGGGACGTTCCGGCTCGGTCTGGGTAGGGGGAAAATGCCCATCCATGAGAGGTTTTTTGCAGGGGGGAGCAATTCTTTTCGTGGGACCAGGTTCGATGAGCTCGGCCCTAAGGATCCCGTATCAGGGCAGCCTACAGGAGGAAAAGCACTTTTATTATTCAATTTTGAGATGACCTTTCCTCTTCTCTCTGCGTTCAAGGATCTCTATGGGGCATTTTTTTATGATGTGGGAAACGTATGGGGGCTAAGGGGTGATGTCGACCTGGCGTCGCTTCAGAATGCGCTGGGCCTTGGTCTCCGGTACAGGACACCTTTGGGTCCGATCCGCCTGGAAGTGGCTTGGTACGTCGATGCTGCCCAAGGCGAAAATGAAATTTTAGGTTTTATAACTATCGGCAATGTGTTTTAAGAGGAAACGTCTGATTCGACGACTTTTCGGAATCCAACAAATGGGCGCTATCTTTCTTGTTATAGTGGGGATTTTTTCCCTAAGCTTTGCATTCGGGCAGGACGAGACGGTCGATCGAATCTTGGCTCTTGTGAATGGACAAGTGATAACGTTGACTGACGTCAGAGTCGTCAAGACTTTCGGCTTGTATGAGAAAGGGCAGGAATCCACACCTGACGATACGATTAAACAAGTTCTCCAAAAACTGATCGATCAGAAGTTAGTCATCCAAGTGACCCGCGATGACGCCTCGGTCAACCAGGAGGAAATGAACGATTTTTTCGACAACATTTCTGAGGATATGGGAAACGATAAATTCCGAGAGGAACTGGATAAGTTTGGTATGGAAAGGAATGATTTAGGACCTTATGCCTACGAACGGATACTCTTCAACAGGATTTTATCCTCGAGGTTTGATCGTGCCGTTCTTGTGACTTTGGATGAGATCCAGGGCTACTATGAAACAAGATATGTCCCCGATCAACATGCCCAAGGATTAGAACCAAAGTCGATGCTCGACATTTTCGATGACATCGAAGTTATTTTAAGAAAAGAGAAAAGCGAGGAACAGGTCGAGGAGTGGCTTCAAAATCTACGGGAAAAAGCGGACATACAAATCAACCTAACTGTTTAAATCCTAGAATGGAGGACTTGTGAAAAAACTGGCTTTTTTGTTTCCAGGACAGGGATCTCAAGAGGTAGGAATGGGCCGAGAGTTCTACGAAGAATTTCAATTGGCACGTGACCTTTTTTCACGAGCGGACCGGGCTCTGGGTTACGATCTGTCCCGAATATGTTTTGATGGGCCAGAGGATGAACTTAGATTAACTCAGAATACGCAGCCAGCCCTTCTTGTCGTCAGCACCATTGTGGATTTTCTTCTGAATAGAGAACCGGTCATTGCTGCAGGCCATAGCCTTGGAGAATACTCTGCCCTGGTGGCAGCCGGGTCCTTGACATTCGAGGATGCAGTTGTCTTAGTCCATAAAAGAGGCCAGTACATGCAGGAGGCCGTTCCTGTCGGCGTAGGTGCGATGGCAGCTCTGTTGGGATCTGATTTTGAAAGTGTCACAGATGCGCTGAGCAGAGTCAGAAGCGGGATAGTGGAAGTAGCTAACTGGAACAGCAAGGAACAGATCGTCATTGCTGGCCATGTCGAAGCTGTCAAGGAAGCTCTGGATGTGATCGACCCGCCACGCTCAGTACTCTTGCCGGTAAGCGCACCCTTCCACTGCCAGTTAATGAAGGGTGTGGAAGAAAAGCTTTACCCTAATCTTAATGGTGTGAAATTTCGCGATTGTGCTTATCCCATCATCACCAACGTGGATGCAAAGGTCATTCATCGGGGCAGTGATGCCAGAGATTCTCTCCAAAGGCAGGTCACTCGACCAGTGCTCTGGTATAAATCCATGCAGCTCTTGGAAAACGAAGATATTGATTTTTTTGTGGAGCTGGGCTCTGGAAAAGTCCTTGCAGGACTCCTGAAGAGGATAGGCAGAGAGTGGTCTAGCTCTCCCAAAATCCTCAGCATTCACAATCCGGATTCCCTCGCAAATGCTAGAGATCAGCTTGAGGAATGATCTCTCCGATTGTGTTGACGACAAGAGCGGGAGCATGAGACACATTCTGTAGGTCCGATCTTTTGGCTTCACCGCTCAACACCAGAATAAAGTCACATTGAACGCGATTTGCTAGTTCCATATCTGTGTAAATTCGGTCGCCAATCATCACTACATCTTCAGGATCCACGTTATGCTTTTTGAATACGTGAGTGATCATTTCTGGATTGGGTTTCCCAAAAATTCTTTCAGGTTTCACCCCCGTTGCTTTATCATACAAAGCCAGCATGGCGCCCACATCCGGGATCGGTCCTTGTGGCGTCGGGCATACCAGATCAGGATGTGTGGCAATCAGGGGGACATTGTTCTGGAGAAAAAGGGCGGATGTGCGTAGTTTTTCGTATGTGAGCTCCGTGTCATATCCCAGGACAACATACAAAGGATTTGGAGAGGCCACTTGGATACCCGCTCCCAGGAACATCTCTTTCATGGACTGAGTCCCCACGACGTACACTTCTTTTATCCCTTGATCGTGCAGAAATTCGATGACACCATCCGTGGATAGCAAAATATGGCCCACGTCAGTTTGAATCCCCAAGCGGGACAATTTCTTCACATAGTCCGCCTTCGAGCGCGAGGAATTGTTCGACAAAAAATAGTGGTGAATTCCTTTCACTTTCAAATAATCCAAAAACTGATCCGCCCCCTCTATGAGGTTTTCACCCAAGTAGATTGTCCCATCCAGATCCATGAACACCACATGCTTATTCTCCAGTGATCGATCGAATGTAGACATGATGGGTTTATTTGTTTTTGATCGCCCGAAATGCATCCCTTATGTATTCAATAGAGGACAGAAATGTCACAGTGATGATGATCCATGACAGAGCATCGAAGCTCCAGTTACCAATACGATCCCAGTAGTAAGGACCCAGGATCGCCAGGAAAGAGCCAAAAGCCTGAACAATAGCTTTTATCTTTCCGCTCATCCGTGCGGAAACAGATTGGTTCCTTTTTGCAAGAAGGATTCTTGCGTATGCAACGGTAATATCTCGCAAAGCCATCGTCAATGGGACCAACAGGAGCACCAGGCTTTTTGATGCCAGGGTCGAATAGATGACCAAACGTGAGATGCTGTCGGCATATGGGTCAAGCGTTGCTCCATACTCAGAGGCAAGGTTGAAATGACGAGCGATATGTCCATCCACGGCGTCTGTGGTTTCGATCAATAAGAGCAGGCAGAGTGCTAAAACAAGTGTAAGAGTGGATTCTTTGCAGGCTATGAGGTCCACAAAAAATATCACAGAGAGAGGAATCCTCACCATAGTTATGGACTGGATCAGAATATACCCGCGTGGATTGCTCTTGAATCCATTGGGGATTTGTTTCGAGTCCATGCTCTTGAACAAAATTTGTGAGGTCCTTTTAAGTTCTTTCCATCATTTTACTTTTTTTGTTTTTCCCCTGTCAACAACACGCATCCATTCGTGCCATCATAGATTTTGGGGGCCTTACTTTTATTTAGTCCATTGGTACGTAACAATAATGAATACCTTCTGAGATAGAATCAGAGGAGATGTTTTTTGCTCCAGTCAGATTTTTCACGCCATTCCCTCATCAACCTTCTCGGCCCTGCGGAACTCCGCACGTTTATCCACTTACACGCTTAATATTTCTCAGCAATATTCTAATCCGCCCTATTGGTAATACCGTGCTCACACAGTCCTCGGGGTCGATTCCATCGACTACCCTCGAAGAACGATTCGGGAAGGCTAAATCTTCCGATGTCGCTCAATCCATCTCTTCTGATTCTATATAAAACAAATGAAGCCTCAGGTACTAATTATTGTGATGAAAATGTCCATCAATAAATACTCAGCATATTTTTTTTAGCCTGAGGAAGGCGAGATAGCCGATCAAAACGAGGAAATTGAGGGTGGTCAAGGACAGCGACATAAAGGTTGAGTAAAGATCTTTACCGATAATATCGTAGACGGAGAAGAATATTATAAGAAAATTGCAAACGAGGACGATCCTCCAGATTTTAGTGTAATACGGGAAATAGTGGACAACGATCATTATACCCAGAATGGACATGAGTAGATTATAATCCCAGCCAAGAGGGGATGCCAACGGGATGAGAATGAGAAGAACCGAACACTCAAGGATCGCGGCTTTCTCCAATCTTTTTCCTAGAATCATAAGGAGCAAGACCAAAAAAGCGAGGACAGATAGGAAAATCACAGTGAGAACTAAGGAGAGGTTGGAATCACCCGTCCATTTGTTAAAGAATGCGATGATGGATATGTTATCCCAGGTTGTGAGTAACGTCGGAGTGGATTGAGAGAGTGTTGAAATCCATTCGTTCAGGACGATAAAGTTCCCTTTCAATCCATAGTATAGAGAGGGGGTGAATGTGGCTATACTCAGTATACACATGCCACTCAATAGAATCCGCCATTTGCCTTTGAGGAGGAAATAGGGGAGAAATATCAGAGCATAGGGTTTGAGCGCAACTGCAAGGCCCCACAAAAGTCCCGCATAGATATCCTCGTTGTGCGACCTCTCATTTGTTTGGCGATCCAGATACCAGGCCATGATAAGGAGTATCAATGTCACCACGGTGTTGATTTGGCCCAGATCGATCTCCCTCAAAAAATATTTGATTAAGATTAAAGGAGGAATAACCATCAACCATTTGGATTTTTCTGTTGTCGAGGGGACTAGTAAAAAAGAGAGACGGATGAGAGCCAGGGAGCAAAGGATTATGAAGAAGTACCAGATACCTTTGGCCAGGTCAAAAGGCAGATAGGAGAGAGGTAGATAGAGAAAAGCGGAGGAGGGGAGGTACTTGAACATGTAGTGTCCGTCTTCAAACCTGTAGGGCGTCTCTGCCAGCCGCAGCCGTTTTCCCGCTTCGTAATTCACCTGGAAATCGACCATGTCATTTTTCACTCTGAAAAGAAAAAGCAGCAGAAATACGACAATTATCAAGATCATTCGCAGAGCAGTTTTCAAGTGAGAGTGCATGGTCCTCCAATATTAAAACATCTTGCCCAAAACGTAAAACGCGTTTTTTAGTATTTCCAAATCCGTGTTGATGTCATTCAGAGTGATCAAATTATATGATATCAAAAACACGCTCAGTTTCCCCGGCGAGGAAACTTCGCTCGGATCCGGGATTCCCTCACATCTCCCCTTGGGAGATGTACCATGCCCGTCCATCCCTCCTCACGGTTTTTTCCATCACACAATCTGATCACTCAATAATGCTCTTGAGTATTCATGACATCACAGATTTGGAAATACATCCAGCCGGATTTTCTAGCAGGGAGCGGTGTTAGACTTGAAAAAAGAGAAAGTGCCGAGTATATTTGGTAGGGTGATGTCGACAAAAAAATCTCTCACTCCAATGATGGAGCAGTATCTCAGTATTAAGCGGAAGCACCCGGATTCTCTGCTGTTTTTCCGTCTGGGTGATTTTTATGAGATGTTCTATGAAGATGCAAAAATAGCATCCTCTGTTCTGGAAATTGCCTTTACATCGCGACAAAAAGTTCCCATGTGCGGAATTCCCTACCATGCGGCAGAATCATATCTGACAAAGCTTCTCAAACACGGATTCAAGGTCGCTATATGCGAGCAAGTGGAAGATGCAAAATATGCCAAAGGAGTGGTCAAGAGAGATGTTGTAAAGGTCTTAACTCCGGGAACGGCCATTGAGTTTGACATCGAAGAGGATAGGGAAAACACGTATATTTCCAGTTTAGTTTTCGAGGAGGATTCATGGGGGCTTGCTGTTATCGACTTGGTCCCGGGGCAACTAATGACGGCACAGAGTGATCCGCAGGCTCATAGAATCCTGGCCGATGATTTATACCGGTTTTCTCCAAAGGAGATCATATACCCAAAAGGCCAGGAATCCAAGGTCGACGACATCCTTATGCACAACAATCTCGGGACCATAATGAAAAGCCCGCAGGAGGATTGGCTTTATGATTTTGCCCAAGCCAGAAGCATCCTGATGGATCAGTTCCAGGTGAAATCTTTGGAAGGTTACGGTCTCGCTGAAAAGCCTTTTGCCGTTTCAGCAGCAGGTGCGCTGCTTTACTACCTGAAAAAACTCCGCAAAGATTCTCTCCTGCTCATCCACAGAATGGCTTACATCCAACCTCATCAGCATATGGTTTTGGACACATCGACCATCAAAAATCTGGAGCTTGTCAAAAACCTCAGAGATGGTAAACGCACCGGTTCCCTGCTGGAAATCTTGGACTTCACAGGGACATCGATGGGCGCACGGCTTCTTAAGTCCTGGCTCCTCCAGCCTCTTAGGGACATAACCGCTATCGAGCTCCGGCTTGAGTCCGTCGCAGAACTGTTGGGGTCCACGATCCAAAGGCATGAATTGAGAGACATTCTTAAAGAGATCTATGATTTGGAACGGCTCACCGGGAAGATCTCTTTGGGCGTAGCCAATGCTCGCGATCTCGTCGCACTGCACAAATCTTTGATCCCTTTGCCACAAATTCAAAAGATCCTCGGGTCATTTTCTTCACCTAGACTCAAAGGGATCCTTGACACATGGGATAACGCTCAAGACATTGTCGAGCTAATAGAGAGGTCCATCAAGGAAGATCCGGCGTATGCGGTCACGGACGGCGGTATTATCAAGGAAGGCTATAACTCCGAGTTGGATGAATTGAGAAAGATCAGCCACTCCGGAAAATCGTTCATCACTCAACTTGAGAGGAAGGAAAAGGAAAGGACGGGCATTTCTTCTCTCAAGATCCGCTATAACAAAGTTTTTGGCTACTACATAGATGTGACCAAACCGAATCTATCAATGGTTCCTCCTGACTATATTCGAAAACAGACACTGGTCAATTCCGAGCGTTTCATCACTCCAGAGCTCAAAGAGTATGAAGACAAGGTGCTCAATGCGGAAGAGCGGATCGGAGAGTTGGAGCACCAGCTCTTCCTTGAGGTCAGAGAAATGGTCGCGGCAGAAGCCGCAAGGCTCCAGAAGATGGCTTTAGATATTGCCACTCTAGATGTGCTGTCCTCTTTGGCTGAGCTGGCATCACAGAAGAATTATACACGTCCTGTTGTAAACTCCAACGAGGCCATTAAGATTTTAGGAGGCCGCCATCCTGTGATAGAGGAGACCAATGAAGAACCTTTTGTCCCCAACGATGTGTATTTGAACAGGGATGAAGGCCAGATCCTGATCGTCACGGGCCCGAATATGGGTGGGAAATCTACCTATTTAAGACAAGTTGCCTTAATATGTATCCTCGCCCAAATAGGTTCTTTCGTTCCAGCCGAAGAGGCAGAGATCGGTATTGTCGACAGGATCTTTACGCGCATCGGCGCCATGGATTTTTTGACTGTTGGGCAATCGACGTTTATGGTAGAAATGCTCGAAGCCGCTAACATTCTCAACAATGCCACTTCGCAGAGTTTGATCCTGTTGGACGAAATAGGGAGAGGGACGAGCACTTTTGACGGTTTGAGTATTGCTTGGGCGATAGCCGAATATCTCCATGAGAATGAAAACACGCGCGCTAAGACCCTTTTTGCGACCCATTACCACGAATTGACCGAGCTCGCTCTCACACTCGAGCGGATAAATAACTACCATGTATCTGTTAAAGAGTGGAAGGACGAGATTATTTTTCTGAGGAAGATCGTACCGGGACCTTCAGACCAAAGCTATGGCATCCATGTGGCTAAGCTCGCAGGAATTCCTCGCCCTGTGATCGAAAGAGCCAAAGAGATCCTCTTCAATCTCGAGAAAAAAGAACTGGATGATGCGGGCGTGCCCAAAATCGCATATCATTCTTCAGCCCGAAAGAATAAATCTCAGTTGCTTCTCTTCCAAGAAGATCGGGAAAGAGAGACATTGGAGAATCTCAGAGAAGAAATTGCGAAGTGTGACCTGAATGTGCTGACTCCGCTCGAAGCTCTGAACCTTCTCGAAAAGCTCAAAAACAAACTCATAAATAGAAAACAATAGGTAAATCTATCCCTGTAGCTTGGATTATTCACAAATTGAGTGGTAGGTCGGGTCGGCCCTTACGTCAAATGCTTTCTGACTATTCATCAGTGGCTAAGTCATCCATATCCTCTTCGTCTCTGAAGTCTTCATCGAAGTTGTGGTTGTCATTGTAGGTGACTTCGCCTTCTTCCTCTTTGAGTTTTTCCAGGGCTAGCTCGAATTCTTCTTTGTTCTCATATCTCCTCAGGTAGTTAGATGCGGCGTCGAGGTAACCCAACTCCAAAAAATCATCTTCGATCACGCAGAAAACAGATTTCATGTGTCCTAATTGGAGATCGCCCACAGTATCCACAACCTTTGCAGCATTTTGAATGGCCTCAAGTGTGATCCAGCTCGTGATTTCGATTTCTTCCATTTGATTCCTCTTAGGGAAAAATAACATTTTTGAACAAATTGTCAAGAAAAAATAGTATGGAAGGAAGCATTTCCAAATCTGTGTTGAAGTCATTCAGAGTGATCAGATTATATGATATCAAAAACACGCTCAGTTTCCCCGGCGAGGAAACTTCGCTCGGATCCGGGATTCCCTCACATCTCCCCTTGGGAGATCTCCCATGCCCGTCCATCCCTCCTCACGGTTTTTCCCATCACACAATCTGATCACTCAATAATGTGACTTGTTTTTATACGATCACAGATTTGGAAATGCTACCTTATCGGATCGATCAGT
>Ga0307419_10002046_pt1 | contig 10342 bp, 12 predicted proteins | sample SalMarWE160230MG_2_FD_202512 | JGI IMG/M metagenome (GOLD analysis project Ga0307419, IMG submission 202512) | Salt marsh sediment microbial communities from the Plum Island Ecosystem LTER, Massachusetts, United States - WE1602-30 | ecosystem: Environmental > Aquatic > Marine > Intertidal zone... | reverse complement strand
CTGCTGGTTGGCATCATCGCCGGGCTCGTTGGATGGATTAATCAGTCGTAACAGCAAACGCTCTTACAGAAGACAGAGGACAGGATATGACGCTCAATATTGGTGACCTGGCCCCCGATTTTGAAGCAGAAACGACGGAAGGCAGAATCTCCTTTTATAAATGGATTGGCAATCGTTGGTGTGTGCTCTTCTCACATCCGGATGAGCCGGCTTGGCCATATAAGCCCCAGTACCTCCGATTGACGTTCGCGAACGCCGTCTGCCTGTGGCCGCTTATTGTGCGGCGAAGCAGTAAAACAGACCAGCGCCGCCGGTTTTTGCCAGACTCGCCTGATCGCAGCCAACCGTCGGGTGAGCTGAATTCCAAGATGTGGCCCATGAACTCTGGATAGGGCCCTCGCGGTCATGATGGCCGAGCATTGCCGAGCCATCGGTTCCGCCCTTGGTCCAATTTCCGCAAGTCATGTCCGGGAAAAAAGGACCTGCAAAAGCGGTACCATCGGGTCGCGAACCGGTAAGCATGTCGTGTTTGTTAGGCTTCTCCGTGCGGCCATTCACAAGCTGTCCCTTTTCGTCCAATGCCGTTTCTTTGGTAAGGTTATTGTTAGCTGAGTGGAGTTCTTCCAGGTTCTTGGCGATCACGACGCCTTTGGCGTTTTGCCAAGGGCCAGTGCCAATTCGATCGCGCGCGTTGACAAAATTCGGGTCGTCATATCGGGGTGCTTGGGTGCTCAGGTAGGCGCGCCAAGTCTTGTTCCCGGCCCCGACTGCCGCGGCTAGCCGCTGACAATGGGCATCGGCGCCATCGAGGCCGCCAAGGTCGCCGCCCTTACCGGACCCCACGCTCGTTACGAAGAACGTCATGTCGGCGGATTGCGCCACAGCTGGGAGTGAGCCCAGCGATAGAAACAGACATGCGGCCAGCGGCACACTCAATCGAGAAGTCTGCATTGCGCGGAGTTCCTCCCAATTTCGACGGCAAACGCCGTCATTGGATTTTTTTGAATGCCTTTGTATGTAATTCATAACTTCACCCTGGACCGAACGATCTCGCTCTTTGCCAGAGTGCACCGAATTTGAGCATCAAGCATTATGGCTGTGCTCGACTAGCCTGGCAAGCCGATAGTGGGTATGGGAACGGGCAAAAAATCCCCAGCATAGACCGTTTTTTGCAACGTCTTGAAATCGGTGCCCGACTTGAAGGTATCATAGACGCGCGCCGGATCAAAAAAGACGCCAATCGGATTCGCAGCAAATTGTGGGGAACTTCGCATGAATTCTCCCGAAAGCTCCCAATTGGAAAAATTGTCGGTTTGCAATTCGACGAAGTTGCCCTCGGGGTCCTTATAGTAAAGCGAGGTCGTCATCCCATGATCGAGGCAGAATGCCGGCTCGACGCCCGCTTGTCGCAAGCGATCAAACGTAGACATTAGTTCAGCAAAGTTGCTGTATTCGAATGCGCAGTGGTGCATGCCGTTGTGGCGGACTTTTTCTGCATCATCGGAAAGGCCAGGCACGGCTAAGAACGCAATTCGGTGGTTTGCGCCATCGTTTGTGGTCCAAGCTGCAGTTTCGTTTCGAAATTGTACCTGCGTTCCGACCACGAGCGCGTACCATGTGATCATTTCATCCAGGCGGCTGGTCTTTATCGTTAGGTGATGGAGCGACGGTCTAACTTCGTTGTTCGCAGTCGCAGACATGTGGTTCTCCTTACGTAATGAACGTGAAGTAAGCACAAGACGTTTGCGGGTCAGCATCGGATATGCATCACGCAATTGCTGCAAAGCCTTTGCCGTTTCAGCCAATAACTATACCGCGAACTCGTCTACTGCGGCAATCGAAACGGGCTACGAAGCTAGCTATATCCACCCGCTCCACGCAGCGTCAGATGCGATTTCGGAGATCGGCAAGGTTGGCCCTGATGCGGGAGATTGCGCTGCGCGTCGGCGCCCCTTCAGCAAAGCGAAGCCCCTTCGGGCTGCGGAGGAAGACCTCCGCCGCTTCTGCCGAATTTTTCAGATCATAACCCGTTTCCAGCCATATCGCGTTTCCATGGGCATCGAGGCGGACCAGCGGATTGCTCCTGGAAAAGAAGCTTTTGGAGGCATAAGTCCGCAACCGGACGATGCGGTCACTCCCAAAGTGGATGTGCTGCATGGCAAGCAGATGATCGTCGCCATAGCGGATATCGAGCACGATGGAGCCGGTGTCAGTCTCTGCATCGTAACCAATTGACGGAACGTCTACACCATCGATGATGGCGAACCACCAAGCGTTGTTGTACTCGACAAAAAATCGCAAGGACATGCGATCCTCGTCGGAAAGAGTGGTCTGCAGATAGCCATCGTCTGGATCGAACAGGTCGATCTTGAAGCGGCAGCTTCTGTACATCTCTCGAAATCGGCGAAGTATATCCAGGCGAACCTCAGTCAGAGCTATTTGGTCGGTCATATCGGTCGTTTAAGCCTCGCATCGTCGTTGAACCCTCACCCGTGGCAGCTTCCAGCCCTCGGTCGGCATGTGTTGAATGCGCCGGGTCCCGGTCGGCGTACCTAAGGCCATGAACCCTCGCCTTCATCTCCCGCCAGTTCGGTGAACCGGCTGTTCCAGCGCGCTAAGTCGGACCATTTTGCTTGCGTATCATCTCTCGGACCTGCTCAATAGTTCGAGCAGGCTCTGTCGAGTGAATGACGGCATGGCAATTGGGACATACAGGGCGGAGATCGCGAACGGGATCGACCGAGTATCGCATCCTGATGGTCGCGAGTGGTATTAGGTGATGGACGTGGATCAGTCCGTCGACGCAGGCACCGTATCGATCACTCAGAATGACGCCGCAAGCATCGCATTTGGCACCATAGTGTTCGATGCACCGCTGCCTTGCAGCGGGATCGCGCTCATATCGATTTACCAGTACCTGGGTTACCGCGCCCTCCGCAAACGCGTGATCGGCCGGTATCTCCTCTGGGATGCGAAAAGTTTTCGCCGCACTGGCTTCGATGTACGTTGGCTGAGGCACCTGCGCATCACCCGGCCTCTCAGATAAATCTCTCTCAATCGTACGCGGTTGGGGTTGCAGGGGGGGACCTGCACGTTCGAGCGCCCGGACACAACGATGCACATGTTCCAAGATGACTTTCCGCGACGAACTCTTAGGTTCGATTTCTCGTTGCTTCCGCCTGAGCCCATCCAAGTCACCTTGGTTTGCGAGTTTCACTACTTCGCCGAGAAGTCTTCGATAATTTCGATGGGTGTCTGCGCTGAAATCGGGTGGAGGCGGTATTTTTCCCGCCCTCACCCATTCTTCAGCCCGGGTCTTGTCATATTTATTTATGCCCTTTTCTGTCGTGTAACGTGGATCGGGCGAATCTGGGGACTTGATCGTCGACATCGATTGAGCACCCTCTCGCTACCTCGGCCTTCATGATCATAACATTCACACGCGGAATGGTCACAGGATGACTGCCCAGCCTAATGTCTCTTCCGGGTCAGACTCGGACTATGGCGCTCAACCAACGCCTTGAATTATGTCCGGATCGATTCGAAAGCAGTCTTCTGCGTCGTAGATTGGCTGTGCGGAGGCCATAGTCGCTCCTGCCTCCGCATCCTTCTAACAATCCGAGCGCGCTACTTCGGACGTTCTGGCGCGGTCGGCGAGTTCGATCGCTGGCACCGTTGCAAAGGGCCGATGTCCGAATTGGGTTAAGCAGACAAAGCTCGGTCCTTCTCAAGGGTCGGCAATTCAACGAGAAGTACGGCACTGGCGATCCGGATGTCCGCTATCCCTTCGTACAACGGACCAAGCTTCCCAGGCTGCTAATGGCTGAGTCGTGCCACGAACAGACATTGATCGATATAATGCACCGCGTGAACTTTTTATCGATCGTTCTCACGCTTGCGGGTTGAGCAGGGGCAAGTCGAACGACCGCTTGTGCGGGCGAAAGGCTTTGGGAGAGGTGAGACTTTCGCTGAAAGCACGGGCAAGCGCATCGCCCTGCCAGGAAACGGCTGGCGGGGGACCAAAGAGACAGCGCTGCAATTCGAGGATGGCCGAACGCAGCTTGGGGTCGGGCTGGAACGCGGTGCCTTGAGTGTTCTGCCACGCGCTCCAAGCAACCTCGGCACCGGCCGCATCATTACGCCGGCACGCGCGGAGCAATTTGCGCGCCGCCACGCGGTCTGGGGGATTGTGCTTTTTCCACGCTTGCCTTCCCCATCCGACGAAGCGCCTCCATTGCCATGCGCCAATTCCGGCGACGAGAGTGAGTGCCAGTAACCATGGCCAGAGGCGGCCACGAGCGGCAGCGCTCTTTGAGGTTGGTGCAATCGGTGCTGGCGCGACATCGAAGGTTACGGCGGGCAGTGTCTGCGACTGGAGCGTCTGCGTTTTTGGATTCCACCAGAGATAGGCGAGTGCGGGCAACGTAAAAGTGCCGGGTTTGGTGAGCAGATAGGTAAGGGTATCGCGGCGCTCACCGGAAAGAGAACCGCGATCGATCCGATCCTTCGTCTCCGCGTTGCCGGAATAGACGCGGATGCCGTCCGGCGCCGTGGTCGGCGCTGGTGCGAGCGCCATGCCTGACAGCTCCGGGGCGCGCTGGACGATGCTGCGCTTGAATATCGCCCCGACCTGCGCCGGGCCGGGTTGCGGGTCCCAGGTCTCTTTGACGTCAAGCATCTCCGTAGTGATGAGAAAGCCGATCTTTTCGCTGACGGGCGGGCGTTCGATTTCGACCGACCAGCCGGGAGCCTCCACCTGCTGGTCCTTGACTGGGCCGGTGAAGCCATCGTGGCTGGAAAAGCGCACGGCGAATGCCGGCATGTCGAGACGGCCCGATTTTTGCGAAAACAGCGCGAATTCGTGAGTCTGCACGAACCAGCTCTGCCCTTCGATCTCCTGCGACGACACCACCGGATTGCCGATCTTCATGATGATGGTGCCGGGCAGCTGCGGCAGATCGAAGTTGGCCACGCCCGCATACGAGCCCGTGGCGCGCAACTCGACGTAAAACGGAACCCGCTGCCCCATCCAAGCCTTCGCATCAGGCGCGCGCACCGATACCGGCGCGACCTCAGCCCGTGCGGCGGAGCCGAGCACAGCGAGAGTGATGAACAGCGCAAGCGTGGTCTTCATTGGCCACCTGGTTCTGCGCGGGCCGCCTGCTGGTAGGCAAACTTGGCTTTGAGAAAATCCGCCGGACGCGTCTGCACGCGACGCAACCAAAGCGCCTGGATTGCTTGGTCGGATAGCGCCTTGCCCCCGGCGACCTCGGTCTCCTGTCCCTCATTATTTTTTGCATCCTTGTCGAAGACGACCTTGTCGGCGCCGATCTTCTGATCACCCATGTCGCCGCCCTTTTGCTCGACTAATTTGGCGCGGGCAGCGGCGAGCGCACGATTGTCGACGGCCTCGTTCCAACCGGGACGCTTTTCCAGCGCGCGGTCATAGCTGGCAATGGCGGCATTATACTTGCCGAGCATCAGCTGCGCATTGCCCTGATTGTAAGACGCTTCGGCACTGTCGCGGCGGCCGAAGGCCTGGGCGGCCTTCTCGAACTCGCCGGCACGATACCAGGCAACGCCCTGCCACATCGGATCGCGAAAAGCCTGCGCCGCGGCTGCAAATTCGTTACGCTCGAAATACCGTTGACCTTGCTGATCCGGCGTGAACCAGAGACCGGCCCAGGCGAGCGCCACGACGGAGAAAAACGCTTTCATGTCGGCTGCTCCTCACTGTCTCGGCGGCGAAACGACGCCAGGACCATTAGGCACAGCAGCGGCACCAGCCAGTAGCCCGCCTCCTGCCACCGCCCTCCCTGCTCGCCACGCTGTGCGACCGGCGTATGCGCCGCGCGGCGCACAATGGCGGCGATATCGCTGTCCCCGACGTCGTCGAGTGGCACCACGGTAGCCCCGAGCGTGCGGGCGGCAGCGCGTAATGCGTCATTGTCGGGGGACTCCGCGGCGTTGACGGCGAGGAATTGAAGCGGGACGGACAGGTCCTTTTGGTTGGCTTGCAACTCGGCGGAATCGGTGCCGACAGCGTCGGCAACCACAAGGATGCTGCCGCCCTGCTTGCCCTCGGCGAGCACACGAGCGGCTTCGCCCAGCGCGAGATCAAGGCGGTCGCCCGGCGTAGGCATGATGGCCGGGCTGATCTCGGCAGCCATACTGGCCACGACGGCGGTGTCGCGTGTCGGGGGCAGCACGAGATGGGCGGAGCCCGCATAGGCAATCAGGCCGAGCGGCTGGCCCTTACGCGCTTCGGCGAGGTCAGCGATCTTCAGGCGGGCGCGTTCAAGCCGCGACGGCGCTGGGTCGGGTCGTTCCATGCTGGCGTCGGCCTTGAGCACGATCATCAGCGGCGTGGCGTCATCGGCAAAGGGGCTGGGTTCGAGCCGCCAGGTCGGCCCGGCGATGGCCATGGTGGCCAACAGCCAGACTGCGAGCAGCCACAGCCCGGAACGGTATTGCGCTGTTTCTCTGCCGATGACCAGCGCTTGCAGCAACTCCGGTGCGATCTGCTCGCGCCAGCCGCGCAACGGATCGGTATAGCGCCGCCACAGCCACCACAGGCCGATCGCCAGCGGCGCAAGCAGCAGCGCGCCGGGCCGGATGAAGTGGAAGTCAGCCAGCGCCGCCATCATGGCCGCACATCCAGTCGCCCGCTGAGCGGATCGACCCGGACCGTGCCGGTCGCACGCACCGGGCCCGGGGCGCGGAGATGGCGCAGAACTGCGAGCCCCTTTGCGCTCAGCGACAGCAGCAGCGCCACTAGCAGCGGCCAGTAAAACAGATCACGACGCGGTCGATGGCTGATGACCTTCACCTGTCGGGTCTCGATCTGATCCAGCTCGTCATAAATGCCCGCCAGTTGCTGGCGGTCGGCCGCGAAGAAATAGGAGCCGCCACTGGTTTGTGCGACGTCGCGCAGCGTATCCTGATCAAGCTTTTCCTCACCCACGGTCGTCGGATCGCCGATCGCCACGGTGTGGATGCGGATGCCGCGCTGCTTGGCAATGCGCGCGGCCTCGACCGGGGGCACCTGGCTGGCGGTGTCATTGCCGTCGGTCAAAGCGATGATGGTTTTCGCGGGCGCATTGCTCTGATCGAACAGTGTGATGCCCAGTCCGATGGCATCGCCCAAGGCGGTGCGCGGCCCAGCCATGCCGATCGCGGTCTCGTCCAACAAGCGGCGCACCAGGTTGAGATCGGAGGAAAATGGCGCCTGAAGGAACGGCGCATCGCCAAACACTACCAGCCCGACCCGGTCGCCCTGGCGGCGGGTGAGGAAATCGCCGAGCACCTCCTTAACCGCGGTGAGGCGGTCCACCGTCTTGCCCGCGGCATTTGTGAAGTCCTCCTGGCGCATGGAACCAGAAAGGTCCACCAGCAGCAGCAGATCGCGTGTCGGCACGTCGCGCGTCACCGGGGGCTCCAGCCATTGCGGGCGCGCCAGAGCAGTGAGGACGAGCAGCCAGAGCAGAGAGGACAGCACCAGCAGCGTCCAGCTGCGCGTCGCCCGGCGCACGGCTGCTTCGCCGGCATAGGCGGCCTTGATACGCGCGCCGAACGGCACCCGCACCGCTACCAGTGCCGCCCGGTGCGGCGGCAAGACCACGCGGAGCAGCCACGGCAAAGGCAGCAGAGCGAAGATCCAGAGATGGGCGAAGGTGAGCATGGCTTAGTCGCGACCTGGGACGAACATCCGGCCCTTCAGGCTGATTCAGGCTGGCCTGATCGTCCGACGCGTCCTTCTCCCTCTGTTTTGTCGTGTGACACCAGATGGTGCCGAGCGATCCAGCGGCGGGCGAAGTCGCGCAGCGCGTCGACATCGTGATCCGTCGCCTGACGGCCATAGACCCCGGCGGTGAGCAGTTTGCGCACGTCGGGAGACATGACCTCGTTGCTTTGCCCGACGATCCAGTCGACCCAGGCATCGCCGGTCTTTGCCGCAACGAGATGCCGCGGGACGATCGCAAGCGCGGTGCGTCGCAGGAGTTCGGCGATCGCCGGCGCGTCGTGTAGCGTCCCCAGATCGCGCAGAGCGGTGCGCCGGTAGGCATTAGCGCGCCAGCGTTTCCACATGCGCCAACCCAGCACCGCCGTGATGATGAGAATCAAAGCGAACAGCACGTACCAGCCTGGCGCTAGCGGCCACCATGGTACGGCAGGCGGAAGTACAATATCGCGCAGGTGACCGAGGCTGGTGGCGGTTTCTTTCATCGGGCGGCAAGATGTTGGCCGAACAGGGTACGCAGTTGCTGGGCGGGCGGCTCGGCGGCAGAGATGGGCAGCACCGGCACGCGCAGGGCCCGGAAAATGTCGGTCCACTGGCCAAGGAGCGCAGTGAACACCTGCTGGAACGACGCGGCGAAAGTCGCACTCGCAGGCAGCGTGTAGGTCGTACCGCGATCGGCGGCAATCATGCCAGGGTGGCCCTGCAGCGAGGCTCCGAGCGGATCATAGATCGCGACCACCAGCACGTCATTGTGCGCGGCAAGCTGCGTGGCGAGGCGCTTGGTTTCGTCGTCGGCACCGTCGAGGTCGCTGATCAGAACGACGAGGTGATCATGCACGGCACAGTGCAGCGAAGCCTCGAGCGCCTGATTCAGCGTCACTTGGCCCGCTGTCGTACCGGGTTGCTCTGCAAGCGCCTGATTGAGCCGCGCCACTTCGTGTAACAGGCGTAGCACCCTCGTCTGGCTGCCGTGTGGACGCAGATCGATGATCTCGTCCTCATTGAAAACGATACCGCCCACCCGGTCGCCGGCGGCAAGGGCGCGCCACGCACCCAGAGCCGCAATCTCAGCGGCCGTGACCGACTTCATGGCGCGACGGCTGCCGAAGAACATCGGGCGGCGCTGGTCCACCACCAGCAGCACCGGACGGTCGCGCTCCTCATTGTAAACCCGCACATGCGGCGAGCGCAGGCGCGCAGTAGCCTTCCAGTCGATCGTGCGCACATCGTCGCCCTGAACGCAGTGGCGCAGTTCCTCGAAAGCGAGGCCGCGTCCGCGCAAACGCGAGGCATGGCGGCCCGCCAGCAGCGAAGTGATGGGCTGGCGGGGAAGGAAGGAAAAACCGCTCGCGTCGGCCTTGATCCGAATCAGGTCTTTGAGTGCGATGGTGATGTGAGCGCTCATGCGGCGATAGACTCAAATAGGCACGACTGCCTCCAGCAGCGTCTCGATGACGTCACTGCGAGACTTGCCTACGGCTTCCGCTTCGTAAGACAGGTGGACGCGATGCGCGAGACAAGCGGGCGCGACGGCGCGGATATTGTCCGGTGACACGAAATCCTGCCCACGCAGCCACGCATGGGCGCGGGCCGCGGCATCAAGCGCCAGGGTGCCGCGCGGGCTGGCGCCGAGGCGGATCCAGCGGGCGAGATCGCCGCCGTGGCGCTGCGGTTCGCGCGTACCGATGACGAGGTCCACCATGTAACGTTCGGCTGTTTCAGCGACGTGTATCGCGTTCACTTCCTGACGTGCGGTAAAGATCAGATCTTGCGCGATCTTCGGCGGCGGTTCGGTGGTGGCGCCAGATTTCTCGCCGCGCACGAGGCGCATGATCGCGGCCTCGTTGTGCGCCGGCGGATAGGGCACATTGACGTAGAGCAGGAAGCGGTCCATCTGCGCTTCGGGCAACGGATAGGTGCCTTCCTGCTCGATCGGGTTTTGCGTTGCGAGAACGAGGAAAAGCCGGGGCAGCTTGTGCGTCTTGCCGGCAACGGTGACCTGGCGTTCTTCCATCGCTTCGAGCAGAGCTGCCTGCACCTTCGCCGGCGAGCGGTTGATCTCATCGGCAAGCACAAGATTGCCGAAGATCGGCCCGGGCTGGAAATCGAAACTGCCGTTCTGTTCGCGATAGATTTCGGAGCCGGTGACATCGCTCGGCAGCAGGTCGGGCGTGAACTGCACGCGGCGAAATTCGCTCTCGACGAGCTTGCCGAGCGTCTTGATCGAACGGGTCTTGGCGACACCGGGAAGCCCTTCCATCAAAACGTGGCCATCGGCGAGAAAGGCGATAAGCAGGCGCTCGACCACGGTTTCCTGACCAATGATCGCGGCGTTCATCGCGGCGGAGATATGTTGAAAGGCTTTGCGGCTATTCATCTTGCACCGTCGAACGATTTCCGGGCACTCGCCGCTTGTGACGCGGCGCGGCTTATGCAACAGCGTTTGCGAGTTCAGGCTCTTACCGGCACGGCTGCGCCCCGTTAAGCTTGCAGCTGGCCACCTCCCGGAAATGGACGTTGCGCCTGAAGGTCATCAAGAACAGGCTTCAAAGCATAGCTCAAGAATCCGCGGGCCGCATCCGCCAATGCGACGGATGCGTG
>Ga0307419_10002045_pt1 | contig 10343 bp, 10 predicted proteins | sample SalMarWE160230MG_2_FD_202512 | JGI IMG/M metagenome (GOLD analysis project Ga0307419, IMG submission 202512) | Salt marsh sediment microbial communities from the Plum Island Ecosystem LTER, Massachusetts, United States - WE1602-30 | ecosystem: Environmental > Aquatic > Marine > Intertidal zone... | reverse complement strand
TCAGAGGTAAGAAGACCAAGAATGCGATGAACTCCTAACATTTCAGCAGAGAGTAAGAGTGAGTATCCACTGATTTCACCGGATTCTTCAAGATTGAGAATCCGTCTACGGATTGCATTAGCAGATATTCCATAACGACGAGACAACTCTTGATAACTAACCCTGCAATTTATCATGAAGTCACCAAGAATCTTCTTGTCCAGCTCGTCCACAGAATTCACCACTCAATCCAATAGCAACAATGCAGATTAGTTGAAAACGACAATTTATGCCTTGCTAACTACCTGTATGGATGGAGGTCGTTTGTTTTGGGAATAATTGAAAGAAGATGGTCAAGCAATGGTTTCGAAGGAGAACTACCTAATGTTTGATACTTCTTGTGCGACTTTGTGTTTTTCAAAGGAATAGAGATTCCAATATCTGACGATGATCTTTCCAGGATGTTTGGTAGCACAGTATGTCGTTCTTCTCTTCCGCAACCAGCTGCTCGCAAGATATTGAAACCGAAACCTGTCAGCCACATAGGCATGAGATTGACTCTCTCATCAAGCTGATACAAAATAAGCTCCTTCAGTTCTTTCCCTCTCCGAGAAACTATTTGAGGTACTAATACACTCCCCGGGGTAGTTGCAAGTCGGTCGATGTCAAAGAAGAGCGTACTTCCTCCATTCTCAAGCTGCATACTAAGCATTGAGATGAGTTTTGCCTGAATCTCTAACAATCCTTCCTCATATGTTCCTGATGTAGGAATTATCGCTATAATATCTGATATACTTCCATCATAGCACGCTAACTCTGGCATACCTAGGTCTTCTAAGATTGCTAATTGTGCAAGGAAATCTCTCTTAGGTGGTAAGAGTTTCTTCGTGGCTTCTAGATGCTTATGTACAGATTCCCACCCATACTTACGGACATGAGTTGAATAGGATTCTGCACCTAAACGGATTATTTTGACTTGGGGACACCCATGCAACCAATCAGGTCTGTCTGCTTTGAAAGTCATGGCATAGAGAACATCGTTCAAGTTTGGAGGATTATCTCCGAACTCTGCTTTGAAGATAGGCACAGGTTTAGCTGCGCGTAAATTGTCAATGATCACTTTCTGCAATCGATGAAGATGGTGGAGAGGTGCTATGTTTATTGTATCCAAGTTGTTGTTATGTATGTAGAAGTAGCGCAGAGATTTACAGTCAATGAGAGGTGTCAAGCTAATATCTTGAATTCTGTTGTATGACAAATCCAATGTTTCCAGTTTAGTGCATGATTTTAGTGGTGTAAGATCCACATCTTCTAAGGCATTCTCACTCAAATCAAGATACTTCAGTGTCTTGCACCCTTCAAGAGGAGCGAGATTGATTTGACTGATATAATTGCATGAAATGTCAAGGCGAACAAGATTTTCAATATCGCGAACCCAGTGAAGGTTGGAAGAAACATAATCAACATGGGAAGACGGTTCAGAACGACCATAGAGAAACCTTTGGTCATCAGGGTCCGTGGTGTCGGTGTATCTCGCTACAATGCAACGTGTCATAGTCGTATGCCCCAATACAACTCCTTGTGATTTTGTACCATTCTAGTATATTAAAGGGACACGAAAATATACTTAGAACACGTGTTCTAACAATTATGAGTGCGACACGATGAATCCCAAATTTCAATCTGGTGTCCAATTGTATTCGATCACAAGAGAGCTCTCAGCTCTTCAAGGAATCTATTAGCTTGTTTTGCCCCAAGTTCCCAGAATGAGGATTCAGAGATATCAAAGCCAAAGTCCAAAAGATTGTCCCTTACACTCTTTGTGCCGCCTCTACCAAGTAGGTCTCTGAACCTAGCCTTGAATGCATCACCTTCTTCTTTGTAAACCTCATAGAGTGCGAATACTAACATTTGAGCAAAGGAGTAGGGGTAGTTGTAGAATCTGCGATTTGGCATGAAATGATGAGGAATACGAGCCCATTCGAATTCCATGTAATCATTCCATTCCACGCTATCTGCAAATACTCTCTTCTTCGCCGCATCCCAGAGTTTGCAGGCGGTATCCGCATCAATCAATTGTCCTTCTTCAATCGCAACATACACACTCTTCTCGAATAATGCTCGGAGACCAACGTAATAAACCGTATAGAAGAAATTGTTTAACACAATAGAGAGCGTTTCTATCTTTTGTTCTTTTGACTCTGCCATCGAGAGAATCTTATCAGTCAGAAGTAGTTCTCCAAAAATTGATCCCATTTCAGCAAGGCAAGAGGAGGTTCTCCAGTTCAGTGGTGCTTGAGCATGATAGGTGACATGACCTTGAACTGAGTGACCTAATTCATGAGCGAGTGTGTAAAGATCAGTAATTGTTTCATTATATGAAGTGAAGACAAAGGAACTTTTAGCTGTGCCATATCGTGCGCAGAATGCACCACTTGTCTTTCCTTTCCGATTTGCAGAATCTATTCGATTCTTAACAAACATATTTTCAACGACAGCTCCATATTCAGGATCAAATGAGGCAAATGCATCAACCACTATTTCCCTGGCCTCTTTCCAACTAAAATGCCATACAGGATTTTCAGAGGGCGGAGCTATAACATCATTTCCTTCTATTGTTTCAATACCCATTATTTTTGCTTTCAATTTCAGAAAATGTCTGAATTTGTCGGAGGTATTTTCGATGACTGAAAGAAGCGTTTCTATTGCCTCTTCATCTACATCCTGATCAAGCAAACTTTGAGTCATTGGAGAAGGGTGTCCACGTAATTTTGACATTGCTACGTGGTCCGCGCAAATCGACCTAAGCGCATGTGCATGGAGTAGCTTGTCATCAGAGTAACTCTTGTAGAGGGTTTCTGTTGCCATCCGTCGAATATCACGATGGGGATTCATCCGTAATGCGCTAAGCTGATTATAGGTAAGGGTCTTCATCTCGCCTTCCACATCAACCTCAAAGGTTTTTTCGGATACCCATGATGAATGAAGTTGAGAGAACAATTGTATACCATTCAAATCCTTCTGAATGATTGCTTTCTCTTCTTCCTCAGAAAGGTGATACTTCGAAGCGTTATGAAGTCGTTCAAGATAATGCTTGAATTCAGATAGTGTAGGATCCTGTATCAATTCGGGGTTATCAGAAATGAGCTTGCCAAGGTTAAGAGTGATGGACTTGTTTATTTGTTCTGTCTTACTTATTGTATCACGAGACCAGCCATTGAGTTGTCCCGATTCTTTGTTTGTTGTATCAGCTCTAAATCGTAACCCACCATAAGACATGACATCATTAGCTTCAATCTGAAAATGCTGGAGTGTATTAAGCATCTCCTTAATATCAGAAGCTGACATCGATGAAATCTTACTCACGTATTGTTCCGCATAAGATTTTGCTCGAGTTTCCATCGTATCTAGCATTTCTTTTACCACGTCAGCAGGTGCCCCATCAACCAAGACTGACAAGTCCCAAGATCTCTCTGACTCTGTCATCATAATACCCGATTTCTCAAATTCAAATCCCCCATAAAAGAACTAGTCTTTGTATGTATGGAGAAAGAGGTTGAGTTAAATTGGGAATGATTTCGTGAAAACTCATGTTCGCTACCAGATATGATCTTCATGTCCACTCCTCATATTCGGATGGGAATAATGACATCAGCGATATCATTCATAGAGCAAACATGTTACATTTGGAAGCAATAGCTATCACAGACCATTTCTGGCCATCAATGGGTTCTCAAAAAGGTGGAATAAATATAATTGAGAATCGGCGTCATGAAATTGATACAGTTAGATCCGACTATCCAAAATTATCTATCTTGGATGGAGCTGAAGTGGATATCCAGTCCAATGGGACTCTAGCACCTGTAGCTGGAGGACTTGAGCAGTTCGATATTGTTATTGGTTCTTTTCATTGGATTTCTGATTCACGAACTTGGGCTTCCGCTCTTACAAAAGCACTCCAGAATCCTCAGTTTCAGATACTAGGTCATTGGGATGGATACCTTTCATCGTATCAGCAAGAGGATGGCCATGCAGTTGTAGAAGCTCTAGCAGGCACAGGAATTGCTATCGAACTGAATGGAAGGTACATATCAGAACAGACTGGTTTTTTGGAGATGGCAAGGGATTGCGGTTGTGTTTTCTCGCTTGGCAGTGATTCTCATTCTGTGGAAACGATTGGGCAGTTAGATTTCCAGAGAAAACTTGCAGAAGATTTTGAACTTGACCTGGCAGAACCTAGTGCGTTGCTTGCTCTAAAATCACCATAAAGAATTAGTCGGAATCCTTTTTTCTCACCAAGTTTAATGAAACTCAGTGGAGACAATTACAAATGACAGAGAAACTACTTTTTCCTTCTGAAGAATGGATAGAGAAATACGTTATAGCTCTAAATAACAATCCAAGGTACGAGGACGCAGCCAAGACTTGGGAAGGCGATTTCGTATTCCAGATTGATGCAGATGGCGAAACCATCCCTGAAGATGTTAGGTTTTACATAGACCTCTGGCACGGCAAATGTAGGTCTGCAAAAATGGCAGGACCAGAAGATACCGCAGAGTTTGTCTATTCAGGCCCTTTGAAGAATTGGAAATTACTCTTTGAAGGCAAAATAGATCCTATCAAAGGTATCATGGCTCGAAAATTCAAGTTAGAGGGTGACATGGGAAAAGTGATGCGCTATACCAAGGCAGCACTTGAGCTCGTCGCGACCACTAGAGAGATTCCTATCAAGTATCTAGATGAATAAGTTAACATTACGAATCTGCTCCATCGGAGGGGAAAGGAGTGAAAATGAGGAAGAAGGAAAAGAAAAGACCTGGACCAGGATGTGCAGTTTGGGAAATCACATTAGCCTGCAATTTGAACTGTATCCATTGTGGTTCTGCAGCAGGTAAGAAACGTCCCGATGAGCTCTCTGCTGATGAAGCACTAGATCTATGTCAGGCACTGAAAGAGATAGATTGTATGGGTGTTGCTCTAATGGGAGGAGAGCCTCTTCTTCGACCTGATTGGGTAGATATCTCAGAGCGGGTTCATGAACTTGGAATGGAACTCTCCATAATTACGAATGGGTGGCTAGGACAGAATGATAAAGTCACACAACAGATTGAGGATATATCGCCTGAATGTATCACAGTAAGCTTGGATGGAGGAGAAGCTGCAATCCACGATATGATTAGGGGAGTGGATGGATCATTCAAGAGAGCAACAGATGCACTAAAGCGGTATGCATCTCTTGGACTTCCTACAACTGCAATTACAACAGTCCATAAACTGAATCTCGATCAGCTTGTAAAGATTCGTGATTTCTTGAGAGGCCTGGATGGTGTTGCATGGCAAATCCAAATGGCCACACCATTTGGGAGATTGGAGCGTAAACATGTCCTCTCTCCAGAAGAGTACTATTCTGTTGCGATGTTCATCGCATCCACAAGCAAGCTATACGGCAAAGAGGTCTTTGTAGCAGGTGCTCACGACATGGGATATTTCTCAGACATTCTTCCCGAACTTCAAGTCAAGGATTGGTTGGGATGTCAAGCAGGTATTTCTGTTCTTGGTATACAGAGTAATGGGAACATTCTGGGATGTCTAGCTCTTGGAGATGACTTCATCGAAGGAAATGTTAGAGAACGTTCTTTGCAGGAAATCTGGTATGACGATTCATCCTTTGCTTTTTCACGACACTATAAAAAAGAGGATGTGAAAGCACATTGTAGAACATGCGTTTTCAAGGAAAGGTGTGGAGGAGGTTGCTCTGCAGTGTCATATAGCATAACTGGATATCTTCATCAAGACCCTTATTGTCTTCGGCACATTGAGAAATCCATGAAATAACAAATATCTTGTTCAAAGAGTTTATTGGCATTCTTGAGTATATCTTCTATGGGTATATTGTATGGCGTGGAGTGGTTATGGATCTGCAATCTTCATTTTTAGATGTATCAAGAGTTATCTCCCATTACGATTGCAGAAGGTGGTTGAAAAGGAACTATACTCTGATTCTCTCACAAATTCACAAATGGAATCAATTTTGGGCTTAGGAGAAAAGGTTGGTCTAAATAAGAGTGAGGTTATTGCCGCAGTCCCAAGTGGCATGAACCCAGCAGGATTCGGAGAAAGAAGAAGAATGACACTGTTCTCAGCTATAGTAAGTATCGTCATCATTATTCTTGGTAGTTTTCTAATTATGGTTTTAACAGGGAACTATCCACCTGAACCTGTCTACACATATACGCCAGGCACACGTTATGGCAGCATTAGTCCAGACGACTTCAACTAGTGCATAACTTCTGTGTTCATATCATTTATCTGGAAACAGACACATAACAACAGGGGTGTATAGGATTGGAAAGGACAGATATTCGTATATTATTGCCAACTCTAAAGATTGTGAAAGCATATCTACCTCGGAAAATATTCTCTCAGATTGAACGTGTTTTTGGAAAACCAAATCCAACAAGAGAGCAATTACGTGAAATCACTCAGCTTGGAGAATCAGTTGGTCTTATGAAGAACGAGATAATCGCTGCAATTGATGCACCTCTGGCAAATCAAGGAATTACATCTAAAGAACGGTTATCGTTATTCATCTCATTGATAGCAGTTTCAGTTGTTTTTGTTATTAGTGTGCTACTCCAATGGCTTGCTGTTGACTCCGAATCCGTTCCGATTCCAACACCAACATACATACCTGGGTCGCTCTATGGAAGTATTCAACCTCAAGATTTTCGATTCAGAAGTGCACCCTGTCACTAGTATTAGTGCATGAAACTAAATTCAAATTCATGATTACTTTTTTCACAGTATTTATCTGCAAAGAGAGGTATAATCAATATAGGTGTGTAACATTGGAACGGATTTACTTTCGTATTTTGTGGCCGAAGATAAGAATCATTAAACCGTATATACCGCGGAGTATATTCGCAAAATTAGAGCTTGTTACTAGAAAGCCAAGTCCTACAAAAGAGCAATTAGATAAGATTTCCAAACTCGGAGAATCTGTCGGGCTTCAAAGAAATGAGATTATAGCAGCAGTTGACGCACCAATTGCTAATCAAGGAATTACAGGCGAAAGTCGATCATCAATATTCATCCCATTGATACTAGTTTCAATTCTCGCAGTTGTTTCTGCCTTGCTGATATGGGCTGCTGTTGATCCCGATTCATTCCCATTTCATGTATATACACCAGGAACGTTCTATGGAACTATTCGACCTCAAGATTTTTCGAGTCATAGTCATTCTCCACTAATACCATAGGTGGACTTCAGTGAAACTCAACATCGGGTGTGGTTTCGAATATAAGAAAGGGTATGTGAATGTTGATGCGTACAACAACACTGTAGCAGACCATATGATGTCTGCAACTCATCTTGAATTTGACAATCAGTCATTTTCGCATGTTGAATGTATTCAAGTTATGGAACATCTCGGTGCTGCGAAGAGCATCTACGCTTTGAGTGAGATCTATAGGGTGTTGCAGCCAGGAGGTTCTTTTCTTCTTGTAACTCCAGACCTGGTAAGTTCATTCAAATCTTTCATTAAGGGAGATGAGAACAATCGAAAATTAATCATGAATTGGATCTACGGGCTTGATACGCCAGGGATGTCTCACAAATACGGATTCCCAAAAGAGCTCTTAGAACGGATGTTGCATAGAGCAGGATTCATTGATGTTGAGATAAAAGAACTAAAGCCAAAATCGGTTCACCCCTCCCTTCGAGCTACGTGTAAAAAAGAAGATTCGAAAATTCATCAAACTATCAGCCAGTTCAGAAGAGCTCTTGTAGAAGATAAGAAAGTGAATTTGGATGATCAAGTAGAAGTTATTGAGAAAGAATCACTGATTCAAGAGTTAGTTCAATTGTTTATGAAGGCTGAAGATACACTTGATGATAGATATTTGAAAGCAATCGTTGAATCTTCAGCTGTATGTTCTCCGAAGGTTGGTAATGTTTTCCTTGCGTCTAGCAGAGATGCAGGAATTGTTTTTTCTAGCGAATCTAATAGATTTATTGAGATACTAGAAACACTCGATTCTGTAGGTTTTATTGATGTGTTAACGGATCTTTTCTGCAAGATGCCAATCAAGCCAGGATTCCAAAGTGAAACATTCGATTCCGTGATTAAACTAGGAAAGCAGTTAGTCAGAAAATTCATTTCGGACGACCAGAGTGCAATTAAGGAAATCAGGAATAATGCATTAAAAACAAATGAAAAAGGGTACACTGATTATTTTTCAAAGATTGGACTCGAACTCATTTCAAATAGGAAAATTGCTTTTGGCTTGAAAGCATTCGGACTAGGTAATCTTGATGATGCAATCAATCTACTTCAAGAGGGAGTTCGATTGAATCGGGACTCGGTTATCGCCTTCTGGAACTTGGCGCGATTATCAGTTTTGAAACAAAATTCTGCAAAGATTGAGCAATATTATTCTGCTGTGAGGAATCTCCTCATGCTCAAACATCCTACAAATTATAGAAACCATGTAAGGATTCTAGACCAAGAAAGAAAGTTTGCAGATGAAGGAACAGAGAAAATGTACTCTAGACCATTACATACCTACTGAACGCTGGTGAATAGAAACTTATATCGTAGCAGGTGAATTAGAGAAGCTATGACTCGCATTCACACTGAACTCAGTGATATAGTAGGAATTGAACATCCCATATTCCAGGGAGGTATGGGACCTTACAAGACGGAATCACTGGCAATTGCAGTTTCAAATGCAGGTGCTCTTGGAGTAATCAGCAGTATTGGTATGGCAGCAACATTACTTCCAGACGCTGCACCAGTTGATGCGCTTCGGTTATTCGGTACAGATCCACCTCCAGTAATTCTACGAAAATCAATAGAAGCAGTCAGTAAGAACACAAGAACTTCTGATGGTGTGTTTGGAGTTAATATTCCTGTAGCATCAGAGTTCATTCTTGCTTCTGATATGTTTATGAACGCAACAGTGGAAGCGTGTGAAGAGGATTCAGATATTGAGCGGTCTCTGAGGGTAATTATCACCTCAGCGGGTAATCCAAAACCTTGGGCAGTCATAAAGGACCGCGGATTTGTGTGGGTGCATGTAGTGCCATCAGTCTATCACGCAAAGAAGGCAGAGGCAGCTGGTGCTGATATTATCGTCGCATCGGGCCATGAAGGAGGAGCACATGTCAGTTGGGACCCCGTCCACTCAATGGTACTTATTCCAGCAGTCGCAAAAGCGGTGAATGTTCCAGTTGTGGGTGCAGGTGGGTTTTGTGATGGAGCAGGTCTTGCTGCAGCACTCTGCTTGGGAGCAGATGGGATTCAAATGGGAACGCGATTGATTGCAACGAAGGAAAGCGATTTTGAACCAATGTGGAAACAAGCAATCATTGAGAGAGAAGAGAGGAACACTCTCGTTGGGAGAGGTCTCTTCGGTCCTATGAGGTTCCTGAGAAATACCAGAGCAGAAGATATCGTGAAGCAAACACTGGAGGATATACCAAACTTCTTCCTTGGTGAGCCTCTTGACTCGAATGAAAAGATTCTGGAACTTGAGAGAACTGGTTTTGATGATCTGATAGATGGGAAGGCTGATACCGCGTTGATGTTTGGTGGAGAGGTGGTTGGCAGGATTGAGAATCTTCCAACAACAGCGGACCTTATTGAGAAGATAATAAGGGAAGCCTCTGAGGTGCTGCAAACGCTTCCTAAGAATGTCATGAGTTAATCAGAGAATACATTTCCTATGGTTGATTTTCTTCTTCAAATTGCACCTGTAACTGAAACAGTAGTTGAGATTCTGAAAACAATCCATGAAGATGATCTTAGCAGTTGAAATCGATATGGCAGAGCAAATAAGAGGGAGGAGTGCAATCCCTAAGGTGTATCGACTAGTGATTAGGAGTAATAGATATGGTATGGTGGTTTGCAATACCGAAGATTGTGTTTGGTGACGATGCCTTACTTGAACTTGAAACGATAAAGGGAAAGAAGGCTCTGATTATAACTGATAAGGTCATCAATGAATTAGGACTCGCTGAGAAGGTTTCCAACCTCCTGTGTGATCGACAATGGGAAACAGCAATATGGGATGGAGTCGAGTCAGACCCAAAAGTATCAACTGTGAAAGAAGCTGCACGAGCGTTGACACGGATTGGTGCAGATTGGATCATTGCTGTTGGCGGTGGAAGTGTGATTGATACTGCCAAGGCAGCATGGGTTCTTTATGAGAAGCCTGATGTTCAGCTAGATGCACTAACTCCTTTTGATGAATTAGGTCTCAGGGTGAAGGCGAAACTAATCTGTATTCCAACCACTGCGGGAACCGGATCTGAAGCAACGAAAGCAATTGTAATTCGCGATGATGAAACAGGAAGAAAATTT
>Ga0307419_10002043_pt1 | contig 10348 bp, 8 predicted proteins | sample SalMarWE160230MG_2_FD_202512 | JGI IMG/M metagenome (GOLD analysis project Ga0307419, IMG submission 202512) | Salt marsh sediment microbial communities from the Plum Island Ecosystem LTER, Massachusetts, United States - WE1602-30 | ecosystem: Environmental > Aquatic > Marine > Intertidal zone >... | reverse complement strand
CGATGGTACAACAGATGAAATCATTTCTTTTACTAAAAGTCTGGGAGGTCACAAATGACATTTTTGGTTGGGCATCGTGTCCTGGTGCTGGGTGACACGGCTGCCAAAGGCGGGTTAGCTCGATTTTTTGCATCGTTGGGAGCTGACGTCGTACCGGTGACAATTGAGGATCTGAAGGAAAGACTTTCAGAGGCCTCCTTTCTGATTGAAGAGTTGGGGCTGTCAAGGCTTGCCGAGCAGGGCTGGCCGCGCCGGCGTATCGAACAGACGACGCCGAAACTGATTCATATTTCCGTTACGGCATTCGGCAGTGAAGGACCTCATTCTCGATGGGAGGGAAACGAGCTGATCGCCTCGGCAATGTCGGGTGTGCTTCGGTTGACCGGCACGCCGGACCGCGCGCCGGTGAAAGAAGCGCTGGATGCGTGCGGCTTTCATGCCGACATGGTTGCCGCCGCCGGCGCTCTGGCGGCCCATTATGAGCGTGGTGAGAGCGGCCTTGGACAGCACGTGGATGTCTCGTCCCAGGAAGTGGCGCTGTCCCGCCAGCTCAACAGCGTTCTGGTATGGCAATTTGAACGGCGCAAAATGCATCGCGTTGGGGGCGCACTCAATTATGGTCTCGCCACGGTGCGCTGCATCTGGCCATTGCAGGATGGATGGTGTTTTCATTCCCTGATGACGGGACGTTTCGGTGCGCCCGCCAACCAGGCGCTCAGCGACTGGATCGATGAAGCCGGCTTGCCCAATCCGCTCCGCGGTACCGACTGGATCAGCTACAACCGCTCCACCCTGGATCCAGCGATTCGAGCCGAATGGGAAAAAGCAGTCGAGGCCTTTTTCAAGACACGCACAAAAGAGCAGATCGCAACCGAGGGCCGAAAACGGGGCATCAACGCAACGGTGATTGCGGAACCGGCCGACGTTCTGACCGACCCGCACTTGGAGGCGCGCGGGTTCTGGCGGGAAGAGGCGGGCATCCGGACGCCTGCAAGATTCATTGATATTCATGTCGCTGAACCTGCCCCGCAAGTATCCGCAGATATAAGACTCGAAAACCGAGCCGAGGACAGTTCCGCCATTCGACAAGGGCCTCTGGCCGGTGTGCGGGTGCTGGATTTTTCCTGGGCCCTGGTGGGCGGGATCACCACCAAAACCTTGGGGGATCTGGGCGCCGATGTCATCAAAGTCGAAAGCCGCACGCGACCCTGCCTGTCACGGATCGACGTGCATGTGTCGGCGTCCAGGGCGGATAACTTTGACGACAAACCGTGGTTTGCACACCTTAACAGTTCCAAGCGCAGTCTGTCCCTCGACCTGAAGAAGCCCGAAAGCCGCGAGGTCCTGAACCCTCTGATTCAGTGGGCTGATGTAGTGGTGGAAAACTTCTCTCCAGGCACTATGGCCAAACTTGGCCTGGACTACGCAACATTGCACAAGATGAATCCGGGCCTCGTAATGGTATCCGGGAGCGTATACGGTCAAACCGGGCCATTTGCGCAGGAATGGGGCATCGACGGCACCGGTGCGGCGTTGTCGGGGCGCACCTATCTGACCGGCTGGGCGGACTGCGATCCGGTGATCCCGGGCGCGGTACCGTATGGTGATGTTATCGTCCCAAACGTGATGGCCGGCGCCGTGGCCGGTGCCCTGCAGTATCGGCGCGAGACCGGTTCCGGTGCACAAATCGATGCCTCCATGTATGAAATCTGCGTCCAGCAGATGCATGGCGCGATTCTGCAAACTCAACAGGGAAGTATACCAAAGCGCATGGGCAATCAAGATCTGCGCTTTTTTCATCAGGGAGTGTATCCGGCATTGGGCGAAGACCGCTGGGTGGCCATCAGCCTGGCCACGGAGGCAACCTGGCAACACCTGCGTGAGTTGGCTGCCTTGCCGCAGGCAAACGATGCCGCGGCACGGGACGCCGTCATCGCCGCGTGGACCTGCGACAAGTCCGACACATCGCTGGTGGAACAGCTTCAGCAGGCGGGTATTGCCGCAGGTGTCGTGCAGGACATCGAGGAGGTGCTCGAGGCCGATCCGCAGATTGCCGCGCGTTGCCCGCTTGTCCCCATAGATCATCCGCTGCTGGGGGAATTCGGGCATATGCGAACGTCCATGCGTTTTTCGAGAACTGAGGTTGAGATGTATCGTGCCCCCGGAATCGGCGAGCACTCGAAGAGCATCGCCAGAGACCTCGCAGGGCTTAGCGAATCACGTATTGACGAGCTTGAATCCTTAGGAGTGTTCCGATGAGCAACAACTCCGGTCAGCGCAGCCGAAAAGACTTGCAGTGCACGAAAGACGCCACGGGGTTTCAGCGCAAGTTCGTGTCCGAGTTGAAACAGCGCGTGGTGGAGCAGGGGGAGCCCTTCGTGGTGGCCCAGGCCGACACCCCCCATGAACTATTTCACGTCATGGATATTCTGCTGATTTCAAATCAATGGTGGGCGGCCTACATTTCGGCCAAACAGCTCTCCACGCGCTATTTCAAGGTGCTGGATGAGCATGGCTATCCGGGAAACAGCTGCCGCTATTGTTCCCTGGGGCTTGCCTGTACGCTGGACAACGATCCGGCGACGGCGCCCTGGGGAGGGCTTCCCAAACCCATTGCACTGGTGGCACGTCTGACCTGCGACTGTATCCAGCAAGTATTCGGACAATGGGCCAAGGCGCTGGACACCGATTTTTTCCCTTTCGAAGCGACGGCATGGACCCACAAGGACGCTGCGTGGTTCGAGAAGTCAAAGGATCAATGGGAGGAGGTGTATCAGGCGGACCGCATCGAGCTGTTTGTGACCGAGATGCGGGAACTGATCGCGTTGCTGGAAAAGAAAAGCGGCCGACGTTTCAGCGAAGCGAAATTTATGACGTTGATGGAGCGTATCAACGAACAGGAGACCCATCTCGCCGAGGCGGCGACTATGATCGGCAGCGCCCGACCCTGCCCGGTGTCCATCGCCGATCAGATGCCGAACGTCATGATTCCGCAATGGCATCGTGGTTCCGATTGGGCGGTGGCCCATGCCAAAAGGTTTCGGGATGAGGTGGCCGAGCGTGTCAAGGCGGGTGTCGGCGTCAGCACAAACGAACGCATCCGCCTTATGTGGATCGGCGCCGGCCTGTGGCATGATCCGGGCTTCTATAACTCACTCGAAGAACGACACGGTGCGGTATTCGTGTGGTCGATGTATTTGCCCTTTTCACGCGTGCAATATATCCGCGACATCAAAAACAAACCTCTGCATGCCCTGGCCAGCCGCATTTGCTCGATGAATGAGGCGCTGCACCTTCCGCCGTGGATGAACGCCTGGATGATCAGTGAGGCCAAACGCTGCGGTATTGATGCCGCGGTCATGCTGGTTCCGCCAGACAACCGCCTGTCCCAAAGCGGCACCAAGCTGACACAGCTCGCGCTGGAACAGGCGGGCGTGCCGACCCTAGCGCTGGACGCCGACATGGTGGATGCCAGGGGGTGGAGCCATGAACAGATGGTCGATTATGTTTCTGACTTTCTTGGCAAGGCGGGGCTGACATGAAACGCGTGTTGCTGACATTGATGTGCTGCTTTGCGGTGAGCGCTGCCATGGCGCAACCAACCACCACGTGGCTGACCTACGCCTCACCCTACAGCCCAGGTCACCCGTTCAGCCGTGCCGACCAGACCTGGATAAAATGGGTGGAACAGGCGTCCGGCGGGAGTTTGCGCATCAGGGCCATCTGGGGTGGTGCGCTGATTTCTTCGGACCAGTCTTTGCTCGAGGTACGCCACGGCGTTGCCGACATCGCTTATATAACAGCCATCTATACGCGCGGCGGTACGCACCTGCTGCGTATTCAAACCGGGTTTTACGTCGGCGCAAAAACCTTTGAGCAGCAGGTCGCGCTCTATCGCTGCCTCGCCGGCGCGTCACCGCAGTTTGCACGGGAACTCGAAGGGCTCAAAGTCCTCGCGATCCAGGGGGGGGCGATGGCAGGGATATTGACCAGCAGTCGTCCCGTACACAGCCTGGACGATCTCAAGGGTTTGCGGATCCGGGTGCCCACGGAACTGCTCAATGTGATGCGCGACCTGGGTGCTGACCCGGTGAGTTCACCGATGGGTGAGGTGTACTCCGCCTTGGCCAAAGGGGTTCTCGACGGCGTGGTTGCGCCTCTGAATACGTTTAAGGCACTGCATTTCGCCGAGGTAGCCAAATACTATACACGTCTTGAAGTCCCGCGTGGTGCGTATCCGGCGCGTGCCATGGGCCTCAAGCGCTGGGAATCGTTGTCGGATTCGCAGCGCGACGTACTGGAGGCGTCGATTCCGATCTGGGAGGCCGCCATGTCAAAGGAACTTAAGGAAGCCGATACAGCAGGCGAAGCCGAGGGGCGGCGGCTCGGCATCGAGTTTATCGATATCCTGCCCGCGGATCAAAAACGCTTTGATGCGCTCTATGAAGAGGATGCTGAACGAAATGCACAAGCGCTCGGCAGATTCGGTATTGACGGAGAGTCCGTCTTTCGTCAGGCACGCCGGATCGCGCGGGGCATTAGTCTTACGGGCAAAGTGATCTGTGGAGAAAATGATGACGTCGGGAGACAGGAGAATTCACATGAATAGACTAAATGCGTGGAAAAGAATCATCAGTCGCTTTCATTTGCCAAAGCTAATCGTCATCGCCCTTCTTTTGCCTTCGGTCGGTATGGCACAGGAACGTATTTCAAAACCGGGTGTCTATAGCGGTTACTCCCGGATGATTTACAGCGAGGTGGTTTACAACTCCCAGTATCTCTCAATGCGGGATGGAACAAAGCTGGCCGCCACCATCTTCCGCCCGGCAATAGACGGAAAGGCGGTCGAAACGCCGCATCCAGTGATCTGGGAGGGCACGACATCGAGGGGCCGCCGGAACGCGAATGGGTCCGTTCAGCTGATGGCCGAATCAAAATGGGGAATGGAACCGGGAGAACTCTCTCTTCTGGACAGCGTGAAGTACGGTTACGCCTTGGTGCAGGTCGAAAGACGCGGCCAAAGCGCGTCCATGGGATATATGCGCGGCTACCACAGCTGGACGGAGTCGTTGGATGCCTATGACATCACCGAATGGCTGGCAGCGCAATCCTGGAGTGACGGGAACATCGGCGTTTTCGGATGCTCCAACACGGGCGAGGCGGCGTTGCACGCGCCCACGGCGATGCCGCCGCATTTAAAGGCAGTGTTTGCCGGCTGTTACAACTGGAACAAATACGATGGATTTTTGCGTGGCGGCATTCTGGCGAATTGGGGAACCGGTCCGCAGTCGAACCCGGCTTCGGCGGGCCTGACTGCGATTCCGGTAGACGAAGACAAAGACGAATCGATGCTGAAGGAGGCCATTCGGCAGCATGAGGCGCAGACCACACTGCTCGCGCTTTGGAAGAGTATGCCCTATCGGAATAGCTGGTCGGAACTTGTCGAAAGCAGATTTTGGCAGGAAGGGAGCGTCAGTCCGTACCAGGATGCAATTGAACGAACGAATGTAGCTATATACACCTTCGGCGGCTGGTATGACGACTTCCGGCGGGAAGGCCTTGTTACCTTCAGTAATCTTCACAATCCGTCAAAATTGATAATAGGACCATGGGGCCATTGTCAGAGCGATGGGTTTGATATGAACATCGAACGCCTTCGGTTCTTCGATTATTGGCTGAAAGGCATCGACAACGGCATCATGAATGAGCCCCCGATCACCTATTACACTGTCGGGGCATCTGAAGAAGCTGCGTGGCGAACGACCACACAATGGCCGGTGCCCGGCGGCGAGAAGCCCACAAATTACTACCTGGGGGCCGACGGTTCCTTGACCACAACCGCCCCCGGAAGTTCAGGCGGAGAGGACAACTATACCGTCAATTATGACGTCACCTGTCCCAAGCCGGTGAGATTAGGCCAGACCTGTGTTTTAGATGACAAAGGCATCACCTACACAAGTTCGGCTCTGCCGAGGAATTTAGAGTTAACGGGGCACCCGGTTCTGCATTTATGGGTGGCATCCACCGCGGCGAACGGTAATTTCTTTGCGTATATAGAAAATGTTGCGCCCGACGGATCCGTATTTATCGCCACCGACGGCAGGCTGAAAGGCTCGCTTCGGGCCCTCGGCACACCACCCTATACCTATCTGGGACTCCCCTGGCACCGGAGTTTTGAGGAAGATGCGATGCCGTTTACGCCCGGCGAGCCGGCGGAACTTGTTTTCGATTGCCTGCCCTTATCCCATGTTTTCAAGTCCGGGCATCGCGTTCGATTGACCATTACGGGTGCCGATCCCCGCGAAAAAGATCGTGAGCAGTTCTCGCCACCGCCCAAAATCACCGTCTTTTTCAATTCCACTCACAGCTCTTACATCACATTGCCGATCATTTCTGACCGTGAAAGTTGATATCTTCCGTGAAGGACAGGAGGAGCTATGAACAAACATTTTTTCAGGTTGGTTGATGTCATTACCCTGTTCATCTTCTTTAACCTGTCATTTGTAGGTACAGATGCGCAGACAAATTCTATGGGTATTGCTGCGCTGAAACAGTATCTGCAAATCAACCCTGTAAATTGAAAGGAGACATTAATGATGATTAAACCTCTTTTCCCTCAAAAAGCATTACCGGTATTCATGACATTGCTTGTCAGCATAATTACAATGCAGTTGTGGGCCCAGACCTCCTCGACCATAGAATACGGCTGTGCTATCGATGCCCAGGAACAGATTCAAGAATCCAGGGCTCTGGCAAAAACTATTGCCACTCTGAGCGATCCGCAGTGGCGTGCTAAAGGGGACCTTCACCGGGAATATCATTTTCCTGCGGCAAAAACGGATATGCCTTACCGCTTGTATGTTCCGACCTCTTGGGATGCCAAATCCCGCCTGCCAATGATCCTATTTCTGCACGGTGCCGGGTCGGACGAAAACCGATATATCGATGCTAATGACAAACAACTCATTCGTTTGGCCGAAAAACATGGCTACATTTTGCTATCACCATTAGGGTACACGGTCATGGGCGCCTACGGGACTCCTCTGCGTCTTCCGGCGGTCTTTGGAAATCCGGAAATTGCAGCACAACAGCGCGCTTCTGTGAATCCGGAACGGGAACGAACTCTGGAACTCAGCGAGAAGGATGTTATCAATGTGCTTGAAATCGTGCTCAATGAGTATCCTGTAGATCGCTCATCCATCTTCCTGACAGGGCATTCCATGGGAAGCGGTGGTGCCTGGTATCTTGGCGCCAAGTATTCTCAATACTGGGCTGCAATTGCACCCATGTCGGGTCCGTTTATAGACGAAACGAACTATCCTTGGGACAATATACGGAATATGCCTGTCCTCATGACAGAAGGAACAGGAGCCGCCCCCTCTCTCGTCGGAAGCAGGGCTATGTCAGCCTGGATGAAAGAGCGCGGCTTCAAATTAGAGTACATGGAGGTGGATGCCGGTCATGGAGGTATGATACCCCTTGTGCTTCCGAGTATATTCAGTTTCTTTGATCGTTACAAAACGCCGGAACAAGCTAGAATTATAACTGAGGCAGATTGCACAGCCGAAAAGCTGGGTCGTTCCATACCTGTTTCCGCTATTGGCGAACCTGTATCCAATGTGACTCTTATAACTCCGGAATGGACAAAATCTACGGATTCAACCCTCGGCTATTGCAGCGTGGATGGTTCCATGGCTCCTATCTCAGAGGAAGTCAATGCAAAGCCCATCAATTTCCGAGTTATACTCCCCGCCTCATGGAGCCATCGTGCAGCCAAATAGGAGGGGCAGGTATGAACGGGTTCATTCCGAATCTGTTGATGGGTACGGATAGATCTTCTAAAGCATCTCTTGTAGACTTAGGATTTGCGACCTATGGCAGCGATTCCGGACATCAGATGGGTCTTATGATGGATTTTTCCAAAAGACCAGCTAAAAAGGGGTCAGCGAATTCTAATGACTGGGTTTTGAATGAAGAGGCAATGAAAAACCTCGGTTATATGCAGTTGAAGAAGACCCATGATGCAGCCATGGTGCTGATAGAAAGGGCCTACGGAGAAGAACCTCGATTCAATTATTTTTTCGGATCTTCCCAGGGAGGGAGGGAAGCTCTTACCGCGGCCCAAAGATATCCAGAGGACTATGATGGAGTTGCTGCCAATGTTCCCATAGTCAATTTCTCATCCCTGATGCTGGCACCTGAACTGATCCGAATCCAGGAAAAGCCCCTTGAAAACTGGGTCACTCCTGCCAAAACAAATGCCATTACGAGTGAGTTCATACGTCAATGCGACACACTGGATGGGCTTGCAGATGGAATTACCAATAATTACATGGCTTGCAGAGCCATCTTTGATGTTAAACAGGGAGAGCCGGGCAGAAACCCATGGAAAACCAAAAGGTGTCCTGACAATAAGGACCCGAATCCTTCGGATACAAGCACTCATGCATGCCTTACGGACGGCCAGATTGATACCCTGAACTTTGTCTACAGCCGCTATCTGTTTGCCACTCCACTGGCAAATGGTGTGAGGTCATTCGGTATGTGGCTGCCCAACACAGATCCGTCCGGAAGCGGCTTGATTGAGCCCGATAGATTCAGAGGACAGGAGGGGGCTGATGAAAACGCCCCCATGCATAGTCACCTGGGGGTGCTGGGAGTCACCGGATTCCTTATGCAGGATTTAGAGGCCAATCCCCTTGACTATGTTGAAGGCGGTGATTTGAATGACAGGAGAAAGGAAATTTCATTTATACTGGACTCGACCGACCCGGACCTGAACGCCTTTTATAAACGAGGAGGAAAGATGATCGTCGCCATGGGCACTAACGATACGCTGGCTTCTCCCGGCGCTCAACTGGATTACTATCAGTCGGTCATTGATAAAATGGGCAGGAAAAATGTTGATGCATTTGCCCGTTTCTTTGTGCTTCCTCAGGCAAACCATGGTTTGATGGGGATAAATTATTCTGTGGACGGAGATGGGAAATCCATTCCAACTGAATCCATACCAACCAGTTTTAACCGGTTCAAACTTCTGGTTGACTGGGTTGAAAAAGATATGATCCCACCTTTGTCGGTTACGGTTACGGGTGGAAACCGGAGTCTTCCCATGTGTTCCTATCCTGCATATCCGAAGTATAAGGGTGGACCGGTTGACAAGGCGGAGTCATACGAATGTGTCAACCCATGATTTGGCGGGATACAAAACCTAGGTCACAGACAGTGAGTTCAATTCACTAATCGGGAGGTGTTTCATGAGTAAAATTCTATTTATGGTGTTGATTACTGTTTTATGCTTAAGGCTGTTTATTCCTTTTTCCTTTGCATCAGAAGCAGATACCCAGACTCAAGGCACTGAGAATAAAATGCTTCATGCAATACATGTGTTTGATGCCAATGTAACCATTGGAGGCCTGCTCGATTTCGGGAAAAGCAAGTATGGAGAGCGCAGGATCATCCCGATAACCGGGGGTACATTCAAAGGCCCCGGGATAGAGGGGGAGGTCCTACCCGGCGGAGCTGACTGGCAGTTGACCAGACCGGATGGAGATGTGGAACTCTATGCACGGTATACCCTTAAGACAAAGGATGGAGCATTGATCCAGGTACAGAACCGTGTCCTGATGCACATGTCAAAGGATGGAACACCGCCCTATACACGGTCAGTAATAGATTTTGAGGCTCCATCAGAAAGCCCCCATGCCTGGCTTAATAATGCTATCTTTCTGGGAACCCTTTCAATGCCGCGGGAAATGCCCAGAGATAAGCCCTATGTAATTATAGGCGTTTACAAAGTGCAGTAGCTTTTTTATGCGTAGCGCATAGAGTATAGAGCATAGAGCAAAGCGCATTTCAATAGAGTTCGAAAATCGATTCAGGATAGTGTCTTATGTCATAAATTTGTTTTGGGAGGAACACCATGAGAAACATCGTTTTATTTTTTACATTTGTTGTCTTCTTTTTTTTATCATCTCCATTCAACCTCGTAGCTGAGGAACAGGATGCGGTCAAGAATTTAGAACCATTGGTCATAGAAGAGGGTGGCACCGGTCCTTACAAAGCTGTTGCCCTGGGAGAGGAAACGCTCTCAAAATTTAGCATTTACAGGCCTCAAAACCTGGATGATTTCGGTCCCCAAAAAAGACTGCCGATTCTTCTGTGGGGAAACGGAGGCTGTGCGGATTCATCAGCCATGCACAAGCTATATTTAAATGAAATCGCTTCCCATGGCTTCATTATCTTTGCTGTGGGTCCTTTTTCATCCCTTCACAAACCTCCCCAAATGGGACCAATGGGAGGTGAACGAAAGGAGATCAGCCTGCTTGAGGCTCTCGACTGGGCTGTC
>Ga0307419_10002040_pt1 | contig 10355 bp, 8 predicted proteins | sample SalMarWE160230MG_2_FD_202512 | JGI IMG/M metagenome (GOLD analysis project Ga0307419, IMG submission 202512) | Salt marsh sediment microbial communities from the Plum Island Ecosystem LTER, Massachusetts, United States - WE1602-30 | ecosystem: Environmental > Aquatic > Marine > Intertidal zone >... | reverse complement strand
TACAGTACGGTATCTGCATACCTCACCTCTGCCATACACCTGATCTTTCCGATATCGGAGCCTGTCGTCTGTGCATCGTCGAGCATGTAAAAAACGGGCAGTCTGCAATAACCGCCTCCTGCACGTTACTCGTGGAGGAAGGGATGGTGATCCGTGCAAATTCGGACAGAGTCAGGAAGCTGCGCAGGAACGTGGCGGAATTGCTGCTCACCGAAGCGCCCAACTCGCGCGCCATCCAGGACATAGCCCTTCGCTGCGGCGTCAAAGAGCCCCGCTATCCTTTTCGGAATAATGACTGCGTGCTGTGCGGCCGGTGTGTCCGCACCTGCGCGGAGCTGTATCGAGCACATGCCATCGGGTTCGTAGGACGCGGCAAAGATCGCCATGTTGAATTTCCATTTGATGTCCGACCCGATTTCTGTCTGCTCTGTCGGGCCTGCATACTGGTCTGTCCCATGTCAATACCACCCTGCGACGGGCCCTGGAAGCCTGGAGAAGAACGGTTCTGTGGAAAATGCGAGTCACAGCTCCAGGTTCCGCAATACGAAGACGGAGACTGTTTCTGGTGTGACCTTGGTCGCAATTTCGGCTGTACCCGATACCGATAACGGCATGCACGCCACCCATATATACCTCTGCAAAAATAGTTCTTGACTTCTGAGAGTAGAGTTGTTATTGTTTGCCCGAAGTCACAGAAGTTTTTGTAACCAAATAAACACAAGGGGGCCACAAAGACTTTTAAGCTTTGTGGTCCCTTTTTTATGAGAGGTGATTCTGGGACTTTAATCTTGAGAAAGGAGGTGTCGGATATGCCGACAGGAACAGTGAAGTGGTTCAATGATTCCAAAGGTTACGGTTTTATCACCGTCGAAGACGACGACAAGGATGTCTTTGTCCATCATTCTGCTATCCAGGGTGAGTTTGGGTTTAAGTCGCTTGCCGAGGGTGAAAAGGTCAGCTTTGATGTCGAAGACGGTCCCAAAGGTCCCAGTGCCATCAACGTTGTGAAACGGTAATTAGTTGTAACTGCCGCCGAATCTCCCCATATCTAACAATAAGGAGATTCGGCGGTATCTTTTTTTAAACCACCAAACTCACTTCTTCATATATTTAAACAGATTAATCATATACATACCGAGCGTTTGATTCCGGGATCACTCTTCCGCCTTATACACCTTGCAGAGCATTGCCCGGTTGCACCAGCCGCCAGTTAAGGGGTCCAGGGCATCGGGGTCGTCAATTGTCAGCATGTTCACGTTGGATTCGAAGGCGCCGAAGAGGGACGGCAGCTCCCCGGGCTTTTCCGGGAACCACCAACTGGCCTCCGCGTTGACGACGTTGGGCAGGATGCGATCCGTTATCTTTGCCTTTTGCTTGATTCGCCGCCCCCGTGGTGTTTCGATGAACACCCAATCTCCCTCCTTAATGCCCAGTTTCCCTGCTGTTGCAGGATGTATGGTCGTGAGGGGATCAGGGTGCATCTCTCGTAACCCTATGCCCAATTGCCGGTGTTCCGAATGGAACTGGGGCATAAATCGCCCTCCCGTGTTGAGGATAAGGGGATACTCATCGAGAAGCTCAGGCGTCCTGACGGGGCTTTCCGGCGGCTCCTCGTAATAGGGGAGGGGGTCGTATCCCAGCTTTTCGAATACGGTGGAGTAGAGCTCGATCTTGCCGGTAGGGGTAGCAAACCCGACCCTTTCGTATTTCTTAAATTCTTGCCGCGGAGGCAGCAACAACCCTCGATCGACAAATTCCTCATAAGTGATCCCCAGACGCGAAATGCGCTCTTTGACGACCTCCTCGAGGTCCTTCCACGGCCAGTATTCTTCTTGGCCGAGCCTGATCCCCAGGGCTCGCCAGAATTGGTAGTCCTCATGACGGTCACCTAAGGGTTCGATGGCCCGTTCTCCGGCAAAGGCCAGGTTGGTCCAGTCCTCAACCGTAGAGCAGAGGGGTCTTTCCAGCCAGCTCGCAGCCGGCAGCACATAATCTGCCAACTGGGCCGTGGGGGTCATCCAGTACTCCAGGACCACATGGAGCTCGAGATTGGGATGGGTGAGGGCTTCCACCACGAGGGGGGTGTTCGGCGCCCACATCACCGGGTTGCTGGCTGCCGTGATCATGGCCGTGAGGGGATAGGGTTTTCCCGTTATGATCTGCCGCATCGCCAGGGGGGTCGGCGCCTGCAGGTAATGGAGGTTGGGACAGGGTACGCCCCGCTGTTTTTCATAATGGGGCGCCACGAGCTCCCAGGAAGCCCATGACATCACCTTGAACCGATCGCCACCGATATGTTTTGCTCTGGTTTCCTTCGAGCACATGTGGGCCAGCTCAAACTCTGAATCGCTCTTGAGTCTCTTGCCGTCGATTTCCACCGGGAAACCGCTCATCAAATCCCCTCCCGGCACATCGATATTGCCTGTGATGGCCCCGAGGATGACCCTCGCCTGCTCCACACGCCCTGCATTGAGGCCCAGCTGATCGGCGGCAACCCCCCGGTCTATGCACGCGGACCGGCTGGTGGCATAGAGCCTGGCTGATTGGACAATCTCTTCGGGACGAAGCCCGGTGATCTCGGCTACCCTCTGAGGGGTATATTCCTTGACCCGTTCGGCCAGTTTATCAAACCCGTAGGTCCATTGTTCCACGAATTCCTTATCGTAGAGTCCCTCGTCGATGATGACATGTATCCACCCAAGGGCCAAGGCCGCGTCCGTCCCCGGTCTCAACTGGAGGCACATATCGGCATATTCCGCAGAGTCGCTGACCAAAGGATCGACAACGATGACTTTTATGTCTCCCTTGGTCGCTTTGTTGTCCAGCCTCCACTTCAATATCCGCCACCTGGTCAAACGGGCCTCCTTGAGGTTTGCTCCCCAGAGGACCACGCACCCTGTCTTTCCTATGTGATCAAGCACCTGGGAGCCCAGCGTGGCCATCTCGATAGTGTAATCATTGCAGAAGCAGATCATGCCCGGGCAGATGAGATTCTGCGGATTGCCGAAGAGGTTGAGAAACCTGGATCGGGCCCAGAAGTGGTCGCTTCGATAGGTGCCTTCCGCTGCGATCACGGTCTCGGGCCCGTATTGATCCTTGAGGGAGGAGAGTTTTTCCGCTATTTCATCCAGGGCCTGTTCCCACGGTATCTGCTGCCATTTTCCTTCCCCCCGCGCACCGGTGCGTTTCAGGGCATGGTGCAATTGATCCGGATGATAGAGCCATTTGATTGCATTGACGGCCCTCTGGCACATAAAGCCACGGCTGGCGGGATGATCGGGGTTCGGTGCTACCTTCACTACCGTGCCGTCCCGGACATGCACGAGGATACCGCAATTGTTATGGCAGAAAAAACAGGCGGCCTTTTTAATGGTCGTTTTTGAACCCATCAGAACCCTCCATTACTGTGCATGTGTGATTTCAACATCTCTTGATCGATGCAACACGAAAGGGGCCCCCTATACTGTTGACTTGATGGCGGCCATGACCTGTCCACACGCTTCCTCCGCATTAAAGAATCCTCTGTTAGATTATCACAGATCTCTTATCATATGCCAGAGGAGATGTGCAATGCCGCACAGGAACGAATTGCATGGGTCAAGCGAGACCGTTCCTTCACCTCCTCTCAATGATAGTCCTTGACTTCTTATGGTTGAGGTATTATTATTCTGTCCAAAGTCACAGAAGTTTTTGTATCCGAGTAACCAAAAAGGCCACAAAGACTTTGAGCTTTGTGGCCTTTTTTAGACGAGGCGGTCTGGGACTTTAATCTTGGGAAAGGAGGTCTGCGACGTGGCTCATGGAACGGTAAAGTGGTTCAACGATGCCAAAGGGTACGGTTTTATCACCGTCGAAGAGGGCACGGACATATTCGTCCACAACTCCTCCATCAAGAACGGCAGTTTCGGCTTTAACTCCCTTATCGAGGGGGAGAAGGTCAGCTTTGATATCGAGCACGGTCCCAAAGGTCCCAGCGCCATCAATGTCTTGAAACTGTAATCAACAGATGCTCACGTTCTCGTTCCCTGCAGCGAGGACGTGAGCTTTTTCTTTTTACAAACCACCAGCAAGCAATAAGCATAACGGACTGGGATATTCGGGAGAGAACTTTACACTGTTCCTTAATATCTGCTCAGGGCGTTTCTAAATGCTTGTAGATGATTGCCAGATGCATTCTTCAACCTCTCAAAAACATCTCGAACATCTTCAGGAAGTGATTTGTTTAAGAATGTTTCATACATACCAATGTTGTCAATCTCAGCCTGCACCCCCGTTTCCAAAGCCTCTTTCAGGTCTTTGGGCACAACGATATGCTCCTCCGCATTATCTTCGGGTACGGCAAACCCGTACGTGGTGAACAGAGGGACGAGCATGTTAATATGCTGTTCTTCTGCCTGTATGATGTTAGAAAAAGGACGTACAGACCCATACTCATTAATAATGAATCTATATTCAGCACGGGCCAGGTATTCGTCCTGGATGGCATACGTCAGCATCTGCTCAAGCGTGGGATCAGACGATTGTTGCGCCCCCTTTGCTCCGAAAAGCTCCTCTGCGTAGACATGAGCACCTAAGGCCATAACGATGCAGATTACAACGAATAACAATAAGTTCCTTTTCATGGTTTCTCCTTTTGTTGTCTATTAAAATTTTTTTAACCCACCTACCTCACTGTGTAAATAAAGTAAGCATTTTTTTGCATCGATCAAGGCTGGTATTGTTGGTTTGGCTTTGGAAATCTAATGCAGTTTATTTAGGAGGAATATGCCACTTTCTTTTTGATTTTTCCCATGGATTGCGGGGAACAGCAAGAAGCTCAGCCCCCATCCATCAGCGCATTCCTAATGATCTAATGGTGAGGTCTGGTCCTGCAAGCTCCCCTTTACTTCTCTTACTCCACCCTGATTAACTGCCGGAGCCTCTTTTTCAGCTCGCAGTATGATCATGAAAAGCACCAGAGAAAGTATGACGGTGAAAAAGTCCGTTGCGGATTGGGCGTATATGAAGCCACCGAATCCGAAAAGATGGTTCAGGATCAAGATGGCCGGAATAAATATCAGGCCCTGACGTGAAAGAGAGATTATGAGTGAGGGCCCTCCTTTTCCCATGGCCTGGAGAGCAATCATAAAGACCATCTGGGTTCCTATAAAGGGTAAGCCCACAGCAAGGGCGAACATTATCTTTGCCCCGATATCAATTACCTCCGCGTTGTTGATAAAGGCCATGATCAACTGTTTTGGGAATATAATAAAGATTATCGCAAAGAACAACGCTATACAGGTTCCTAATATAATACCCCCTCGCAGGGTATCTTTCAGCCTCTTGGCGTTTCGGGCACCGTAACTGTATCCGATGAGCGGTTGAATGCCTATGGCCGTACCAATGAGGAGCATAATGGGTATTGACGTAATCCTCATATCGATACCCATGGCTGCAACAACGATGTCTCCGTAGGTAACCGCTATGCTGTTAATGAACGCGAAGGATGCGCTCATGAGAATTTGGTTGAGTGATGAAGGGATACCTACCTTCAAGATTTCAGAGTGTATCTTCCAGTTCAGCGAAAAGCGTTTTATCGATATCGCTATAAAAGATTTTTTATGAACATGGAACATGATGTAGTATACAAGACCGACGGCATTACCAATGAGTGTAGCAACGGCGGCCCCCGTAACCCCCATATGGAGGGCCAGAATAAACAGGGGATCAAGGACAATGTTTATCCCGGTGCCGATAAACATGCCGATCATGGCCTCTTTTGCAGCCCCCTCGGCCCTCAGAAGCTGGCCCATGGCAAAGTTGAGCATGATCAGGATATTGCCCCAGATGATGATTGCGGTGTAGGAATATGCGTAGCTGAACGTGTTTTCGCTCGAACCTGCAATCCGGAGAACACCGGGCAATAAAACAATACCCACGAATGTTATTACGATCGCAAAGATACCACAGGTAAAAAAGGCGGTTGATGCGGTCCTGCTTGCATTATCGTAATCTTTTTTGCCCAGTAGTCTTGAAAGATATGAGGCGCCGCCGTTGCCGAATAAGCCACCAAAGGCTATAAAGGTCATGAAGATGGGCATGGCGATCGCAATGGCAGCTACCTGGTCAGGGTCATTCAGCTTGCCAATAAAAAAGGTATCAGTCAGGTTATAGAAGATCATAACCATCATACCCAGCATGGTTGGTATGGCCAGTTTGAATATGGCTTTATTGACGGGCATATCGCCCAGTATATGCATTCTTTTGTGTTCCATTGAGTTAGTATGTTTTCTCTGCCCTCATTGATTTAGAAAATAGGGAGAAGCCTATTTTCTACTCTACAAAGAGCATCCTTCTATTACTGGGCTGAGTATTGTTTGACAATTGAGTTTGCCCTTAAGTCCTTACAGAATGTGGAGTTCTTTGGTAGGCATGGGTGATGCGTATAGTAATAACTATACGTGCTTGTTGTCAAGGGACTCACAGAGAAATGATTTTTTCAGCTTCTGAACCAATCGCAGCCTTTTCATATCAAGCAGTATCTCTGCTATGCTATCGTACAATTGGCCTAGGGCATTTCGAGGAGATACTATTAATTCTCCGTACTCAGAAAGGTGGGTAAAGTGTTCCTTCTTGTCAGCTTGAAGACAATGGATTGCTAAGTTTTATCTCACCATTGGATCCCTTTCCCCTTGAGGTAATCCTGAGCCGGTTTAAAACCTAATCTGGCAGCGGTTATATAGTCATTTCGTGCTTCTTTTTGGTAGTCCTCAAGCCATATAAAACACTCCGCTCTCCAATAATAAGCCGCTGCGTATTCCGGGTTTAGCTCTATGGCCCTATTGAAACAATGCAATGCATCCCCAAGCCAAAAATAAGCTGCTTCTTTGTCGTACGAGAATAAGGCATCCTCAACCATGTCAAGACTTGCTATTCCATCTTTTAAATAATCCTCTGCACTTTGGGCAGAGGCTATGCAAGGGATGAAGGCCACGGCAATTAAAACAACGAGTGCTACTGTTAGTTGTTTCATTTTCTTATCCTCCTTATTGAGGATCATACCTTCTTTTTACATTTAACCCTCAACAATTTACCTTGTAAGCAATCTTTTAAGCCAAACGTCGATGTTTTTTGCATATTGGATGCCATATTTTTGACTTCGATGGTATTTCTAAGGCATTAATTTTTAAGAGGTTTAGTTACGAGGAAGGAAATAGAGTGGTGAATGAGATACAGGGAAAGACTCACTTTGTCTGTGATAGAGACAAAAATTGCCACCTATTATTATAGGTGGCAATTTGATAATCAAGAAGATGCAGGTGTTTTATTTCCGCAGATATGTGAAGCTCGCGTTCGGTCTGCCGACAAAACACGAGTGCGTAAAGCCATGACGCTTTATGATCTCAAGGGCCATCATCGCCTCAGACTTGTTGGCCCCAAAGTCAAACAAATAGTTACGCCCGTCGACGATCTTCCAACTCTTTTTGATACGCACAACAGAGATGGTTTGGAGGTTGAATGCAGTACAGTCTTCCCCTGCCAAACTCCCCACAGGCGCATTGCCGGATACCAGTAGATATTGAAACGATGGCTGAGGACGACCAACAAAGCAGGACTGATTCATGCCATAGTGCTTGATAATACGCAGGGCCTGTTCCGCCTCTTTGCCCTTCTGACCGAAGTCAAACATCAAGTGACGCCCATCAACGATCTGCCAACTCCCCCTGCTCTGAACAACCCTGGCTGTTTGGGGATTAAATGAAACACAATCCTCCTTAGTTGGCGTCTCGATGGGTAGAGGGGTTGGTGGTAGTGGTATTTCAGTTGGTGGGCCGATGGGCACTTCGCTTACCGGCGCGGTGATGCGGATTCGTGCGCAGGCGGCATTATTATCTTCACGCAGTTCATCTACCGTATTGCCGGCATCGACGTTGGCGCAGATGTAGTACCAGCCCGGGGGTGTATTAGCGGGGATGCCGCCGCCTGTCTCGTAGCGTCTGCTCTGCCGCGGTGATAGGTCTGCGGTATTGCTGATTCGTCCCCCCTTGAGCAAGACATCCTCATGGTAGGATGCGTTATAGGTGGCGAAGCCTGCAGGCACTGAGGTGTCTCGGGAGAGCACGACATCTACCATATAGCCATTTGAGCCGGCGCTCTGGGTGCCGAAGGCGATGTTGTTCCCATCATTGCGCACCTGTATTGTCAGCTGAGGACCGATGTCGCTGCCTGCCACGGCAGAGCGCGGTGCGGTGATCGCCACCCGCAAATCGGGAAATGCGTTCGACGTCGGTTCACTGGGGGGTGGCTCCTCAATTACCACTGGAGTACAGGCAGCGAATAGCATAAGACCATAGATACTTATCACAACTGCGATAATTTTAAGTATCTGTTTATGCATGATTTCCTCCTTAGTTTTTACGTGCTTTTGATATGGTTGCCATGATGGTTCTGTACCCCTTGAAACAGTATCCTTGTATTTCACTCTATCACAATCATCCCCGCTTGGCAACCAACCGGCCCCTTGTGCAGGGGCCGGTTGGAGTGTATGCCTGAATAGTTTTTAAGGGAGTAGCCGTCTTTTTACCTATGCCTTCGTTGTCTAGCGTCAGGCCGCTCCTGGCGAGATTGAGGCTGGTCGCCCTGTCCAATCTTTGTCTGTTTCCGCACTGCCCCTTCTTGTTTTGCCCTCTGGTCTTGGGTTGTCTGGACCTTTGTTGGCTCTCGTCCGGCCTCTCGGTCCATTGACCTGGATCGGGGTTGCTGCTGCGTTCCCATAGGAGAAGGGCGTGCTGAGCGACTATTGGGATTGTTCACTGCCTGCGCCTCCCTCACCGTTTTGGTCTGGGTATTCACAGGGGACTTTTCTGCTTCTTTCTTTTTCTGGTTCACTTGCCCTGTGTTGGATCTGCGTATCGGAGCGGGTTGGATTCTTTTGTTCGGCTTTGGATCCACTGTGTCTGGTTTCTTTAACTGTTTTTTGACTGGTACCTGAATGGTATTTTCTCGATTCACTGGCCTTGCTCGCGATTGCTGTTTTGCTTGTTCTTTATGTGTTCCTATTGGCTTTTTCTTCAGATACCCTTGATTCGGATTTGGATTGACCTTGGTTTTGAATGCGCTGGGGGTTGTACGCTTCTTTTTTAATTGAACTTTTTTTTTCTGAATTGGCTGAGTCCGCACCGGAGGACGATGGGGTTTTTTGATCACGGACTTTGGACGGATTGTCTTTGTTATGTATACGTTCCGCTCTTTGAGTCGTTGGTGAATCAGTGGTTTTCTCTTGATCGGCGGATGTTTCACGTCCACGTGATAGATGACCGTATACCGCCGCGGTCCCCACCACGGATGGTGGTGATGCACTCGGATAATATTGACGAAGAACCACGGCCTCCAGGTGATCCAGTAAAAGGGACTGGGAATATCCCAGCATTCGTAGACGACATAGGTTTTCGGCCAGAACAGGGGGCCCCAGTAGTAGTAGTGATAGGCGTACTGATGGCGGGGCCACTGATCCCAGTAGTCGTTATAGGTACGGCGGACGATGGTAAGGTTGCCTGGCCTCGTCTCAAGAAAGACCAGGCGCACATCGCGTATATCGAGGCAATCTTGTCCCCCGGCCACAATATGCATCTCCACCGTGTCGTCTTCCACGTGACGGTTGCGGGGAACAATGATGGTTTCCGAGGTTCGTTCAGTTCGAAGGACGAACGTATCTCCATACATGGGGGCCTCTTCCTCCGCACCCAATGCCTCATACTTATCCCGATCAGCGCTCTTGATCCAGAGCCTGCCGGCTATTGTGTCATCCCGGGCTGCGTCACGATACTGGACGGTGATCTTCAGATACTGAGCCCAGCGAGGGACTTCGAAATAATAGATAGCGCTCGCCAGACCGGGTTCATAGGTGTCTTTGCCCTCCCATGCCGTCAGCCTGATGCCGTCGGGGAATACGGGGCTTTCGGTTACAGCGGCACGGCCCCGCTCAAGCCAATCGTCCATTGCCACTGCCTCTCGGAATCCTGAATCTCGGGAGCTAGAGCCATAGGCAAGCTCATAATCATACTGGGCACCAACGGCTGATTGCGCGCATATCAGAAGACTGAGCATCATACAACCGATGATAATATTTTTTGCCATTGTTTTCCCTCCTTGTTTTCATGCATATTATAGCAGCTCATCTTTTTTCTGTCTCTCACAACCCCTTATCATTTAGACCCCGGTACGACGAAAAGGTTTGTTTTGAATACCGCCTTTACTGTACTGTGTGCACACGGTATTGAATGTCACTGATTTAGACGTCCGTGTGGGGCCGATATTCGACAGCAATTGCCTGAAAAATGGGTCATTGGTGAAATCATGTCATGAACCGTGCCCCA
>Ga0307419_10002038_pt1 | contig 10360 bp, 7 predicted proteins | sample SalMarWE160230MG_2_FD_202512 | JGI IMG/M metagenome (GOLD analysis project Ga0307419, IMG submission 202512) | Salt marsh sediment microbial communities from the Plum Island Ecosystem LTER, Massachusetts, United States - WE1602-30 | ecosystem: Environmental > Aquatic > Marine > Intertidal zone >... | reverse complement strand
GAATCCACATCGCCGCCGCGTACGACTCTGGATGTGGTCAAACCGATTCTCGAGCACTCCGGCTTGACTGCAGGCGTGGATTTCCATCTGGCGTATTCTGCGGAACGGGTCTTGCCAGGCAAGATCCTCTCTGAATTGATCGAGAATGCGCGGGTAATGGGCGGCATCGATCGGGCTTCTGCGGAGGCCTGCCGTGATCTCTATCGTGTTTTCGTACGCGGCGAGATTGCCCTCACGGATGCAACCACCGCCGAGATGGTCAAGTTGATGGAAAACACATTCCGTGATGTGAACATTGCCATCGCCAACGAGTTTGCCCGTCAGGCGGAAGAATTTGGCGTCGATATCTGGGAAGCAATCCGCTTTGCCAACCTGCATCCGCGCATATCGATTCTCAAACCAGGTCCCGGCGTGGGTGGGCACTGCATAAGCGTGGACCCCTGGTTTCTGGTCGAAGCGGCACCGGACCAATCGCAGTTGATCCGCCAGGCCCGTCTGGTTAACGACTCGCAGCCCGCCTACGTCCTCGGCATCATCGACTCGGCCGCTGGCAGCTTGAGGGGCAAACGGATCGCGGCGTTGGGGTTGGCGTACAAGCCGGATGTCGATGACCTGCGCGAGAGTCCGGCGATCGAAGTCGTGCGTTTGTTGGTGGATGCGGGTGCGGAAGTTGTGACCTACGAGCCCTATTTATTAGGCGCTGCAGTAGCTGGCGCTGAATCATCCCAATCTCTCGATGCGGCATTGCAAGGCGCCGATATAGTCGTCTTGCTCGTTGACCATGAGATGTTCCGCAGCTTAAACCCAACAGCTGTCGCCGAATTGATGGCAGGCAAGTTGGCCGTCGATACCCGAGGCATCTGGGATCGTGCTGCGTGGGAACAGGCCGGAGTTAAACTGCGTGTGATTGGTGTTGGAGCTCGGGATGGGTAAATCGCAGCTGAGCGTTCTTTCGATCTTTGGTACACGACCGGAAGCAGTCAAAATGGCACCGGTCATCGCCTGCATGCGTGAAGAGGCGGCGATCGATTCTAAGGTGTGTGTTACCGCACAACATCGTGAAATGCTCGATCAGGTGCTTGACCTTTTCGAGATTGCGCCGGATTACGACCTCGATCTAATGCGCCCGGATCAGTCGCTCAGCGCGCTGACCGCGGCGATATTTACGGGATTAGAGTCGGTGATGCAGGAAGTGGCTCCTGATTGGGTGATACTGCAGGGGGATACCACAACCGTTATGGCGGCCTCCCTGCTGGCTTATTATTATCGGGCCAGTGTGGGTCATGTCGAGGCGGGATTGCGTACGGGAGATAAGTGGCAGCCGTTTCCCGAGGAGATTAACCGCCGTGTGGTTAGCACAGTCACGGATTTGCACTTCGCGCCCACGGAGACCTCCCGCACCAATCTGCTTCAGGAAGGTGTGCCTTCTGAGCGGATCGTAATCACGGGCAATCCCGTGATCGATGCATTACAAAGCGTCGCTGCTCGTGAGTACGATTTCGACAGCGGTCCGTTGAGGCAAATTCCCTGGGACCGCCGTGTGATCCTCGTCACCGCACACCGACGTGAAAATTTCGGGCAGCCGTTGGTCCAGATGTTTACGGCGATGCGTCGCATCGCCGAAGAGAATGCAGATGACGTACATTTGCTCTACCCGGTCCATCTCAATCCAAACGTTCGCGAACCGGCAAATGAAATCCTCGGCGATGTTCCCAATATTTCGCTCATCGATCCGTTGGAATATCTGCCTATGGTGCAGGCAATCAAACATGCTTATCTGGTCCTGACCGATTCGGGAGGGCTGCAGGAGGAAGCCCCTGCGCTGGGGACTCCTGTGTTGGTGATGCGAGAGGTCACCGAAAGGCCGGAAGCGATTGCATCCGGCACAGCGTGTCTGGTGGGCGTTGACACGGACCGCATCGTCTCGGAAACCCAAAGATTGTTAGATAATCGGGATGCTTATACAAGAATGGCTCGCGCGGTTAATCCATTCGGTGACGGACATGCTGCGGAGCGTATCGTGCAGGCGTTGTTGGACGCAAGCTGATCGCCATTCATGAAAGTGTAGATATCGTATGCCGCATAAAGATTTCTATACCACACTCGTCTACACGCGTCGTTTACCTGTCCTGGGACGATTTGCGTATTATCTATTGAAACTGCTGGGTGTGGAAATTCCACGCTCGGTTCAGATCGGCGATAACCTGCTGCTCGAACACGGCGGCTTTGGTGTAGTGGTGCACCCGCACACGGTGATCGGGAGTCGAGTGAAGCTCTATCCCGGTGTGACACTTGGACGGGCGGATGTGCATCTGCCCGCGCATGTCTCCGCCTTCGAACGTATCTTCATTGAAGATGATGTGCTGCTCGCGTCTGGCTCGAAAGTGCTGGGAAAAACGGGGGAACTGCGCGTGGCGCGGGGCACGATCGTAGCGGCGAATGCCGTATTGCTGCAATCGACGGGTGAGTGCGAGATCTGGGCCGGTGTTCCGGCAAAGTGTGTCGGTGTGCGGGAAGATATGCAATGACAGCGAGCAAGCTCAGACGAATCTGCATCTTGCCGAGGATGTCCGGTGTGGGCGGCATGGTGTCTTTCCGTGCAAAATTTATCGCCGGCCTGCAGTCTCGAGGCATTGGCATATCCACTGATCTGACCGACGAACCCTACGATGCGGTGTTGGTCATCGGGGGGACTCGCCAGTTGGCCGGCCTATGGCGCGCTCGAAAACGGGGAATTCCAATCATCCAGCGGCTGGACGGATTCAATTGGCTGCACAGAAAGCTGCGTACCGGTGCCCGTCATTTCCTGCGTGCTGAGTGGGGTAACTGGGTGCTCTCCATCATCCGTGCCCGCCTGGCGAACGGCATCGTTTATCAAAGCGAATTCGTGCGCGCTTGGTGGGAACGAACCTACGGTGCAACCAAAATCCACAACAGCGTCGTACTTAATGGCGTTGATCTGAACCACTATACACCTGAGGGGCCGGGCTCACTGCCTGAAAACAGCTTTCGGATCCTGCTCGTGGAAGGGACACTGGGTGGCGGATATGAAATGGGATTGGAACACGCCATCGGACTGGTGGAACAGCTCTCCGGTAGCGTGAAGCGCTCTGTCGAATTGATGGTGGTCGGCCGCGTGGCGGATTCCCTGCGGAAACAGGCAAATCAAAGTGCGCGAGTTCCGATTATCTGGTCGGGCAAGGTGCCCGCAGAACGCATTGCGGAGATCGATCGTTCCGCACACGTACTCTTTTCTGCGGATTTGCACCCCGCCTGTCCGAACGCGGTGATCGAAGCCCTGGCTTGTGGCTTGCCGGTGGCGGCTTTTATTACGGGGGCTTTGCCCGAGTTGGTCAGCGGAGATGCCGGCCGCCTGGCGGATTATGGCGGCGATCCCTGGAAACTCGAGCCGGCGGATATCCCCGGACTGGCGCGCGCCACGCAGGAGATTCTGGAAAACCAGGCTCGTTTCCGTATCGCTGCTCGCAAGCGGGCGGAGCAAGCCTTTGACCTGCACAAGATGATCGATGGATATCTCGCCGCGATCGAGGAAGCGTTGTGATGGGGGATCAGCAGAGGAGCACCTATGCAGGCCGCCTGGGTCTACAGCAGCGTGTTGTGCCTGCCTATCGCCTTCCATTCTTCAAGCAGCTGGCCGCGGTTTGCGAAGGCGGTCTGAGAGTATTCGCCGGCGAACCACGACAAACCGAAGGCATCCTTGCTGCAGGTGAGCTGGAAAGGGATTTGTTTTATTCGGGGAGAAATCGCCACATTTTGGGTGGCCCCCTGTATTTCTGTTACCAGCAGAAGCTGTTGGAATGGCTGGGGGATTGGGATCCGCTGGCCTTGATCCTGGAAGCCAACCCGCGCTATATCGCCAACTGGGCAGCGCTGCGCTGGATGCGGCAAAAAAACCGACCGGTCATCGGCTGGGGTTTGGGTGCACCTGCTCCAAAAGGTGTTTTCGCGGGAATCCGCATCGCCTATCGGCAACGATTTCTTAACGGCTTCGATGCGCTGATCGCCTACAGTACGGAGGGGGCTGACCAATACCGCAAGTTGGGGGTTCGTGATGATCGTGTTTTCGTGGCGCCCAACGCCGTCGCCCCAATCCCGCCGCCTTTCGCATCTCGAAAAGTGAAACCGCAGGAGGAACGCAGTGTGCTCTTCGTCGGTCGTTTGCAGGCGCGCAAGCGCGTGGACAACTTGCTCCAAGCTTGTGCATCGCTGGAAAAAAAACCCGCCTTGACCATCGTCGGGGACGGACCGGCTCGAAGCGATTTGGAAGCGTTTGCCCGGGAGATCTATCCGCAGGCGCGATTCGTCGGCGCGCAGCAGGAGGAAGCGCTGGACGAGTATTTCCGGGCTGCGGATCTATTCGTGCTGCCCGGCACGGGTGGGTTGGCTGTACAGCAGGCTATGGCACATGGATTAGCGGTGATCGTGGCCGAAGGAGACGGCACGCAGAATGATCTGGCGACTCCACAAAACGGATGGCTGGTGCCGCCTGGCAATATCCAGGCGCTGGTGAAAACGCTGCAGGAGGCGTTGTCGGATCCTGCGCGTTTACAGTCGATGGGGCAGGAATCGCATCGCCTGGCACGCGAACGTTTCAATATCGAAACCATGGCCTCGGTTTTCGTTCAGGCGCTGAACATGGTCACCCGGGAGCGTTGAGATGCGTTTGCTCTTTATCGCCGACGGGCGTAGCCCAACTGCACTCACCTGGATGCGGCATTTCGTCGAGGCGCAGGACGAAGTGCATTTACTGTCGACCTTTGTATGCGATCCGGTCCTGGATTTGACTTCGCTTAATTTCGTGCCGGTGGCCTTCAGCGGCTTTGCCGGAAATCCGGCATTGATGTCGCTTGAAACCAATCGCCGAAGATTCTGGCGCGGAGCGCGCTGGATTCGACTGCGTACATGGGTTCGTCACTGGCTCGGACCGTTGACGTTATCACGGGCTGCGGAACAAGTTGCAGATTATATCCATCGGATCGAGCCCGACCTGATTCACGCCATGCGCATCCCCTATGAGGGCATGCTCGCCGCGAGGGCCGATCCAAAAGTGCCGCTCTTGCTCACAATCTGGGGCAACGATTTCACCCTGCATGCCCCGTCTACGCCGCTGATGGCCCGCGCCACACGCAAGACACTCACTCATATCGATGGCCTGCTGACGGATTGTCGGCGGGATCAAGAACTGGCCTGCGAGTGGGGATTCCCGCAAGATCGGCCGTCAATTGTCTTGCCTGCAAGCGGCGGCATTCACAGAGAAGAATTTCATCCTGCAGAGACGCGTGTTAACGATTGGTCGGGTGCATTATCGTATTTAACCGGGATGATCTCTGCAGACACGCCGGTGGTGGTAAATCCACGCGGCTTTCGACGTTATGTGCGCAACGATACTTTCTTCCGGTCGATCCCGGGAATATTGGATGTACATCCGGATACGATATTTCTTTGTCCGACAATGGCAGGTGAGAGGACGGCTGAAGAATGGGTCTCTCGTCTGCACATCGGCCATGCTGTGTGTCTGCTGCCTCACCTGACCCGTGCAGAAATGGCCAGGATATATCAACGCTCGCAGGTGACCGTGTCGATCAGCGAGCACGACGGGACTCCGAACACGCTCTTGGAGGCCATGGCCTGTGGTTGTTTCCCGGTGGCGGGCGATCTTGAGTCGATCCGCGAGTGGATCGTCGATGGCCAGAATGGGTTATTAATCGAGCCGGATGATCCCTTGGCACTTGCTGATGCCATTAATCGAGCGCTTTATGATGTGGATCTACGCTTACGTTCTGCGAATCGCAATCTAACTTTGATTGAAGAACGTGCATCATACCACAAGGTTATGACCAAGGCCGTCGAGTTTTACCGATCCTTTATGTCATAAGCGGCATGGCTGCTTCAGGAGGAAGTAGATCGATGTTTCTGGGCGTGTAAGACGCTAATTGAGGTGACAGGATGACATGGAAAGACCAATTGAAGGGGGATTCGCTCCCCTGGTTGTTGGAACCGGATTCGCCTGGTGTGCGTTATCTAGCGCTGCGTGATTTGGCGGACGAGCCGTCCGCTTCGGCGACGTTAAATTCTGCTCGTGAAGCGGCACACAAGAACGGTCCCATCGCAGCGGTGCTTGCCGAAATGCATTCCGATGGCTGCTGGGTTGAACCGGGAACGGGTTACTATCCCAAATATCGGGGCACGGTCTGGTCGTTGATCACCCTGGCGCAAATGGGCGCCTCCGTCGAGATCGACGATCGCATCGGGCGGGCGTGTGAGTACGCGCTGGCAAACTTGCTTGCCGACGGTGGTCGTTTTTCGGTCACGGGCCCACCCTCCGGAACGGTGGATTGCCTGCAGGGTAACATGTGCGCCGCGCTGGTCGATCTGGGTTGGGAGGACGAACGGCTCGATGCAGCCTACGAGTGGATGGTGCGCAGCGTGACCGGCGAGGGCGTGGCGCCGCAGAGCGAAAAAAACGCAGAGCTGCGGTATTATGCCGGCAAATGTGGTCCAGACTTCCTCTGTGGGGCGAACAACAAGCTGGCCTGCGCCTGGGGCGCGGTAAAAGTCATACTGGCGTTTACCAAGCTGCCGGTGGAAAAGCGGACGCCGTTCATCGAGCAGGCGATCGAGCGCGGGGTGGATTTCCTCTTCAGCGTCGATCCCGCCTCGGCGGAATACCCGCATGGCTATGCGGATAAGCCGAGCGGGAACTGGTGGAAATTTGGATTTCCTGTCTTTTATGTGAGTGATGTGTTGCAGGTTGTGGATGTCCTTTCGCTGCTCGGTTATAGGGAAGACCCGCGCTTGGAAAATGCGCTGGATCTCATCCGCGCGAAACAGGACGAGCAAGGGCGCTGGGCGCTCGAGTACGATTACACCGGCAAGACTTGGCTGGATTTCGGTGCCAGGAAAAAGCCGAACAAATGGGTGACGCTGCGGGCGCTGCGGGTACTCAAACAAGCTGATCGTTGAATTATTTTTGCCAGGATGTGACGTTCCTGCGTTGATGTCTCACATTGCTTCCTGATGCTATAATCCCCCGAGAAATGATGATTTTAGGAGGCTCGAACGGGTTTTATGGGCCGCATAATCCCGTTCAATGAATTCGATGAAACAAGTCATTCAAGACGTTCGCTCCGGCGAGACCAGCGTGATCGACGTTCCCGTGCCCGTTCCGGGACCGGGGATGGCCCTGGTGCGTACCGCTGCTTCGCTCGTCTCTGCAGGGACCGAACGAAGCGTGGTCGAGTTCGCCGGGAAATCCTTGCTGGGCAAGGCCCGCTCACGGCCCGATTTAGTACGCCAGGTCCTGGATAAAGTCCGGCGTGAAGGGCTGCTGACGACTTTCGAGGCGGTGCGGAACCGGCTCGATGAGCCCATGCCCCTGGGATACGCCTCCGCAGGGACGGTTGTGTCCGTGGGAGATGGTTTGCACGGTTTCCGCGCGGGGGATCGAGTGGCTTGCGCCGGTGGTGGCTATGCGGTTCATGCCGAATATGCCGTCGTGCCTCAAAACTTACTCGCGCATTTACCCGATGAAGTAGATTTCGAGGCGGGGGCTTTTGCCACGCTGGGCGCTATCGCCCTGCACGGTTTTCGACTGGCCGAACCGCAGCTCGGCGAGCGTGTGGCGGTTATTGGACTGGGGCTGTTGGGATTGCTTTCCGTAGGGATCGCCCGCGCCGCAGGCTGTTCCGTTTTTGGAGTCGATCTCGACCCCGAGCGAGTCGAACGGGCGAAGGACCTGGGCGCCACAGCGGTCACAAATGCGGACGCCGAACAGGCGGCTGCAGCCTTCAGCAACGGTCTGGGATGCGATGTCGTCTTGATCTGTGCCGATACGCTGTCCAACGATCCGGTCGAACTTTCAGGGGCGATCGCACGCGATCGGGCGAGAGTCGTGGCTGTCGGTGCAGTGGGCATGGACATCCCCCGGCGTTCGTATTACCACAAGGAACTGCATTTCATCGTCTCGCGCTCCTATGGACCGGGACGCTATGATCCGTTGTACGAAGAAGCCGGGATCGACTATCCACCCGGGTATGTACGTTGGACCGAAGGACGCAACCTGGGTGCTTTTTTGGAGACGTTAGCTGGGGGTGGTTTTGACGTCGCTTCGTTGATCAGCCATCGCTTCGACATCGAACACGCCAGCGCAGCGTACGATTTGATCACAGGAAAGACCAATGAATCCTTTTTGGCTGTGCTGCTTACGTACCCGCAGGAGAAAGAACAGCTTGCCGAAGAAGATCGACGGGTCGGCCTGGAGCATCGCAAGATATCCCCTGCCGCTGGCGTTCGACTGGGAGCGATCGGTGCGGGGAATTTCGCCACGGCGATTCTCTTTCCTGCCTTGCGGAAGGTAAAGGGGGTCGAGCGGGTTGGATTGGTTACCGCGAGTGGACTGAAGAGCGCGCAGGTTGGAAAGCGTTTCGGCTTCCGCTACGCCACTACGGATGTAAACGAGATTCTCAACGACGAAGGCATCAACACCGTTGCCGTACTCACGCGGCATCATCTCCACGCCGCCCAGGTGATCGCGGCGTTGAAAGCCGGCAAGCATGTCTTCTGCGAGAAACCGCTGGCCCTGCAGCGGGACGAACTGGACGAGATCATGCAGGTGCTGGGACAAAGCGATCGCATGTTGACCGTGGGGTTCAACCGGCGCTTTTCACCCTTCGCCGTTCGTCTGAAGACTTTCTTCGATGCGGTTAACGAGCCGCTGGCAATGCACTATCGCGTCAACGCCGGGTATCTACCCCTGGATCATTGGCTGCATGATGAGCAGCAGGGCGGCGGCCGCATCATCGGGGAAGCCTGTCATTTCATCGATTTTCTCACGTTTATCAACGGCGCTGCACCTGTGCAGGTCTCTGCGCTGGGTTTACCGGACGCATCCCGTTATCGCGAAGACAACGTGATTATCACGCTCGAATTTACGGACAGATCAGTTGGGACACTGAGTTACCTGGCTGCTGGCGACCGCGCCTTTCCCAAAGAGCGGGTCGAAATCATTGGCGGCGGTCGCGTGGCCGTTCTCGATGATTTCCGGCGGCTAGTGCGCATTCAAAACGGAAAGCGAAAAGTGCACCGCGCCCGGCTGCGCCAGGATAAGGGCCATCGTCAGGAATGGGAAGCGTTTACAAAGGCGCTTGAAGAAAGTGGTCCGCCGCCGATTCCGTACGAGCATCTGGTCGGTGTCAGCCTTAGTTCGATTGCCGCTGTGGAGGCACTTCGTACGCGCAAACCTGTGAAGATCGATTCTCTCTAAAGATCGTAATGGCATCGATAAAAACCATTCTGCGTGCGGTTGGTGAACTTGGCCCCAGGTCCATGATCCTCTATGGGATCTACCAAGTACTCTTGCGTTTGGGATGGTTTCGCTGGCGGACGCCGCAACAGGCCTGGCAGGATGTCCCTCTTGCCTCCTGGCTTCAGCCGGGTACTTCGGGTGATCCCGATGACTACCTGGAAATTCGCAAACGGAGCGGAAAGCTTTTTTTCCTCGACCCTGATCCTGAGTTCGCTCGGGTGTTGAAGGAGATCATCGGGCAGCAGGAAGAAGCAGTTATTGCACAGGCGGATGCGATTCTGGCAGGTCGATTTCGATTGTTCGGCACGGATAACTACGATTTGGGGTTTCCGCCGGATTGGGAGAAGTTTGCATCCTCACCAGGCAATCCGGCAAGCGCTTCCGTTTCTCTGGGTACACATTGGACAGCCTGCAACGAGAAGGATTATCCGCAAGATATTAAACTGCTGTGGGAACCGGCACGTTTCGGATGGGTGTTCCCGCTGGCCAGGGCGTACGTTTTAACCGACGATGTGCGTTACGCCGATGCCATTTGGCACTTGATTAATTCCTGGCGAAAGAGCAACCCGCCCAACACCGGGCCGCATTGGATTTCGGCGCAAGAAGTGGCGATTCGCATACTGGCGATGATTTTTGCTTTGCAGATTACTTTTCATCGAGTTGCCGACTCGCCAGAAAAGCTGTGTGAGATCGCACAGTTGATCGCCGTACACGCGGCGCGGATTCCGCCGACGCTGCTCTACGCTCGATCACAGGGGAACAATCATTTGCTGGTCGAGGCGGTGGGGCTTTATAGTGTGGGTTTGTTGTTCCCGGAATTCCGCAAAGCGAAAGTTTGGCGCCGGGTGGGCCGGCGTTGGCTGGAAAAATCCCTGCGCCATCAAATCTTCACCGACGGTGGTTACGTGCAGCATTCGACCAATTACCATCGCCTGGCACTTCAAACGGCGCTGTGGTCTGCCCGGTTGGCGCAGGTCAATGGCGAACCATTATCCCCTGCGTCGTTTCAGGCGCTGCGCCACTGCACCCGCTGGT
>Ga0307419_10002037_pt1 | contig 10362 bp, 9 predicted proteins | sample SalMarWE160230MG_2_FD_202512 | JGI IMG/M metagenome (GOLD analysis project Ga0307419, IMG submission 202512) | Salt marsh sediment microbial communities from the Plum Island Ecosystem LTER, Massachusetts, United States - WE1602-30 | ecosystem: Environmental > Aquatic > Marine > Intertidal zone >... | reverse complement strand
GGGATACTGAAGTTCTTCATCACTTCTTCACCCGTCGCTTTACCTTTGCCTTTGACGAATTCATAGATTGCCGTCTGCAGCGCAGTCAATCCCTCGGCACCCTTAAACCCCGACCTCTCTCTGGAGCGGGTAGCACAAAAGACTGCCCACGGGTCGCATGGATTTGCCGGCTGCATGACATCCATATAGCAATCCTCACATAATGTTTCGCTCTGGTAAGGATAACCCTCGTCCCGGGAGATATCATGGCCGCATCGGCTGCATTTCACTACTGTCACCCCCTGACTTAGATTTGAATCCTGTTCCTTTATTATCTTAGCATCGCCCATCCAGCAGTATGTTGCTAAGGGAAGTTATTGTAATAAAACCATAAATAGCAAGACCTGTCAAATCGGACGCGAGCGCATACCCCGGAGGAGATTTAGTGCCAAGTCTATACTATTCAGTGAATATTTTCTTGAGTGTATCGATGGGACTTGTATGCTCGATATGCCTGTAAAAAGACCTACGCTGAGTTAATAAGGGGCCGGAGAAGGAATGAACGCCCCCAATCCCCTTTCAGCGGAAGTCGCAGGCTGTAGCTGATATGGTGCATTGTGATGTTCGACGTATTTTTTTAAATTATGCCGTTATCGATTGTAATTGTGATGGAACCTTGTTGAGAATAATTTCTTTGAGGTCAATTTTATGACTGGCATTATCAATATCGATTCCCGTAATATGTCCATCATCATCATAATCGAGAACAACCCCTTCAGAGATCTCTACACTCTCCTTACTAGGCTTCGATGACAAATCAATATAAAGGGAATCGGTTTCCGGATAATAATTTAATTTCATGGCTTAAACCTCCTATCAGGGAAGGCATTATGAATGGTTTTCTTATCATCTAATGTTATCACTCTTAAAATTCGTCCTTCACATTCCTCAACTTTAGCCCAAAATCTAAACCGGTTACGCTCCTGACGTTCAACTTTGAGAGGGTTCTCTATAACTTTGATACACCATTCCTTTTTTAAATACGGTCGTTTTCGTAAAACCTCATTCTCAAAATAAGACGTATATTTATATTCTGACACAAAATAATGATAACTCAGTTAAATTAATTTGTAAATAGTTCGTCACTGATCTAACGCTGCGGCGGATGACCTGACCCGAAGGGGCCCGGTCTATCCGCTGGTTCGGGAGGTGTTGCGCGCCGACCGAACCAACTCAGTGCAGCCGTCGCCCTCCCCTGCTCTGCGTCTTAAAACCCTCTTTTACATTTCCACAAATATCACTCTAAGACCCCTATAAGCACCATAATTCACCTTTTTGTATTTCATATCAAATAGTTACCATGGTCCGACCCCACGTCTTTGTTAAAAATTCATTGAATCCTTTAGATTTACCAAGATTGGCGTATATCTTGATATTTGCTCTTTAATGATATCGTTTTCAAGAGCAAGTCTTTTTGTTGTTTCATCTGGAAATATGACTATCTTAATATCTTTTCCTGTAAATTTTAATCTATATTCATCCGCATTTTTTCCTTTTGTAAATGTTGTCGATCTTTCATTCCATACAAGACGCCACTCCATTTCTTCAAAATAATCTTCTGTATTACCATTATCCATTATCTTGACATGTGCCAAAATGTACTTTGCATATCTTTCTAATTCTGAATTATTTTTATTTTTTTTATATAAATTTTTAATACTTTCTTCTAATATACAATATCCTTTAATTGGTTGATATGGAACGTAAATTACTGGTCGTCCCCCTTTCTTTAATATGAAATCACGTGAAAAACCTATTCCTAATTTGCCATATCTTTTAGCATGTGTCTTTGATTGGCTTAATCTAATTTCTGTAAAACATAACCTTACTAAGTTTTTTACTTTCATTTTTCTAAGGGAACTTTCCGAACTTCTTTTTGCGTAAAGACCATGTTGTATATAATCTTCCAGGCGTTCTACATATAGTTTTGGTTTCTCTGGTGGTGATGCTTTTTCAATATCCTTTCCTCCCGTCCAGTGAATCAATATTTTTGAATGTATGCTCATGATTAACTCTTGTTATACTCCATCATCTGTATACATAACGTGGCGGCGGATGACCTGTCCCGAAGGGGCCTGGTCTATCCGCTGATTCGGGAGGCGCTGCGCGCCGAGTGAACCAACTCAGCGCAGCCGCCACCCTTCCTCGCCCTGCGTCTTAAACCCCCTTTTTCATCACCAAACATACCACTCTAAGACCCCTATAAGCACCATAATTCATCCTTTTTGTATTTCATGTCAAACAGTTACCATGGTCCGACCCCAGGGCTGCATTTTCATTTTTTAAGCTTTTTTTCCATTTTATCAGTAAGGAAAAAACCATTTCTTTTATGAATGGGCATCGATGAATACTCATTTAGAAGTAGTTGGATATATTCTTTGAGTTTATCAAAATCATATATAAATTCTCTAATAAATTCATCATTAATCAAATTATCATTACAAAGTATCCTCTTTGCATCAAGAATAAATTGCCCTGCTCCTGTATATGAACGATTATTCTTTCTTTCTTCTGCATTTTTGACTTGTTTTTTCCAGCAACCAATACCATCTTGACCTATATGGTTTTTTAAAATACCCCGCAAAAAATCACAAAATGATTCTTCCCATACCTTGTTCTCTCCTGTAAACAAGTTAGAAATACGAGCGAATGGATGTACTAATTCATGTGTACATCCATGTTGTGGCTCATCATGCCCCGATAAACGCTTCCATGGTATATATATACGATTATTCGGACTTCCCGAAGTACAAGGATTTTTGCATTTATAAAATCCTATCGGAATTCTTGATTTATTTTTCTTTACAGGATTTAAGTCGGTTAATTGACACAAAAGATCATACATTTCTTGAAGTTCATTAATTGTTTTTTGAGGATCACGTTTAAACTCTTTAGGGTATAAAAAAATCAAGTCTTTTGTTTCTTTAGGTTCCTGATCACAATCTGGATATTCCTTTATATTACTTTCTTCTTTTTCTGAGAACATAGAGACCTCAAATGTTATATATTATATGCTTAGTATCTCATTATTAGGTCTGTTTTTGTTTGCGAAGCTTAACGGTATATAATTAATTTCACCATATCATCCTTCTCCAGGCCTAATGGTGCGGCGGATGACCTGTCCCGAAGGGGCCTGGTCTATCCGCTGATTCGGGAGGCGCTGCGCGCAGACCGAACCAGCCCAGGGCAGCCGCCGTCTTTCCTTGCTCTAAGTCTTAAACCCTCTTTTTCATCCCCCAAAAAACTATTCTAAGGCTCCTGTAAACACCATAATTAAGCCCTTTTGTATTTCATATCAAATAGTTACCTCGGTCCGACCCCAGGTCTGTAAAATAATGGTCAATAATTTGATTGATTTTTCATCTGTCGATGTTTCTCCTCATTGAATAATTTTGAATAGAGAATCTCTTGCTGAAACTTTTTCTTCATCACTTGTAAAGAACGGCATCTCTTCCTTGCCAAATCGCTGGATTGTGTTACGAAAATCCTTATAGGATATTTGTGGTGAAAAATAGCCGTATTGCTTTTGGCAAAAAAAATCAGTTTCAGATTGATAACCTCTTACCAATAACTTCGAAATTTCTTTTAGTTTATTATATGAAAATTCTGCACTTGAATTTATTGGAAACATTTTTCTCTTTTTCCAATCACTAGTATTAACTGTTGATCCACCATGTTCCGAAAGGGTCTTGTAAAAGCTATCTCCGAATTGTGGACAGTGAAAGGCGATAAGTGGGTAGGCGGATATCGATCTTATATACTGTTTATTTCTATCGATAAATAACAATGTCTCCCTAATTGTTTTTTTGCTTTCACCTATATAAAAAAGGATATTTAATTTGATTAATATATCCAAAGAAAAAGCTTTTTCTAATATTTTCTCCGCTGCCTCAAGATATATATTAGGATTTTTTGTTTTATTCATTCTCCTCAACATTTCTGCTGATCCACTTTCCAACCCTAAATCAATAACTTTCAGACCTGATTCTACCAGATCCTCAAGAGAATGTGATCGAAGATACTCAACTCGTGTCTCTGTGCGGTAAGAGAAGTCTAAATTTGATTCCCTTTTAAATTTTATTAACTCGTCAATTTCATTTTTTGTAAAAAGCATGTTTGGAGTTTCAAAATATATTTTGAGTTTTCTGTTATTGTAATATTCACACAGTGATTCGATTTCGCGTGCGACAATACTAATAGGCTTTTTTCGAACTTTTGTTCGTGCAGAAACGCAAAAACCACAATTAAAAGGACACCCTCGTGATATCTCAACACTAGGGGCAAAAGTTTTAAGGTTAGGGTATAATTTATAATCAAAGGCAGAAAGATATGGAAGCTCTATTTGATAATCAGTGTTTGTTCTTATTACAGAATTTTTTTCACGGAAATATAGATTAGGTATACCATGAAGAGATTCCCCTTCATTAATGTTTTTCAGTATTAAATTGGTTGCTTCTTCGCCCTCTCCTGTTACAACAATATCAATATCTTTACACTCTTTTAATAATTCACTCGCGAAAAGTCCAACATGGTCTTTCCCACCAACAATTATTGGTATGTTAGGATAAATTTTTTTTAAGCTATTCGCAATTTTGAGCAAATTTGGAAAGCTAAAGCCACTAATACATGAAAGGCCAATAATTTTTGGCTTGATGATTTCTATTCTTTTTTCGATATTATTGATATTTTCTTCAATTGAATGGCCCCTGAAGTCCAATATTTCAATATCATAATCTTTGCTTTTAAGATAGGACCCTATTGATAGTAAACCAAAATTTATTGTTTTTGAGAATGAAAATGCTGTATCGTGAGATTTTTTCCCTTCATCTATGGGAATATGAATGAGAATAATATCCAAATATCTTTCCTTTCAAAGATTTTCGTATATAACGGTGCGGTTCACAGGTCGCGAGGCACGAACGGTCCTTTGTGAAACTGTATCTTATGTTTCGAAGCACTATTATTCACAAAAACTTTTTCCTAAAGCACTATTTTGCTTGTTTTAAAAAGGAAATACCCTCTAACAATCTGATAAAAGATTGGGAAATAACTCCTTTTTGGAATTCTATATATTCATTATCTGCTAGCAGGCCTTTGTTCCAGTCCGCGCCTTCCTCGACCAAAATGATAATTGGTAGATTTCTTCCTTTTGCAACCCCAATTTCTTGATGTAACCATGCAGACTCACCTGTAGTGCTATAAATAATTATGAACAAATCAAGAGGGCTAGATAATTTTTCAAGCACCTTTTCAGAAACAGACCTTGGCTCGTATCCTATCCCTGATATGAAATTAACGTTCACTTTATCTAGAAATTCTCTTAATTCAAATGCTAACGATTTGCTATGATCATCGAATCTAAATGAAACAAAGGTTGATAATTTTGATTTTTCATCTATTATTTTTTGATTAAGCGATAAAATTTCAGCTTTTATGCTTTGTATGTCATCGTATACATTCCACAATAATTTATAGATATTTTCTTCAGATGCGTCGGATCGGATATCGATATCAGTGGGTTTTTTTAATTCTAAGAACTTTTCTATTAGGTCGGATAGTTTTTGTTCAAATTGATTTTCCGCACCACTTATTATTAATATTATAAGCCGATAACGTCTTAAAAATGTAATATTAATGACATTTCCATTTTTGGTTTTAAACCTGAAAATGAGATCTTTTTCGAATGATTGCAACGTTTCTAACTTTTCAGCTATTTCTTTAGCTCCATGGAATGTTTGATCAGATAGAAATTCCTCAGCAAACGCTATATCTTCAGGATCGATAATACCTATTAGAGCTTTAAAACAAGTTGCTAATTTTTCTATTTTAATTGATTCCGCAGAGTATTCACAACTACTCATATTTCTTCCTTATATCATTTATTACATAACAATGAGTATATGGTTTCTCTATATAATACCCTTGGCCACCCCACGGTTGAAATTACCATAAGCCTTTTGGAAACAAATTCAGTAAAGAAAGATTTTGATCTTGCGGATGTCCCCGGCGCTTGGCCCTGGGATCGTCTCATTGGTTTCGAAGAAACTGCTATGGACTGAACCCCTGGCATATGCTCCCCCCTGCTTTGGGATCAATCGAAGAATACCACCGTTTTTTCAATGAAGTCAAGTTATGGAAAAGGGGGCACTAAGCGCCCCCCATCATAGAGTACGAATATTAAGGAAAGCAGCTACAGCGCCTCCTTCGCAAGCTCCGCGATATCTCTCACCACAATCTTGTCTTCGGCATCCAGATTCTTTATCCCATCTTCCAAGGTGGTCAAACAGAAGGGACAGGCAGTGGCTATGACCTCAGCGCCGCTTTCCAGGGCCTCGCGTGCCCTTGCCACGCAGGGTCTGCCTTCAGGGGGCGAGTCTTCCGTCCAGATCCTCCCGGCTCCGCCGCCGCAGCAAAAGCTGTTCTCCCGCGTCCTGCGCATCTCCACTAACTCCAACTTGGGGATGGCTTGCAAAACCTGCCTCGGGGCCTCGTATTCGCCGCTGCGCTTGCCCAAGAAACAGGGGTCATGATACGTAACCTTTTTCTTAAGGGGCTTGGAGAACTTCAGTTTCCCCCCCTGGAGGGCCTCGGCCATTAATTGCGTATAGTGTTGAACATTCAACGTGGCATCCGTATACGGCTTGTCGTTCTTGAACGTATGGTAGCAATGCGGCGACAGCGTCACGATCGTGTTGGTGGCGTATTTCTCGAACAGGGATATGTTATGCTCGGCAAGCACCTCAAACAGACCCTGTTCACCAAGCCTGAGCAGGTGATCCCCACAGCACCACTCCTCATTCCCCAGTATCGCGAAGTCGGCACCGATCTTCTCGAACAGCAATGCCATAGACCTGGCGATCTCTTGGTTCCTGAGATCAAAGGCAGGCGAGCAACAGGGAAAATAGAGGATGTCGGCTTTCCCCACTGTCGGAAGCTCCCTGATCTCCAGACCCTGTGCCCATTCCGTCCTCTTGCTGGGAAGCATACGCATGGGATTATGATATTTATCGGCGCTTATCAGCACCTCTTGCACGGTCTTGGGGATTTGTCCGCTCGTCTCCACCAAGAGGCCGCGCTCTCCGATTACCGACGTCGAACTGTCGACATCCTTCGGACAATGCAACGTACACGAATTGCACGATGTGCAGAGCCACAGAATGTCGGATATCGCCTCCAATCGTTCATCCAAGGCCTCGTCGCGCGAGTCGACGATAAACCGATAATTGGCGGACAACGTCGCGGGTCCCAGAAATCTGTCGTCGAGTACCGCAGGGCACGCAGAGTAGCATATGCCGCATTTCGTACACAGGGTGAGGTCCCAAAATTTCTTGAGGTCTGCCGGCGACTGCATAAATTCACCCTCCGATTCGAGCTCCGCTGCGGCCTTTATCAAAGAGAGGGTGATTTTCTTATAGTTGTCGAAGAAGGGCTCTATGTCCACAACCAAGTCTTTTATCACCGGCATGTTCGAGAGGGGCTCCAAAAGGAGGGAATCAGCCCCGAGATCAAGTATCTGCGTATAACACGCCAACCGGGGTTTCCCGTCGATATTGATCCCGCAGCTCCCGCATATCCCCATCCGGCAAGACTGCCTGAAGCTCAGAGTCGCATCGAGATTGTCTTTGATGTAGTTCAAGGCTTCGAGGATCGTCATACCCCGAGCAACAGGCACCTGATAGGTAGACAGGTAACTCTTCTTGCCTTCAGGGTCGAAACGCTGCACTTTAAATTCGATCGTCTTCTCTAATTCAGCTGCCATCATAAACCCCCTAATAGGTCCTCGCCACCGGAGGCCATTGAGTGATCGTAACGGGTTTGTATTCGAGCTTGGGCCCTTCCGGCGTGTAGTAGGCGAGCGTGTGTTTCAGCCAGTTTTCATCGTCCCGCTGGGGATAATCAACCCTGGAATGGGCCCCCCGCGACTCCTGCCTGGGAAGGGCGCTGGCCACCGTGACCTCGGCCAAGTCCAGCATGAAGTCCAATTGCAAGGCATTAATAAGGTCGGTGTTAAAGGACCGTCCCCTGTCTTCTACCCTGATATGCTTGAACCTCTCCTTGAGCGCTCTGAGTGTTTCCAAGGCGCTCTCCAACTCGTCCGCCTTTCTGAATATCCACACCTTCTCGTGCATGACGCGTCTCATTTCATCTCTGATCACCGAAACTTGTTCGGCACCCTCGCTGCCGAAGATCTCCTCAAAGACCCTCTTCTCCTCCGCCTCGGCCTTTCCACTCGGAAACTCTCCCAGTTCACTTGCAAGGGCATAGTGGGCGGCCTCATGGCCGGCAACGGCGCCGAAGACCAGGCAATCCGCCGTGGAGTTCGTACCCAGCCTGTTTGCGCCGTGCAGGCTCAGACAGGCGCATTCGCCGGCGGCAAAGAGCCCTGAAACCGGCGTTGCCGTCTTTGTGGTGTAAATTCCCCCCATGGAGTAGTGGGCAGCCGGCTTGATGGGGATAGGCTCCTTGACAGGGTCCACCCCCCCCAGTTTTATGGCCACATCGCGTATCAGGGGCAGCCGTTCTTGTATCTTCTCCTCACCCAAATGGGTAAGGTCGAGCGCTATGTAGGGGCCATAGGGGCCCATTAAGCCGCGCCCCTCTTCGATCTCCGTGGTCTCCGCCCTGGCGATGATGTCCCGCGGGGCCAGCTCCATTTTTTCAGCGGCGTAGCGCTCCATGAAGCGCTCGCCCTCAGCGTTGAGGAGATAGCCTCCCTCCCCCCGCGCCCCCTCGGTTATCAGCACCCCCGGCGGCAGCAGGCCCGTGGGGTGAAATTGTACGAACTCCATATCCTCGAGGGGGGCACCGGCTCGGTAGGCCATGGACATGCCGTCACCGGTGGCCGAGTGTGAAAAGGTGGTAAACGCGTATATGCGCTCGTGGCCCCCCGTCGCCAAAACGACGGCCTTCGCGCGCACGGTGTGCATTGCACCGGTCTTCAAGGCGATGGCCGTCAACCCTCGTACACTATTGTCTTCAATGATAAGGGAGGTGACAAACCACTCATCGTAGAATGTGATATTCTGCTGTGCGGAGGCCTTCCCGTACAGGGTGTGCATTTCGTGAAAGCCGGTCATATCGGCAGCGAAGGAGGCCCGGGGAAAGCTATGCCCCCCAAAAGGGCGTTGGTTTATCTTTCCGTCGTCGGTCCTGCTCCACGGAAGCCCCCAATGCTCCAACTGGATGATCTCCTGAGGAGACTGCCGGACGAAAAATTCCACAATATCCTGGTCCGCCAAAAAGTCCGATCCCTTCACCGTGTCCCACGCATGGAGATCATATGAATCCCCCTCTCTGAGTACGGCAGCCGTGCCGCCCTGGGCGCACACGGAATGGGAGCGGATGGGCTGGACCTTGGAAATGAGGGCCACATCGATGGTGTCAGTGACCTCGGCGGCGGCAAGAGCGGCCCGCAACCCCGCTATGCCGCCCCCCAGGATAATGATGTCATGAACTAACATTTCCATATACTTCTCCCGTTGTTATGATTTTGTATCGACAGACCGGTGCGGTCATTACCCCCGCGCATATCGCTTGACACCCTCATCGTACAGGTCTTTCCCGTAGATGTCGTTGATCACCACGGCGGGGAAGTCCTCCACCTCCAGGCGCCTGATGGCCTCCGGCCCCAGGTCCTCATAGGCGATGATCTCCGCCTTTGTAATGCTCTTGGAGATCAAGGCCCCTGCCCCGCCGGTGGCGCCGAGGTAGACCGCCTTGTGTTTCACCATGGCTGCCTTGACCGCTTGCGACCGCATCCCTTTTCCTATCATCCCCTTGAGGCCCCGCTCGATGAGCCGGGGAGAATAGGCATCCATGCGGTAGCTCGTGGTAGGGCCTGCCGAGCCGATGGGGTGGCCCGGCTTGGCCGGCGCCGGCCCGACGAAATAGATGATCTGGCCCTGCATATCAAAGGGAAATGCTTCTCCCTTCTCCACCAGCTCGACGAGTCGTTTATGGGCCGCATCCCTGCCGGTGTAGATGACCCCTGTTATGAGGAGTTTATCCCCGATGTGCAAATCCGCAACCACCTCATCGGTCAGGGGCGTGGTTATCTTCTTGATATCAGTCATGGTAGTTCTCCCCGTCCTAAATCACCGTTTCTTTGTGCCGCTGGGCATGGCATTGAATGTTCACCGCCAGCGACAGGCTGGCGATGTGGCAGGGGATCATGTTGACGTGTACCGCCAAAGCGGTAGTCCTCCCCCCATACCCCTGGGGACCGATCCCCAGATTATTGATGCGTGTCAGCAGGTCCGCCTCCATTGCGGCGAGCTCCGGATCGGGGTTTGTGCTCCCGAGCGGACGCAAGAGGGCCTTCTT
>Ga0307419_10002032_pt1 | contig 10370 bp, 10 predicted proteins | sample SalMarWE160230MG_2_FD_202512 | JGI IMG/M metagenome (GOLD analysis project Ga0307419, IMG submission 202512) | Salt marsh sediment microbial communities from the Plum Island Ecosystem LTER, Massachusetts, United States - WE1602-30 | ecosystem: Environmental > Aquatic > Marine > Intertidal zone... | reverse complement strand
TTGCGTAGATCTACCCCATTCGTAGTCCGAGGCAAGGGTGACATATTCCTTCCATCCCTTCTTTTTGGCCAGCTCGGCAACACCCAAAACTACGGCCTTGGCCTGCATATAACTGTTGGGTACCACCTGGTAGGTGTAAGGGCTGAAGTTGACTTTTGTTATGTTTTCCGAGTTGCTGATGGCGGGGATATGCAGAACCTTGTACTCTTGACAGACAGGCTTAATGGCTACAGCGCAGGCGCTGGAATAGGTCCCCAAGACACATTGCACCTTGTCGCGCAGGATCAGGTCCTTGGCTTCCCGCGCAGCCACATCCGGCTTTGTGTGGGTATCTCTTATAAATAGTTTGATGGGATGTTTGCCAAGAAAACCACCCTTGGCATTGATTTCATCCACAGCAAGTTTTACAGCATCTGTCCCATCTTTACAGTACATAGCCCCTGTACCTGTAATTGCCAGGTCAACTCCGAGATGGTAAGGCCCTGCTGCCAGGCTGCTGTCTATGGTGCCTAACCCGCCAATTAATAAAAACGAGCAGATAATTACTATTGCTTTGAACTTTTTCATGGCTATCCTCCCATAGCTTTTGTAGTAACTAACGCAAAATCATACCATTATAAGACAAAAATTGACTGTTTAGTTATCACCCCCTTTTCAGTTTTGTAATTGAAATAAGTCTGTTTACACAACCGCAATATTTAATAGGTCAGAACCATACCCCCATCAAATAAAAGATCTCCACCGATTAGATATTTGGCAAACCGGGAGAATCCAAAGATAAAAAGGTTGGCCACCTCAATGGGTGACATCATTTCCTTGATACGGGATTGGCCCATCATGACTTTCCGTACCACGTCTTCGGGGGTGATGCCTCTCTGTTCCGCCTGGGCGGGGATCTGGTTTAATGCAAGAGGGGTTTTGACAAATCCGGAACTCACGGTAAAGGAGCGTATCCGGCCTTCTCCTTCGGCAGATATGGATTGGCTCAAGGCCCTCAAACCGAATTTGGTAATATTATAGACAGGTTTTTTCATCGTACAGACGTGAGCGTGTACCGAGGCCATGTTCCCGATCACGCCTGCCCCGTCACGGCTTTTTTTCATATAAGGAATTGTCAGTTTGGAAAGATAAAAAGGTGCCCGAAGCATGATCCGTTGCATGAGGTCATATTTTTCCATTGGAAAGTCTTCTACGGCGGCAATATGCTGGATCCCGGCTATATTGGTTAAGTATTTAATGGTTCCAAGTTTGGCTGCTTCGGATACGGCATCTTCTATATTCTCATCCTTTGTAAGATCCGTCTTAATAAAGATCATCTGACCACCCATTTCACGAGCCAGTTTTTGGGTCTTTTTCCCCTCTTCTTCATTGATATCAAGACCCGCGACCATCAAGTTGTTCGCGGCCGCGGCAATGGCAGTGGCCCTTCCAATCCCGGTCCCTGCTCCACTTACGATGCAGACGTTATCGGTATTGAAGTCATCATCCGATAGGATCAGTATATCCTTCCGTCTTATCTTTGGTTCAGATATGTCCATTTTATCCTACCTCATGGAAGGTTTGATGAGTTTTTAAATTGAGGAGAGGTTAAAGAAATAATGATACATAATTTTATACAAGATTTGGGCCAACAAAACTTTTCTGAGAATGAACAAGCCTCTTTGAGACCTCCGTTTCCAGGTTGATTGGGGGTTTCGCTTAATTACCAGTATGATTTTCTTTGAAATTTTCATTGCCATCAAGGCCTAAACAGTGTAAATATCCGTATCAATATAGATACATGTTTCAATATTGATACGGAGGATACCCATGGGCCGAGCAAAAGATTTGAAGATGTCAAAGGTAAATAACAACGAAGGGCCGATCCTAAAAAAAACTGAGAATTCCAGAGATATCCGCAAGCAATTGGAGATGTATAAGTTGATTTTTGACAGCATATATAATGGAACCATGGTCACTGATAGTCAGGGTTTCATCACACATTTCAACAAACCCTACGGCGAGTTCCTGGGGTTGGATCCAGATGAACAAATCGGCAAACATTGCACCGAAGTGATTGAAAATACGCGTATGCATATTGTTGCCAAGACCGGAAGGCCTGAGATAAACGACAGCCACAGAGTAAGGGGCCAGGATATGGTTGTTCAGAGAATTCCCATAAAGAAAAACGGAAAAGTAGTTGCCGTATTCGGTCAGGTCATGTTCAAAGACGTCAGGGATGTGAGGAAGCTTGCTGAAAAATTAGAAGTCCTTGAAAGTAAAGTGGAGTTGTATGAAAAAGAACTTATATCATTGAGATCAACTAAGTATACCCTTGACAGTATTATCGGGGTCAGTGATGCCATCAACAACCTGAAAACGGATGCTCTCCGGGCCGCAGCCACCAACCTGCCGGTCCTTATTACGGGGGAATCCGGGACCGGCAAGGAGATGTTTGCACAGGCCATACATAATGTCAGCCCACGAAAAATAAACCCTTTCGTCAGGATTAACTGCTCGGCTATTCCCCGGGACTTGCTGGAATCTGAGCTTTTCGGTTATGAACAAGGGGCTTTTACGGGGGCTAAATCCGAAGGCAAGCCCGGAAAATTTGAATTGGCAAAGGGTGGTACCGTATTTCTTGACGAAATAGGGGACCTGCCCCTGGAAATGCAACCCAAACTTCTTCGTGTACTGGAGGAGAAGGAATTTGAACGGGTTGGTGGAACCTCGCTCATAAAGGCCGATTTCCGCCTCATTGCCGCGAGCAATCAGAACCTCGAGATGATGCTGGAACAGAGAAATTTTCGAAAGGATTTATACTACAGATTGAATGTGATTCCTTTACATATTCCCCCTCTCAGGGAACGGGAGGAAGACATTATCCCAATGGCCCGCCATATGCTCAATCAAATTACCCAGGACGCATCCATTTCGGAGATCGTTTTGGACCGTCAGGCCGAGAAGGCTATGGTAAAATATGATTGGCCCGGAAATGCCCGGGAGGTCTCCAATGTGCTGGAGCGCATCCTATCTTCCCTGACAGGAGATATCATTCATCTGTGCGATTTACCATTCTACCTATATAGAAGCAAAAAACAGTTTCCCGGCACAGGCAGAAAATCCCTTAAAAATATACAGGCGAGCGCAGAAAAGGAGGCCATCCGTTATGCATTGGAATCAACAGATTATAACAAGGCCCAGGCAGCGAATATATTAGGTATTCATCGCACTCTTTTATATAAGAAGATGAGAAAGTATAACCTGTCTCTTGACCAGACTTAAGACCCCCATGCCCTTCGCTTTAACAATATAGGTCAGGATTTGGGCAGTTTTTCCAATGCCTCCTGTGCAAGCTCTCTTACCTGCTTGCTTAGTAGTTTATGTGCTGAGTATAACTGAATCTCAGCTTCATCCTTTGTAAGATGCTCAAGTTCCGGACGGGCCTCCTCCAAACCAAGTAACCCCGTTACCCATGTTGCCAGCCCCCTGACGGTGGCATCATCGGATTTCAGGTACGAAATTAAATATGGAACAGCATCTTTTACGAGATCCGGCCTGACCTGGGAGAGCCTTCCAATCCCCCAGAGGAGGCCTTGTTGTAATACTTCATGTTCCAGATAGTTACCGTCTTGCCGGGCATATGAGAGTAGGATCCCGGCGTACTCTTTTGCAAGACCTTCATGACGGGTCAATATACTTTTGGGTTGTCCTTTACCGGGTCGTTATGATTTACTTTCCATGCTCGTAATCATCTCTTCTTCAAATTCCTTAAAAAACTTGTCCTTTTCCTTCCAATCGGGACCGAATTTTTTATTAAAATAGCTGCCCATCCTGTCAAAGAGCTTTTGCCAGACAGGTTTGCCATCTCCCAAAACCACATCTTCAAGATGTGACCTGAGTTCCGCAATTTTTTCCTTGGACAGGAAAGAAACAGCGCCTAATTTTATAGATTTTTTCAATGATTCGGGTGAGAGGGCATGGGCGGTGAACATGACTGTTGGAAATCCCCTGGAGACAGAGTTCTTCAAAAGCTCAAAACCATTTACCCCCATAATATCGAGAATAACCACATCATATGTGTAACTTAGTATGTGTTGAAGAGCAGTATCGTAATCCATTGCTTTGTGGACTTGGCATTCTTCAAGATATTCTTCCACGGTGTGTAATATGTCAGGCTCATCATCTACCACCAGGATGAATCTGTATTTCAAGGGACCTTCTGAAGTCATTTTTTTACCCCCCTGTTCTATTTCACGACGGCAGCCTTTTTAATGCCTCTTGTGCAAGCTCTCTTACCTGCTTGCTTAGTAGTTTATGTGCTGAGTATAACTGAATCTCTGCTTCATCCTTTGTAAGATGCTCAAGTTCCGGACGGGCCTTCTCCGAACCCAGTAATCCTATGACCTGTGCTGTCAGCCCCCTGACGGTGGCATCACCGGATTTCAGGTACGGAATTAAATATGGAACAGCATCCTTTATAAGATCCGGCCTGACCTGGGAGAGCCTTCCGATCCCCCATAGGAGGCCTCGTTGTAACACTTCATGTTCCAGATAGTTGCCGTCTTGCCTTGCATATGACAGTAGGATCCCGGCGTACTCTTTTGCAAGACCTTCATGACGGGCCAGGGTTTCCCCCATGGCCTCCGGTGAACCCCATCCAATACCCCCGGACTCATCATTCAGGTTCCACATGAGCCTGCGCATTATTATCCGGCCGGATTCCATATTTCTATCGGCAAGTTTTGCTACAACTGCACCAAATACGGTAACCGCTCGCCATCTCACCTGCTCATCACTATTGTAAAGGAAGGAGAAAAGGGGGTTGATCACCTGGCGAGCGGGAAATCGGCAGAGTTCTTCAATTGAAAGGTCGAGGTCTGCCGATTTAAGGAGTCTTAATACCCTTTGTTTTAGGGAACGATAAGTCAGTTTTTGTGTTTCCGGCATAGATCCTCAAACTGTCAGGTTTTGATCCAAATCTAACCTGCACCTGCGATAAGGGCCCTAACCTTGTTTTCGATTTTGTCTCTGATATCTCGCATAAAGGAAATAGGTTTTTCTGCCGGATCTTCCAAGTCCCATTCCTCATTCAGCACCCCAGGGAAGTAAGGACATGCATCCTTGCAGCCCATGGATATTATCAGGCCCGGTTTCCAAAGACGGGCAGTTTCCTCAATGGATTTTGTTCTACGAAAGGCCATGTCAATCCCCTTTTCCCTCATGACCTCTTCCATGGCCGGGTTGATTTCCTTTGCAGGTGAACTACCTGCGCTTTCAGCCTCGATTTTGTCCCCGGCATGGAACTGGGCAAAGGCGCTTGCCATCTGGCTGCGGCAGGCATTTTCCCTGCAGACAAATAGGACCTTCTTTCTTTTCAGAAACGGGGCTACGAGTGCCCTGGCCTTTTCCCTGGCATCGGTAAGGGCCGTTGGGTGTTTTTCTATGTCTCCTGAGGCCTCGATTTGCTTATAGGTAAGGCCTCCGTCAAAATCTGCACCAACCGCATCAAAAAAGTACTTGGCTGTGAGATTAACACCTTCAAACAGGTTTTTTCCTTTTGTGGCCCCTAAAGATAACAAAAAGCCGCGTCTCCACTTTCTGCCCGGATCTATGAGCCCATGTACATATCTTCTCGCCCACAGCGCCTGGGACCTGTCAATAAGGGCCTTTATCTGTGCAGTAGGTCCGTAAAAAAATACAGGGGTGGCCATCACGATGATATCTGCCCGGCGAAGTAAGGGGTAAATCTCTTGCATGTCATCCTCAATGGGACAAAAGCCTTTTTTTTCACAGGTGCCGCATTCCTTACATGGGGAGATGTTTTTCTTGGCCACATCCAAATGTTCTGTTTGAGCCCCGAGTCTTTCCGCCTCAGCGAGATAGGCGGAAAGAAGAACACTGGTATTTCCTTTAGTACGGGGACTTCCTTGTAATCCTAGGACAAACATGGAATTGACTCCTTTTCGTTTAGGGAGCGGCCAGCGATCATCGTTCAGTCTTCGGCATAGGAACTTTAAAAGATTTCATATATTTCATCTCTGGCAGATGTTATTGCCTGCGTACAAGCGGGTAAAGGGACGCAAGCACATGTGGCAAAACGCCTAAGTAGACGCCGGCCAGGATGATCTGGTTGATCAGTGTGGTGTGAAGCAACCCAAGCGTTTGCCATCTCCGGCCGGAGGTCACGGAGTATGCGGGTGAAATCAGGACGTTGCCGAGTTTTGAGAGCTGGCGTACCAAATAGAGGTCCTCGGCAATCGGGACCTCTGGAAACCCGCCAACTGATTCAAATACCGACCTTCGCATAAATAGACACTGATCTCCATAAGGCAATTTAAGGTGCTCGGAGCGCATGTTTGTTAGAAACTCCACCAGCTTCATCAGGGGACGATTTAAGTCTGTTTTGAAACGAAAAGCGCCCAAAGCGGCCCCGGGATCCACCAGGGTTTCAAAGACATGGTTGACATAGTTGGCCGGCAGAACCGTATCCGCATGAAGGAATAGGAGCACCTTGCCCATAGCGGAATCTGCTCCAAAATTTTGCTGTAAGGCACGGCCGCGAGGGCTCTTTTCAACGCGTGCTCCAGCATGGATTGCCCTTGCCACCGTGTCGTCTGTGCTGCCTCCATCCACGACTATGACTTCTGCGTCCCGGTCTCTGGCTCCTTGGATGGTTGCTTCAATGTTCTCTGCTTCGTTAAGCGAAGGAATAATAACTGAGATGTACGGGCCTGAGCTGAAGACGTCAGGCCGCAAACGCTTGAGATCCTCCACTGTATCAAGATCATCGAGCGGGTCAAGCAGACAAAATTTCAGACCATCTTTTCTGGCCAAGGCAATCGTCTGGTTAAGGACCGTTCCTGTACCCCAGTTAATGTCATGAAAGACATGGGTCGGCCGTTTTAGGCCTATTAGCCAATAGCCGCCGTCAGTACTCGGTCCAAGGACTATGTCGTAATCTGATAAGGCGTCGAATGCAATTTTAAGATGATCTTTCCTCAGTTCCGGGATATCCGTTCCCACTAGGACTACATGCGTAAACCCATTCTTGAAAGCATCCGAGAAGGCAGCTTGCATACGGCTGCCGAGGTTCCCCGGACTCTGATAGGAAAAATTGATTCCTGAACCAAGCCATCTCATCATCTTGCGCTCACTGCCGCCTTCAAAACAAACCTCGACCCCGATGCCGTACTGCCCGGTAAATGCGCTGACCGTTTTCAAGGTCTTCTCTGTGAGACGGCGGTGAAGGTCGGCTGCGCCGGCGGGACCAAGTGCGGGGATAAGACGGGTCTTGGTTCGCCCGGGTGCGGGATATCGTCCGAAAACAATAAGCCGGTCGGAGAAAACTTTTTGAGGTCTCCCCATAGTCCTCTCTTATCTATTTTTATAAACTCATTTCTCTTCCAAACGGGCATACCTTGATACATATTCCACAGATGGGAACTCCAACTTCCGGAATCTTTGCGAATTCTCCTTCAACTTTTTCCACGCAACGCGAAAAATACATGGCCTCGTTCCTGTTTTTGTAATGGGATTCAGTACTTATACCCTTTATAGCTTGAGCCGGGCACGCATCTTGACACGCAGTACAATCCCCGCAACGATTTTTTATAGGTCCGTCCACATCCAGGGGGGCACTTGTGAGAACGGTTACAAGACGGACTCTGGAACCGTATCGAGGGGTTATGAGAAGCAGGTTTTTGCCCTGCCAGCCTAATCCGGCCATTCGTGCCACAGCCTTATGACTGATTGCCGCGTACAGGTTTTCATGATCCAGAATCTGGGATGCAGGAATTGGGAGGCCTTGAAAACCATCGTTTTGAAAAGCCATCGCAGTGCGAAAGGCTATCTGATCTAAAATCTGATTTGCTGTGTGATAAACTGATCTATAAACGGGCGTCGGCCGATCGGAAATGCCTACAAACACTGCCTGAGGGAGTTTGAGAGCAATTGACACGGCCCGGGCAAAAGATTTGAGTAGATCGGGCGGATCAAGTTTCAGTTCTTTCAAGGGCTCGACGTCAGCAATACCCACAAGATCTGCACCCAGATCGATTATCCTTTCCTTAACTTTTTCAGTATAATCAAGAGGCACTTTTTTTTCATTCATTTCTATCCTCACTCAGAAGTTAGTACCAGGTTAGAATATCAGACAGAATCTCTATCTTGTTTTCATTCCATTTCAAGCGCACAATGTGCCGCGCCCAGTAGGGCCGATCTTTCATTCAAGATAACCCGCACGGGTATCTTCTTCATAAAATCTTTAAATCTCCCTTTGTCGGTAAATGCATTCATGAAGATATCTTCCTTCAGTTTATTTAGTATCTTTGGAGGAATCCCGCCTCCTAAGTAAACACCTCCGATAGTCATTCCAATAAGTGCCAGGTTCCCTGCAACAGCGCCAAAGATGGAGACAAACATATTCAGCGACTTTATGCAAAGAGGGCTTTTATTATTCATTGCAGCTTCCGTAATGATCCTGGCAGGATCCCCCTTTTTTATTTTTTCTGCAAGCCATGCAGGCTCTTTGTACTGCCCTGAACTCTTTAACCACCTATAGATGTTCAATAACCCGGGCCCTGATAACACCCTCTCTATGCTCACATGTCCAAAGCGCTTATGAAGGTAGTGCCACAGTTTAACCTCATTCTTATTGTTCGGGGAAAAATCCGCGTGGCCTCCTTCAGAAGAAACAATTGTGTAACGCCCTTCCCGGTAAATGAGTAATGCTTCTCCCAGCCCTGTTCCAGGCGCTACGAGCCCAATGTTCCGGCCTTTTAAAACCTTTGCCTTGTTAAGAGGAAACAGCTCCCTGCTGTTCAAGAGCGGGATTGCCAGGGCCGTAGCGGTCAGATCATTGATTAAACGGACTGTTTTCCACGCAAAGAGCTCTTTTATTCGAGCTTCGGAGACATCCCAGGGCAAATTTGTGGTTTTGCATCTCCCGTTGACCACTGGACCTGCAATACCAAAGCAGGCGCCTGCAATTGATACGCTATGCCTTTCAAGAAATCTCTCAATAATTATCTCAAGGTTGGGCGCCTCCCGGCTGGAATAAGTCTCTATTGCTTTCAGTATTGGACGTATTTTCCCTTTGAGAAAGATTCCCAGGTTTGTTTTGGTCCCTCCAATATCACCTGCCAAGACGACTCTATTATTTTGATGACTCGTCATGGGCTATCTATCCTTCAAGCAATGATGCAGCTTCCCGATCCAATAACCAGAGCAAGGTTCCCTTTACGGGTTGAATCAGTTGTGCCGGTAGTCTTGGTTTATTACCCTGCAATGCTTTTTTGACAATTCCGGCTTTTTCCTTGCCGGAAGCCAGAAACACTATTTGCCTTCCACTGTTAAGCACGGGATATGTCATGGTAAGACGGATGGTATTTGGTTTTCCCCCCTTAACAGACACAACCCATTTTTTCCTTTCATCCAAGGAGCTTTGTCCGGAGAATAGTGAGGCCGTGTGGCCGTCCGTCCCTATGCCAAGGGATATCAGGTCAAAAAGAGAGAACTCGTCCCCTTCGGGTTTAAAATAATTCATGAGTTCCTCTTGATACAAGAAAGCTCCGACATCAGGGGAATACGCTACCGGCATAGGATGAATATGTCCGTTAGGTATTGGAACTCGATTAAGAAAATCCTTTTTGGCTGTGCCATAGTTATTGGTCTTATCATTTACAGGGACACAGCGTTCATCGACCCAGAATATATCAGTCTTGTCCCATTGAATATCCGAAAGAAAAGGTTCTTTCCCTAACAACCTGTGCATGTCCCTCGGAGTGGAACCGCCCGATATGGCAACAGCAAAGCGTCCTCTCACGTCAATACTTTCCTTAGCGGCCCAGGAAAATATTTCGGCTCCTTTACGTGCAAGATCTGAGGCACTGGACTCGATTATAATGGTCTGCTTGCTTTTCATATTCTTAATTGGGTTTTCACTCAATTAAGGTTATACTAATATTCACTGTCGAGAGGTCGTTCCGCACCTTCCACTTGGGTAACCTTATGCTGTAAGGGGCTTGATTTCAACCTGAGTTCCGATCAAGATAGCTTTTTGTACTTTTTATCATGGTTTCTTATCTCTTCAGGTTTCAGCCCTTTCCCCATATCTTTTTCAGGTATTGATCACGACCGGAACGATATCTGTAGTACTTATATCTTATAGGATTTTTCTTATAGTAATCCTGGTGATAATCTTCAGCTTTATAGAATTTTGAAGCTTTTGTGATTTCGGTAACAATAGGATTTTTATATCTTCCTGATTTATTGAGTTCAGCTTTCGATTTTTCCGCCAAGGCCTTTTGGTCTTTGTTATGATAGAAAATTGCTGTCCTATATTGTCGGCCCCTGTCGACAAATTGTCCCCCTGGATCCGTAGGATCGAT
>Ga0307419_10002030_pt1 | contig 10379 bp, 11 predicted proteins | sample SalMarWE160230MG_2_FD_202512 | JGI IMG/M metagenome (GOLD analysis project Ga0307419, IMG submission 202512) | Salt marsh sediment microbial communities from the Plum Island Ecosystem LTER, Massachusetts, United States - WE1602-30 | ecosystem: Environmental > Aquatic > Marine > Intertidal zone... | reverse complement strand
ATCGTTAACTAAAAGAAAAAAAGTATGCCACAAGCTAAATAGCTATAAAAGGCGATTCTACCTTTAAATGGGAGAAAAGATGGTTCTGGATCGCCTCGGCTCTTCACTGAACGATGCCCTTAAAAAGATTTTCAGAGCGCCAGTTATGGACGAGAAGACCGTTAAGGAGCTTGCCCGCGACATCCAACGGGCGCTACTACAAGCCGACGTTAACGTTAAACTGGTTCTCGAAGTTTCAAAGAGAATAGAAGAACGGGCACTGAAAGAAAAAGTTCCGCCGGGAGTTTCTAGAAGAGAGCATGTAGTAAAGGTAGTTTATGAAGAGTTAACGCGTTTTCTGGGCGAAAAGCCTGCTTCGCTGAAGATAGAACCCGGAAAAAGGACGGTTCTCATGCTTGTGGGAATTCAGGGTTCCGGAAAGACCACCGCCTCAGGAAAATTGGCGAAATACTTCCAAAAAAGAGGCTTAAAAACCGCCCTAGTTTGCACCGACACCTATAGGCCTGGAGCCTACGACCAACTGACGCAGCTGGCAGGCAGAATAAACATTCCCGTGTATGGGTAACCAAAAGAAAAGAAATCTGAAAAGATCGCTTTGAGGGGCTTGAAACAATTCAAAGATTATGACCTTGTTATTGTTGACACCGCTGGTCGCCACAAAGAAGAGAAGGGCTTGATTGATGAGATGAAACGGCTGGAGAAGGCTATAAAACCCGACGAAGCGATTCTGGTCATCGACGGAACCATCGGTCAACAGGCAGCTGTGCAGGCTAGAGCACTTCACGAAGCCACGCCAATCGGCTCTATTCTGGTGTCGAAACTTGACGGCTCTGCTAGGGGAGGAGGCGCACTCTCAGCGGTGGCTGCCATCGGAGCACCTATAAAGTTCATCAGTGCGGGTGAGAAGCTTGGCGACATTGAACCTTTTGTTCCCTCCAGATTTGTAGGTAGACTGTTGGGCATGGGGGACCTTCAGAGCCTCGTTGACAAAGTGCGTGAAGCAGAGGTGAAGGTGCCTGAGAAAAAAGCTCGCGCCTTTTTGAGCGGAAAATTCACTCTCACAGACATGTATGAACAGTTCGAGTCTATGAAGAAAGTGGGACCCTTAAAGCATCTCTTGAAGATGATTCCCGGAATGAGCTATAATATACCTGAGGAGCAGATGAACATGGCTGAAGATGCCCTCAAAAGATGGCGTGTGATCATCCAGTCTATGACCCCAAAAGAAAGGGAGAAACCCAAGATTCTCTCCTCATCCCGGATTCGTAGAGTTGCCCGAGGGTCAGGCACCACAGAAAAGGAAGTAAAAGAACTGATAAAACAGTATAACAACATGAGAAAAATGATGAAAACCTTTAGAAGAAAGAAACTTCCCTTTTTCGGAAAAGGTCTTCCAGGAACCTGAGAAAAAAATCTGAAAACTGATAGATAATTTACTGCCCAAACGAGGAAAATTCAATGGAGATAATCAAAAAGGCGCAAAAAATGCTTGACGCGCACCCTCTCTGCGACCAATGTTTAGGTAGACAATTCGCTCTCCTTGGATATGGGCTGAGTGACCAAAAACGAGGCGAAACCCTGAAGCTCCTCCTCACAATGAAAAATCATCAGCTAGCGCTTTCCGGCAAGAAAACAGGATTCTCCAATCTCCGAATCTTAGCGTCGAATGGATCTTTTGACATGGCTGCTGAGATACTCCGGAACATGAGAAAGCGAGCCCGAAAAAAGAGGGAATGCTACCTCTGCCAAGGGCTGTTCAAAAGCGTGGATACGCTGGTGGAAACCGCCTTGGAGACGCTTGAAGACTACGAGTATACTACCTTCCTCGTTGGTATAGAGCTGCCAACAGCAGTTGAGGAGAGGGAAGATGAGTTCAAAGCCAGTTTTGAGGTGGGGTGTGGAGAGAGCATGCGGAACGAATTCAGCCGAGACATCGGGAAAAAGATCGCCGCGGCTACAAAGAAACCGGCTGAATACAAAAAGCCTGATGTGGTGGTTCTGGTCAGACCCTTCACTGGAGAGATTATTCTCCAATCTAACCCTCTCTATGTCCGGGGGAAATACAAGAAGCTTGTTCGCAACATCCCTCAATCAAAGTGGTTATGCAGAAGTTGTGGGGGCGAGGGCTGCCCGAAATGCGATGGGACAGGAAAGATGTATTCCGAGTCGGTTGAAGAGATTGTTGCAGGTCCCCTTTTGGAAAAAACTGGGGGAGAAGATGTGGCGTTTCATGCGGCTGGACGAGAAGATGTGGATGCTCGGATGCTGGGAACTGGAAGGCCATTCATTATGGAAGTCAAAAGGCCTAGGAGACGGGTCATAGACCTTCAGAGTCTCAAAGAGGTCATCAATGAGCAAGCCCGAGGCAAAGTCGAGGTTTTGAATCTTCGTTTCGCCAGCAAAGATAATGTTAGACGATTGAAGAGGGGGGAGGGGGCTTCAAAAATGTACAAGGTTCTCATCGACTTTGACCGAGATGTTTCAGGTGAAGAGTTGGAGACTATAAAGAAAACCTTGGCAAAGACTGTCATTCGTCAGCAAACACCGTTGCGTGTTTTGCATAGAAGAGCGGACCTAGTTCGAGAAAAGTACATATATGAGACGCAGATAAAGAGGTTGGCACCTAACCGTGCAGAGATGAAGATACGTTGTCAAGGAGGGCTTTACATTAAAGAGTTGATAAGCGGCGATGAAGGGCGGACAATCCCTAGTGTAGCCTCTATTATCAACGCTGAAGCGAAGCCTCTTGAGTTAGATGTTTTAAAGATTATCATGGAGGAATCTTAAGTTGGGACGAAAAGCGAAAGGTTATCGTAGAAAAACCCGTTATCTCCTAAAAAGGAAGCCTAGAGAACGGGGAAAGACAGGACTAAGCAGGGTATTACACGAGTATGAACCTGATGAAAAGGTTGTGATTAAACTAGACCCCAGCGTTCACAAAGGCATGCCTCATCGAAGATTCCACGGCAAAATCGGCGTTATCGCTGAGAAACGAGGGAGAAGTTATGTCATTAATGTGTCCCAAGGGAAGGCAACTAAGGAGATAATCGTTCGCCCAGAGCACATTACACCCCATAAGGAGGCCTAAAAATGGCGCGAAAGTCTCTGAAAGAACGTATCATCACGGTTCCCCAAGTAAAAGAAGCCTTGGAAGCTATCGGTGAGGAACGACTGGACCAGTTCCAGAGAAGGTCCCTCGACTACGCAACAAAATTCGCCAAAGTTGACCCTGACAAAGTGGATACTATTGTGAAGGAATTCGTGGAAAAATTTGAAGTGGAAGAAGAGGAGGCTGTGCAAATAATAAACGCTATGCCTGAAAGCATCCAAGAGATCAGAGTGTTTTTGTCTGGTGGTCGCAGGATAATTGAAAGCTCTAAACTAGAAAAAATACTGGTTTTTTTGAAAAAGTATAGAAAAAAGGAATAAAGGACTTTTTCTAACTATATCCTCTAAAACTAATTGTTACCATTTCGGGGGTAGGGAAAGAGTGGAAAGGAGCGAGAAGAGATACGAAGAGTATGCTTATGTTCTGGATTATCTTCCTCATGGAAGGCCAGGGGCTAGACCAGGGTACAGAGCGGGGGCGCTGATTCAGGTAGTGGGGGAAGAATACTTCACTTTTCTTGAGGCGATTGCTAGAGACGGTATTGTTCTCAAGACTTCCGACAGAGTCTACGTTGGGAAAGATTCTCGGAGAAAAATAACCTACATTATCGGGCGAATAAACTATGAAGATTTAACCTCTAACGCTAAGATGGAACTCTCTGGAACAATAGAAAAGATAGTGCTTAATCGAGAAAAGTGGTTCATCAACTTCTTCAACACAGCACAGGCAATAACGCCTAGGATGCACGCCCTAGAATTGATTCCAGGTATCGGGAAGAAATACATGTGGCAGATTGTTGACGAAAGAGACCGGAAGCCCTTCCAGAACCTAGAGGATTTACAGAATCGTTCCAACATGCCTACCCCCTCCAAGCTCATTACGAGAAGAATTTTGGAGGAGCTGGCTGGCGAGAGCAAATATAGACTGTTTACGAGAGCGCCCTAGTGGAAAGAATTAATCTTCTTCGAAGGGCGAAGCATCTTCTTCGCCTTTACGGCTTTTTCCCAAAAAAACGTTTGGGGCAACACTTTACAGTGAATTCGGATATATTGCAACGATTGGTATCCCATGCTTCTCTAACTGAGGACGATGTTGTCTTAGAAGTTGGAGCAGGACTCGGTTTTCTGACAAAACTTCTTTCTAGCAAATGCAAGAAAGTCGTTGCGGTCGAGATTGCCCCCAACATTGTGAGAATCTTGAGGGAGCAACTTCGCGGTCTGCAGAATGTAGATTTAATAGAAGGCGACATCCTCAAGGTTTCTCTTCCTCCCTTCAACAAGGTTGTTTCTGCTCCTCCCTACTCCCTTTCATCTCCGCTTCTATTTCGCCTTCTAGAAAGAAAATTTGACTGGGCAGTTCTTATTCTCCAGAAGGAGTTTGCAGAGAGATTAGCGGCTTCGGTGGGAAGCAAAGATTACGGAAGGCTAACCGTTACTATCTACTACAGGGCTGACGTGGAGCTTCTGGACTATGTCCCTAGAACGGCGTTTTATCCTCCGCCAGACGTGGATTCCATGATGGTACGCCTGAAGCCTCGGGATCCCCCTTTCCACGTGGAAGATGAAACACTCTTTTTTGAACTTGTTAGAACGCTGTTTACTCAGCGAAACAGGAAGGTAAGAAACGGCTTGATTCCCTTCTTACGCGAACGAGAAATAACCGGAAAAGAAGCGGTAGAATTGGCTGATTCTATGGTTTATAGCTCGAAGAGGGTGCGGGAATTGGCGCCAGAAGACTTTGGGATTTTAGCGAATGAGCTTCTCCGAAAGTCGTGTTGATGAACAGTCGGAAAAGTATAACCCAGCATCCGCTTCAACTCGTGCCCTCAACTGAACAACTATTTACTGACCATAAAATCCCGTAGAAAGCGCCGCTTTTTCTTGTTTTTTGCAAATCATTATGCCAAATATAGAATAGTTTTTATAATATCTGTTTAACTATGATGAGCAGAGCAGGTGAGGAATGGACAATGAAGGCTCATAACTATCGGGAGGTAAAGGGTCAAGCCTATACGCGGAAAAAATACATCCGAGGATCTCCCGCCTCAAAAATAGTGAAATTCACTATGGGCGATACATCCGGTAGCTATAAGTATCAAGCCCGATTGATCGCCGAGAAGGAAGTTCAGATTCGACACAACGCTTTGGAAGCTGCGCGCATAGCAGCTAACAGGGTTCTCTCAGAAAAACTGGGGAACAGTTACCTTTTAAGGATTTTACCTTTCCCTCATGTTGTGCTTCGAGAAAACAAAATGATTTTTGGAGCCCATGCGGATCGACTTCAAGACGGAATGAGAAATGCTTTTGGCAAAGCCGTGGGATTAGCAGCCCGTGTGAAGTCGAATCAGGCAGTTATAATGGTTAACGTAAACGAGGATGGACTTGAAGTTGCCGCGCAGGCGCTGAAACGTGGAGGCGCCAAATTACCTACACCCTGTCGGGTAGTTATCGAGAAACTTGAGGATTAGTTGAGGGAGTGGCTTTGCAGGAGTCTAGCCATGAGGGCGGGACTTGCAATAACTGGGTGCTCCTTAATTTGTTTGATGTTCATAAATCAATAAACAGTATGGGGTATGAACTTGGTTTCTGAGAACTTGATCGTTAATATCGAGGAAAAAATTGCAGCTGATGGAAGATTTACTGGCGGAAAGGGAGCTAGCTTAGCTAAACTTTTCCATTTATTGGGAAAGGATAACGTTCCATATGCTGTAATGGCTACCACAGAATTCGCTAAGGTGCTACTCAACGATTCGGCAATTGTAGGCTTAGTAAAAGAATTGGATGCTGTATTGGCTAAAGACGATGAGGACGAAGCTAGAAAGATTGCGAAGAAAATAATTGCCTTAATCGAAAACATAAAGACACAACCCGAGCTCATTGTGTTGCTAGAGAAAAAAATTGAGATGATGAAGGAGCGGGTTGGGCGGAATAGAGTTGCTGTCAGAAGTTCTGGCATCACTGAAGATTTGGCTACTGCCGCTTTTGCTGGGCAATTCGAAACATATCTTAATGTTCAGTTAGATCCGTCTAATGTGATCAAGTATGTTTTGAAATGTATTGCTTCTGCCTTCGGCTGGAGGGTAATAGACTACCGGCAGGATTTGCGTAAGAAAAAGATTCTTGACCTGTCAGAGGCTGAACTGCTTAAGCAGGGTTTAATCTCTGTTGTCATCCAAACCATGGTTGATTCAGAAAAGGCTGGCGTGGCTTTCTCCATAGACCCTAACACTGGCAACCGCAATGTTGGCGTAATTCAGGCAGTTTATGGCTTAGGAGAAATGATAGTACAAGGAAAAGAAAGTGCATCTTGGACCTGTTTTGTTAAAGAACCAGAAGTCAAACTTCTCGGAACCATCCCACCCAAAGACCCTCAACAAGAAATGATGATTTATGACGAGAAAACTAAGTCGAATCGTGACGTTCCTGTTGGCTTGCGTGATCCTCTGGTTCTTACTTTTGATGAAGCAAATCAGGTTGCCAATCATGTTACAACTATAGAAAAAAATTACAAAAAGCCAATGGATATAGAATACGCCATTGAAAATGGTAAAGTCTTCATAACGCAAGCTAGACCAGAAACTGTTCACGCCACCAGAACAGTATTGACTCTGTTTAAGCTTAAAGCGGAACCAAAAGCGGCTCCAATTTACCTTGGTATCTCAGTTGGAACAAAGATTGCTTCAGGGGTTGTCGCTAAAGCAGAGACTCCTGAAGAAGCTGTAAAAGAGATTGTAGCATTCAACAAGAAGGGCATGAAGCCGATGCTTGTTACCTCAATGACGACACCCGATTGGGAAGTTGTTATGAGCCTCGAAAAAGTTTCTGCGCTAATCTGTGAAAGAGGTAACCGGACATCTCATGCTGCTATAGTTTCCAGAGAAAGAGGGATTCCATGTGCTGTTGGCGCTGTTGGCGCCCTTAACCTAGAAGACGGAGAAAAAATCACCCTCGACTGTTCGGCTGGTGAAGCGAGAATATTCGCGGGCGAAATACCTTTTGAGGTACAGGAAATTGAGTTAAAGGAAATTCCGGAAACAATCACAAAGGTCTTGGTGAATATTGGTAGCCCTGATGAGGCTTTGCATGTGAGCCAACTGCCCTCTCAGGGTAGTTCTCTTGTTCGCATCGAATTCGTTGTGTCAAGCGCAGAATTGCATCCTGTGTTTGCTTTGAGGGCTGACCAGCTTGGTCCTGAAAGATGGGCTGATGATGTTAAGAAAAAATACCCTTTAATCGCATCTCTGACTGATGAGTATATCAAAAGGTTAAAGACTGGTGTAGCAATAATCGCTGGAGCATTCAAACCGCGCAAGATTATTGTACGATTCTCAGATTTCAAAACAAACGAATATGCGTCTCTCCCCGGAGCAGTCTATTACGACATAAGCTGCAAGTGTGGCAAAAGCATATCTCTAAAACCACAAGAAAAATGTCCCATCTGCGGTTCAGCAAACATAGAAATCAGGAAGGTCGAACTTGAGTTCCAAGAAAACAATCCCATGATTGGCTTCAGAGGCGCTTCAAGATACATTGACGAATCCTTCTCCGAGGCATATACACTGGAACTTGAAGCTTTTACACAAGTACATGAATTAGGCTTGACAAACGCAGTTCCAATGATTCCATTCATCCGGACAACTATTGAAGCAGAAAAGGTAACTGAACTAATCAAAAACGCTTTCAAGAAAAAGGGCTTAAAGATACCTGACATCATCTTCATGGCTGAAGTTCCTAGCATCTGTATCATCCCAAAAATATTCTCTGAATACTGCGACGGTTTCAGCATAGGAAGCAACGACCTCACCCAGCTAACCCTGGGAATAGATCGTGACAGCGAAAAAATCGCTTGGGAATTCAATGAATCTGACCCTGCCGTCACTAAATCCATCGAAATGCTGTGCGAAGGGGCTCATTCCATGAATCCGGAAAGAACTGTGGGAATCTGCGGTCAGGCACCAAGTGATCTGGGAAAAGATTTCCTGAAGTTCTTGACTATGCATCTGGATTCGATTGGCGTCAATCCCGACAAGGTTGTTGAAACTTTGCTCTCGGTAAAAGAGATAGAGACTGAGCTAATCGAAGTTATTAAGAGAAACAACAAAAATCACGCAAAAATAGCTAAAGAATTAGGAATAACCGAGGGTAACTCCAAGTATTTGGTCAAGAAATTTGCATCCGCGGTCTGAATGTCGAATAAACCTGATTAGCGCTTTTCAATGGCGGATCGTAAATGCAAAGGCTCTGGCTTGCTGGAGCCACCCTTAATTGCTGATTCCTTGTAGTAAACTGTGGATGAGAACAATGTCCTTCGATCTTGAAGAGAAGAGACTGAAGAGAGAAATAAAGAAACTGAAGCCTAAAATCGTGTTCTTGCAGCTTCCGGAAGGACTAAAACCCGAGGCTCCTCACCTAGCCTCCATCATCGAGGATGCCGGAGCTACACCAATCGTCTCAACCGATCCATGTTACGGCGCCTGCGACCTAGCTATTTCAGAAGCAAAAATTCTGGGCGCAGACCTCATAGTCCATTACGGACACACTCCCATAACCCTGCATACTGACGTGCCAATCGTTTATGTGGAGGCAAGGGCGAAAATCAGCATCAAAGAAGCCTTAGCGGAAGCCTTGGCTTACCTTGAATCTTGGCGCAAAATTGGTTTGGTTACAACGGTTCAACATGTCCACCAACTTGAAGAAGCAAAAATTTTACTTCGGAATGCTGGAAAAACCGTTTTTGTGGGGGATACTGATTCAGTTAAGTATCCTGGGCAGGTGATCGGATGTGATTTTGGCAACGCCCGATCCGTTTCGGAGAATGTTGAGGCATATGTTTTTGTTGGCGGTGGCAGATTTCACGCCATGGGTGTAGCTTTAGCCACGGGAAAGCCAACGATAATTGCTGATCCCTACGAAAAAAGGGCATATCCTATCCAAGATGAGGTTAGGCGGCTCATCATGCAACGTTGGGCTAACATATCTGAAGCAAAGACTGCAAAAAGCTTCGGCGTATTGATAAGCTTGAAAAGTGGACAGATGAGGCTGAGGGACGCGATGAAAATCAAAGAAAAACTTGAACAAAATGGACTAAAGGCTACATTGCTTGCCCTCAGAGAGGTTACATCCAGCGCCCTGATGCAGTTTCCCGGGATAGATGCGTTTGTAAACACTGCCTGCCCGCGCCTTTCCCTAGATGATGCGCAGAGTTTCCGTAAACCTCTTCTGTCTCTTAACGAAGCACTTGTATTGCTGGGGGAAATGAAATGGGAGGAACTGCTCAGAAGAGGCTGGTTCGGAAACGCGACCTAGAGCGGGCGCTGTCACAGATTGAAGCCCATCCGCTGCCCAACGCTTACCTTGAACAATATACTACCCCCTCAAATGTGGCGGCGGAGACACTCTACCTCGCAGCATACGTTTACGATGATGTTATCGACAAAACTGTGGTGGATTTAGGTTGTGGCACGGGGAGACTAGCCATAGGCGCCGCTCTGTTAGGTGCAAAGGAAGTTTTCGGCGTTGATGTGGATGGTGTTGCGGTGAGGGTGGCGCAAAAAAATGCGGAAATAATGGGCGTGAAAGAAAAAACCCATTGGGTTATAGCAGACATCGATGTTGTTAAAGGCGCTTTTGGCACCGTCTTGCAGAATCCTCCGTTTGGGGTTCAACGAAGAAGAGCGGATAGAAGGTTCATATCTAAATCGTTAGAGTTAAGTAGCACAATCTACTCGTTTCACAAAGGCGGAGAAAGCAACCGAGAATTCATCAAAAGGTTTATTGAGGAGCACGGAGGAAAAGTAACTACCATATTTCCTCTGAAAATGGAAATTCCGAGAATGTTTAAGTTTCACACAAAGAAAAAAAAGATTACCCAAGTTGATTTGTATAGAATAGAAGGAAAAAGCTCATGACAGAATCTGAAAGAAAGAGTGGGCTATTCGTTGTTCCCGGAGACCGTTTAGGCGTCATAGAAGAGTTTACGTCTGGACCCGGAACCTACGTGGAAGGCGGAACTATCCACTCAAAAGTAACGGGGCGCACTCTGTTAGACATGTTAAACAGACAGGTCTCCGTGTATCCCCTTGTTCAAACAGTAAGCATCCCCCAAGTGGGAGACATAATCACTGGATTGGCTTTAGAAGTGAAAAGCAAGAACGCAACTTTACGCATTTTTCAGATTGGAGACAAAATGCTTTCCGGCTTTTTCAAGGGCGCTTTGCACATCTCTGGCGTGAGTTATGGGTATGTTGACAACATGTTTAATGTCTGTAAAG
>Ga0307419_10002029_pt1 | contig 10380 bp, 5 predicted proteins | sample SalMarWE160230MG_2_FD_202512 | JGI IMG/M metagenome (GOLD analysis project Ga0307419, IMG submission 202512) | Salt marsh sediment microbial communities from the Plum Island Ecosystem LTER, Massachusetts, United States - WE1602-30 | ecosystem: Environmental > Aquatic > Marine > Intertidal zone >... | reverse complement strand
ATCTTGGGCGGCTTGAGTATCCTTGAGGCGGGCGATGAACAACAAAAAGAAGAATTTCTACCAAAAGTAGCTAATGGCGAAATATTGCTTACCTTAGCAATCACCGAGCCTAATGCTAGAAACGAAGCGGACTCAATCACGGCTGAGGCTGAATTACACGATAGTGATTTCATTATCAACGGTGTCAAAGTGCTAGTTCCCTATGGCCACGTATCTGACTATATAGTATGTATTGCTAGAACGAGAAAAGAAGGGAAGTTGTCTGAAGGTGTCTCTGCCTTTATTGTAAACGCAAGGAGCCCAGGGATAACCATTACTTCGGTGAACACTATTGGGCAGGATAAGCAATGCGAGGTCTTGTTCCAGAATACGCCGGTATCAAGACAGAATATACTGGGTGAGTTGAATAGCGGCTGGGTACACACGGTTAATGTGCTGCAAAAGGCAGCGATAGCACTATGTGCTCATATGAATGGTGGAACAGAGAAGGTGATGGATATGTCACGAGAGCATGCGATGAATAGAGTACAATTCGGTCAATGTATAGGCAGTTTTCAAGCAATACAGCACCGTCTTGCCGATATGCTCATTAGGCTTGAAGCATCGAAGGTACTAACCTACGACGCAGCGTGGAAGATTAGTGAAGGGTCTTCTTATCTAATGGAAGCGGCTATAGCAAAGGCTTGGGCGAGCGAATCTTATAGACAAGCTACTTGGCTGGCGATGGAGATCCAGGGCGGGGTTGCTTTTATGGAAGACCATGACATGCCGCTTTATTATCGATGGGCAAAAGCAGCTGAAACTACTTTTGGAGATGCTGAGTTTCATAGAGAAATAGTAGCTAGGGAACTATTTGATTAGAATTACGTACAATCTATCGTGTAGATTCTCTTTTTGGGGGTTGTGACATTCAATTGATGTTATTGAAGTTTATGCTGCTCCAGAAGTGGTTCCACATCCCCTCAAATCCTGAGCTTGAGAACCAGATTAATGACAGGATATCATTTGAAAAGTTTTTAGGTCTTCCTCTTGATAAGCCTTCTCCCGATCATTCCACATTTTCAAGATTCCGCAGCAGATTATCGAAAGCCTCCGGCCCGGAAGGCTGTAGATACACGATTGGTCAAATCAGCAAGCAGGGCCTGGGGTGGTAAATCATGAAGGGATAATGATTAAGATGCCGGGGACAATTGATGGTGGGTGGTTTGTCCCCGCAAGAGGCTCAAAAAAGTTTCATCCAAGCAATATCATACGAGGAGGTGAGAGGTAATTAGATAGGGTCTCCTGTTCCTCTTCGATCATTACGAATCGTTAGTCAAGGCTATGTAAACCGCCGTGTACGGAACCGCATGCACGGTGGTGTCGGAGGGCGAAGGTCGTGAGGCCTTGCCCTACCCAGATTATAATGTATCTGTCATAAATTAAAACACAGAAAGGAGTAGTAAGGTATGCCGGTATTTAATCATATGCCGATGGGTGAAAAGGGGCTGAAAGAGGTTTACGATTGGGTGGATAATTTTACTGAAAAGAACAAAAAAATTGCATACAAAAAAATTCTTGGCAAATCTCCAGACAACTGGGATATCCCAGCGGTTTTCGTCACCAATAGGGATGTACCGGATGATGATAAGCAGATTGCAATAGTTACCTTAGCGAGACATGGTCAGGAGTTGGGAGCCCGGGTTGTAGGACCAGAAATCCTGCATTATTTGATCGGTGATGATGCAAGGGCAATTAGGGACACCCAAGTCGTGATTGTTGTACCTGTTGTCAATCCCGAGGGATTTATTTTGAATGAATTTCACTCATCGAGGACCTCTCTGACAAAAACCGAACGACTTGTGCTGGGCGGGCTTTTTAATGAGTACCCTCCGGATATGTTGATAGATTACCATAGCCTTGGCAAAATGGAAGGCGCTAGATATTATGACCGGGGTGATATGGAGGTCATTATTCCGGCAAATACCACAAGATGGGCTATGGATGAACAGACTCACCAGTATGTAGCTCAGAGAATGTGTGAGGCTTCAGAGGCCGCAGGTTGGCCCTATGAAATTCATACCCTTGAGCACATTGCAGCCTACTATTTTGGCGGAACAGAGATAGGGAATTCACCTTGGACGTACCTCCAGGAAAAAGTGTACTTGTTACATATGCAGGACCTCCACGACAATTATGACATACCTGAGGAGGCTGCGTACACTAACTATACCTGTGGGCCGGCTTACCTAAAATGGCATACATTGGTTTTCGGTATGGAAACGAACCACTGGGCCATAACAAATCCCGGAGATATTGCCGTAAGCGGCATGGTTCCTTGCTCAGCCCTATTGCAAATGGGCAGCACAAGATTCCCGTGGGAAAAAGATAGCGGTTATCCCGTCAATATCTTGCACGGTGATTTTCGCATATCACTAAGACCGGTAGGGAAGAATGCTCTTGAACGTCGCACCTCGCGGGCAAGAATTTGGGGTGAAAGAAAGAACTTCAGCCTTTCACAGCGAGAGATGCCAGATCAAGAAACGACCATAGCAAGGATGCGATATTTTGGAAGGGATCTTCCTATGGAGTTCTCTCTGTGTATGCGTATGCGACAGAGTCCGATCAAAAGTTTGACCCTTGACGGCATGGAGGTTAAATTCGAAACGTTTAAAGATACATGTTCAACTTTTTTATATATTCCCCTTGTTATGAACAAGGCCGGCACACTCGAGGTAACGGTCAAGCATCCTTCGTCCTAAAAATAATCGTCGTTCATCTTATGCAAAAACTTAACCGGACATTATTAAAATCCATTAAAAACTATGCACATTCAATTTTTAACTGAAAAACGGTCATTTTTTGTTGACAAATAGGAAACAGTATGAAAAATTTAAACAAGTATAATATCTAAAATCAAAGGACAAAATCCCAGAAAAGAGGCCGAAATATGCTAGGGATTATAATTGAAGACTTAGTTCAATTATATTTAAACTAGCAAAGTTAAAGACTTCAATTAATATCAAAACCGAACCGGCTACTATTGCCTGCATAAATTAATGGCATTGTTTTGAGTTTACATAATGGAAAGTTAATAATAGCCGATGATGAAAAGAAGTTGTAATATTTGATTTTATGATGTGGACAAGCTTTGGCCCCTTTTCTGACAATGAATGCACCGCTTGAATAATGCCTGATAAACTAAGGTGCATTAACTCTCTTAAGAGTAAAGCTATATATTCCCGCCCTGCAGTGCAGAAAACTAAGCTCTCAGCTAAAAAAAATACTTAAAAAAACTTTTTTTGGTGGGGGAGTATTATTCAAAATTACCAGAAACAGACATCGGATAAGATGGCTTGTATTATTAAGGTCTCTTATTTAAAACGCCACCGAAGTTTTTACAGGAGAATTGGGAAATAATGCCCAGGCCTTTAGCGGAGTTACAGAGAAACGCAAGAAAAGTGAGAAAGGAGGTGACCCTGGTAGGTTTAACGATCTAAAGTTGATAACCTCGCAAAAAGTCGTGTTGCGCCTTTTTGCGAGGCGGGGAAGGACTTCCTCTCCCCCGCCATTTGAAGTAAATTCAAATGGTTCCACCCTCACCCCAGGCCGGGGCTTACCCGCCCTCGGCCTGTTGACGGACTTTTTACGAGTCCGTCAAAGTTAATGTGGCATACAAACAGTATAAAGCTAAAAGGAGGGGTTAAGATGACAGAAAAGTTGTGGGATCACGTACCGGGTTTCGACTTTGATGAGGAAATTGACCTAAAGGAGTGGCCTTCTTGGTTTTTGGATGTTAGTCACTCTGTGCCGCCTTGGACTCCGCTGTATGCTTGGTTCTGGCTGAGAGGTTGTAGCCATGGACAGAAGTCCGCTGCTGCTCAACTGAGCCAACCTGCCTATAAAGGCACGGAGCTTAGATATAAGGATGGGGGCTCATATATTGCTATAATTTGTATCAGGGATGAGGAGGAGATAAAGCAGCGTACCCCAAAACACAGGGAAGCACTACGCCCTTATATTGAGGATTTCGATGGTATCTGGAGCAAATATAGGGAAGAACTTGTGGGATTATACGAGAATCTTAAAGCCATTAATCTTGATGAGGCAACAAACTATGAGTTAATACATCATCACTGGGATCTTACCGCTATGTATTGGAGGATGTGGGAGATACACTTCCTGGTTCTGGTTCCCGCTTTTAGTGCTTGGTTACTATTTGAAGATTTGTGTAAAGCCCGTTTTGGAATCAGTGACAAAAGTCCTGAGTTTCAAAAGATGATGAGGGGTTTTGATAACAAAGTGTATCAGGTTGATAGGCAGCTTTGGGAACTGGGTCGTCTCGCCTCCGAAATGGGGTTAGCGGATAATTTTCTAGATAAGGATCCCAAAAGCGTGGTCCCGATGTTGGAGCAGAGTGAACCAGGCAGGGAATGGCTGGAAAAGTTCCAGGAGTTCTTGAATGTGGAGGGGTGGAGGATGGTGCGGATGAATGAACTGGTAGACCCATATTGGCTTGAAGAGCCTAGCGTACCTATATCCATCATTGCGGGTTACCTTGCAAAAGGGGGAAAGTTTGTCTTAGATGAGGTAAGTGAAAAAATAGTAAAGGAGCGGGAAGAGGCAATAGAGGCCTTCATGGAGAAAGTGCCAGCAGAGGACAAAGAATGGATCCTCGCCCTTATGCGGCTCGCTCAAAAGGCAGGGGTGATCAATGAGGAACATGACCTCTATTGCGAGTTATATAGCCAGGCTCTAATGCGTCGCGGCTATTTGGGGATAGGAAGACGGCTTGTTAAAGCCGGGACCATTGATCGTCCTGAGGATGTCTTTTTCCTTAATCCAGAAGAGATCGAGAGAGTCTTGATGGTCCCTGAAATCCACGATTTGCGCTATATAACCAATAGGAGGCGTAAAGAGTGGGAGGAGTGGCAGACAAGGCCTAACCCGCCGCTGTTTACCACACGGGCCAGCATGGAAGAAGCTGTGGGAATGGATCTTATGCCCTCAAGGTCGCCCATCATGATAAAATTAGGAGTGGGAGAAATGCCTGAGATTAGGCCGGAGCTAAAGGCTGATTTGTATGGTGTGCCTTGCAGCTCAGGCGTAGCCGAAGGTCCAGCTCGAATTGCGCTGTGCTATGAGGACCTTGCCAAGGTTCAGGATGGAGATATCCTGGTCGTTGTAACCACGAACCCCGCGTGGACTCCTGTTTTCGGCCGCATAAAGGGGATAGTCATTGACAGAGGAGGAACCCTTTGCCATCCTGCCGTTGTTGCCCGGGATTTTGGCATACCAGGAGTAATAAACGTCTTTGAGGGGACGACAAAGATCAAAGATAACCAAAGGATAAGGGTTAATGGAACTGAAGGCACCGTTTATATTCTAGATAAATAAACTCTAATTGATTCCCGGAGGAAGTAAAGTGCGAGGACCAAGAGGAGCCGGAGGTGAGAAGTGGAGCAGTTGATTTTTTGGTTTGAGGAGTTGGGGGAGACTCACAACGACGTTGTGGGCAAAAAATGTGCGAACCTCGGGGAGATGGTTAAGATGGGCTTACCGGTTCCTCCGGGTTTTGCCTTATCCCTTGATATGTACCGGATTTTCATTCGTGAGACGGGGGCGGAAGAAGAGATGTCCCGCTACATCGAGAATCTGGGCGAGCTCAAGGGCAAAGGCATAACCCTGTTTGATGAGATAGGTGAGACGATCCGGGATATCATCCAGGAAAAGGAATTGCCGCCAAAAATCAAAGACGAGATCAGTGCTTACTATCATGAACTCTGCGAAAAGGTTGGTATCCCGGATATGGCCGTATCAGTGAGGTCTGCGGGAACGGAGAGCAGGCCCGGCATGTTTGAGACTTATCTCAACGTGTGTGGAATTGAAGACGTGCTGGAAAAGGTAAAGAAAGTGTGGGCGAGCGCTTACACGGCGCGGGCTGTGGCATTTCGAATCAACAAGGGATTTCCGGTTCTTGGGGATGAACTTGGTGTAGCTATTCCCAAGATGGTTAATGCGAGGGCCTCGGGTATTGCGTTTACGGTGGATCCTGTGACGGGTGATGATTCGAAGATCATCTTGGAGGCCAACTGGGGCCTGGGCGAGGGCGTGGTGAGTGGTGCGGAGAGTGTTGACGGTTTCCTGGTGGATAAAGAGAATTTGGAGATAGGCGCCAGGCATGTGGGCAAGAAATTCAAATGTGTGGTTTATACGGAAAATGGTGCTGATTGGGCGGATGTTTCAGCCGAAATGCGAAACACGCCCTGCATCAGTGATGAAGAGATTATTGAGATTTCCAGGGTAGCCAAATCCGCAGAGAAGACGCTGGAGTGTCCTCAGGATATGGAATGGGCTATTGATCAGGATTTGTCTTTTCCAGAGAGCATTTTTTGGCTTCAAACGCGGCCGGTGAAGGTTCAGGTCAGAAAGCCGCAAAATCCTACTGATCGTATTCTGGATGAGTTGATTCAAAGAGTCTACGAGATATGATCTGCCAGGAAGACAATAGCTAAACAAACAAGGAAAACAAAAGGGTCTCTTATTTTTAAGTGAAAATGGAAATGGGGGGACCCCATTTTTCCCAGAAAGGGGAGTAAATTGAACAAAATAATAAGAAGCACTTGTGGGCTTTGCTGGCAAGGCTGTGGCGTATTGATACATATGGAAGATGATAAGCCAGTAAGAATAGAAGGGGACCCAGACAGCCCGGTAAATAGAGGCAAGCTATGCGTAAGGGGGGAGGCATCGTTAGAGTATCTTTACCATGCTGACCGGCTAAAACACCCGCTAAAACGAGAAGGGAAAAGAGGAGAGGGCAAATGGAAGTCGATTTCATGGGATGAGGCACTAAACATAATGGCCGATGAATTGACTAAGGTGAAGGATAACTATGGAGCTGAGCATTTAGCAGTAATAAAAGGAGCAGCTAAAGGCGTACAGGATAGTTGGTTGGCGAGGTTTGCTAATGTATTTGGAACGCCAAATGTTTGCGACCAGGGGCAGGTTTGCGATGTGCCCAGATCACGCGCCTGGGGAGTTACTTGTGGATATCGCGCTGCTTATCCTGACTATACATATCCCCCTAACTGCCTTATTATCTGGGGGGTAAACCATGCAGAAACGTATCACTACTACTATAAAGATATCCTCGAGGCCATAGATAGAGGTGCAAAGTTAATTGTGGTAGACCCCAGGGAAATAGGGCTGGCAAAGAGGGCGGATCAGTGGCTGCGAGTGAGGCCAGCCACAGATTTGGCGTTAGCCCTGGGAATGATAAATGTCATAATAAACGAAAGCCTTTTTGATAAGACCTTTGTTAATGACTGGGCAGTTGGCTTTGATGAGCTTAAAGCTCATGTTCAGGACTATTCCCCTCAGAAGGTACAGGAGATAACATGGGTAGATGCTGAAGCAATCATCGAAGCAGCTAGGTTGTACGCCTTAAACAAGCCAGCGTGCATTGCATGGGGAAATGCAATTGATAGCAATGTAAATAATTTCCAAACGGCTCGAGCCATTTGCATCCTACGAGCCATTACCGGCAATCTTGAGATACCCGGCGGAGAGTTACAACGATTGCAAGCAGTAAAAGGAGGGCGCAGTTCAGCTCAGTTAGAGCTAAGAGACATGATGCCAGAGGATAAGTTTCAGAAAAGAGTTGGGGCAGACTTAGGATTAGTGCCAACCTTTCGTGATATTATTCCTCAAAGTGTAGTTAAGGCTATTTTAGAAGGAGACCCTTATCCTATTAGAGCTGCTTATATTCAAGGAACTAATCCAATTTTAACCTGGGGTAATGCCCAAGAGACATATAGTGCTTTTATGAAATTAGACTTCATAGCAGTCGCTGAAAGATTCATGACTCCTACGGCAGGCATGGCTGACTTAGTGCTGCCGGGGGCTAGTTATCTTGAGTATGATAGTGCTTTTTTTAATTTAGATAATTCAGTAGCTTCGGTTCAGCAGAAGGTAGCTCAAGTTGGCGAGTGCCGCTCAGACTATGACATATTATCTGCTCTATCGAGGAAACTCGGACTAGGCCAGTATTGGTATGAGAACGAAGAGCAGTGCCTTGATACCGTGCTGAAACCGATAGGGTTAACCTTTGATGAATTAAGGAAGATAGGAGCGATTTTGGGCGCAAGACCATATAGGACTTACGAGCAAAATGGTTTTAAGACACCTTCGGGTAAGGTTGAGCTATACTCTAACCAAATGAAAGAATGGGGTTTGGATCCATTACCCATCTATTATGAGTTTCCTGAAACACCCTACAGTGACCCGGAGTTAGCTAAGGAATATCCTTTGGTTTTTACTGACTGGAAGTTGGCCCAATACCGCCATTCCAGTGGCAAACAAATAGCCAGCTTGCGTAATAGCCATCCAGACCCACTGGTCCGGATTCATCCTGAAACGGCAGGCAAGCTGGGGATAAACGAAGGCGACTGGGTATATGTAGAAAACAAACGGGGCAGGATAAGGCAGAAGGCAACACTGACAACGACTTTTGACCCACGGGTAGTGGGCATTGATTATGGCTGGTGGTATCCGGAGAAGGGAGCATCAGAGCTGTACGGTTGGGCTGAATCAAATATCAATGTTCTTACGGACAATAAACCTCCGTTTAGCCGTGAGATGGGTGGTAATAACTTTAGAGGAATCCTTTGTCGGGTATATAAGGTGACCTGATATAGGAACCCGGCAATTCTATTTGAGCAATTTTAATGACGACTTGAGCAGAAGAGAGGAGTATTACATATTAGTCACTAAACCATATAGTATTGGGAAAAATTGCAAAAACTTGAAATCACAAATCCCAAGCACCGATAACCAAACAATAATCAATGACCAAATAGCAAATGACCAAAACAGATGTTTGGGAGTTCGGACATTTAAAAATTGAAATTTGTTTGGAATTTGGGATTTGTTCATTGGAATGTCCTGGACTGTCTTTTTGGTTCCGGCTTAGGAAACCTCGTTCAAAGATAGATGATTCTGATCCCTCTAAATAAGGAGGCCTTTAAAATAAATTCTAAAGCTCATAAAGGATGATGGATACGATATTTGGGCACTTGATGAAGTTTATGTTCAACAATATGGTTCGCGTTGTCGCATGTGGATACCGCCGGAACTTAAAGAACCTGTTCTAATGCATCATCCTACACGTGCCGGTGTTGGCTACTATGGAGCGGTAAGGCTCCGTGATGGAAAATTTATATATAAATCTGAATGGGGCAAATTTAACGGTGAAACATTCTTTACTTTTCTCAAATATTTAAGGGGAGTTAGCTCCCATTCAGCGCGTAAAGTGATTGTTATCACTGATAATGCCCGATATCACCATGCCAAATTACATAAACCTGGGCGTAAATAATGTTCAGAGAAATTTGAAATGATGTTTCTACCCCTTTATACTCCCGAATTAAATCCCATTGAACGTGTCTGGAAACTCACACGAAGGCTTGCAGCTCATAATCGCTATTTCCCTTTATTTATCAGATGATTTCCAAGGTTAATTAATGAGTTGAGTCAATAGCAAGAATATTGTTAAACAAGCAGGCAAATTCGCAAGCCCAAAATCGTCTGCGATTGGTACTTAGTCGTAGATGAAAACAGCTAAATATAGATTTATGAGGAGGGAATGAAATGGAAGAAGAAAGATTCGAATGGCAGATAAGTGGAGACGGTACGGAAGCCTGTACCTCGCCCCCGGTGTGCCCTGCCTACTGGGGGTCGCCTCTTCCCAAGGACTTGCATGATGGCGAAAGTCAAGGTGAGAGCGTCTTCTCCTTCAATATCAAGGAGGGATATTATCAAGATGTTGCGTTGGATGGCTTGAAAGTGTGCCTTGCTTTCAATATTTCTCCAGGCTTTCCTGAAGTTAAAGGGGGATGGCCGTCTATCCTCTTCATAGACAGCAAGGCTAATGATGAGCAGGCGAAAGCCTTAGAGGAAATTTACGGAAAGTGCTGGATGGCAAGAGGGGAAATACTCAAGGTGAAAAGAGCAGAAATCTCATTTACCAAAGAACTTGCTAACGGGGGGCCAGCAGCAAGATATGAGGTAGAAATTTCAGGGGTATACAGCTTGAAAACTCAGCCCTTGCTAACAGGAGAGGGTAAACCAAGGTACATCAATACCGCGAGGGGTGGCATAATCAACATAGGTAAGTCAGAGGTTAATGAGTTCAAAGATAGAGATCTGCCACGCACTTGGAATCGATCTGGGATGACTGTGACATATTGGGACTTTATCCTCAATCCACAAAAGCTCTTTTGGATGCCCTGATTCTGTATAACTTTATTAATGGGCTTCACAACGTTCTGGCTCAGGGATATATCGGCCCATAAGGATGCGACAATAACACGAAGGAGGTACGTGCTATGAACGTGATCGTCA
>Ga0307419_10002024_pt1 | contig 10389 bp, 11 predicted proteins | sample SalMarWE160230MG_2_FD_202512 | JGI IMG/M metagenome (GOLD analysis project Ga0307419, IMG submission 202512) | Salt marsh sediment microbial communities from the Plum Island Ecosystem LTER, Massachusetts, United States - WE1602-30 | ecosystem: Environmental > Aquatic > Marine > Intertidal zone... | reverse complement strand
GTAGACTCAAACAGAACAATCGTCGCAAAAATCAACGATGACGGGACCGTCGAACCTCTCTTTTAAAAGGAGCAAAAATGAATAAAAAACTACTTCCAGCAATCTTAATAACAGTCCTGTTCCTGGCCTCGGCAACCACCGCAAAAGCCGGCTCAATCTGGGCTAAAAGAAACAGCAATATGAAAAATCTGTACGCCGACGACGTCGCAAGAAATATAGGTGACATCCTCACAATAATTATCACCGAAGACAGCAAAGTTGACAACAAGGCAAAAAGAGACCTCAAAAAGGACGTGGATAAATCCATAACCTTTGACGGAAAGCTCGGCAACTTCTCCGACCTCGGCGAATTCGGAACCTCGATAAGCTCTTCAAACGAGCTGAAAAGCAAGGCAGACTACAAGGACGAACGCAAATTCGTGGACCGCATCACCGTCGTCGTCGTGGATATTCAGCCGAACGGTAATCTCGTTGTTATGGGAACACGCTACCGAAAGATTGCAGGTGACACACAAACCATAGAAATAGGCGGAATAGTAAGACCAAGTGACGTAAAATTCGACAACACTATCAAAAGTGAGCAGGTCGCAAACTTCCAAATCGTTACTAAAAATTCCGGCGTCGCCGACCCCTATACAAGACCCGGATTCCTCGGACGAATACTGGATGTCATATGGCCGTTCTAAAATTTAATGAGGTAACAATAAATGAAAATAAAACATAACCTTAAGTTTAATATATCCTGTCTTATACTTGTATTTGCTATTTTGCTAAATGCCTTCGATACAGCGCAATGCGAACGCATCAAAGATATCGTTGATATTCAGGGTGTTCGAAGCAACCCCCTCAGCGGTATAGGCCTCGTCGTCGGCCTTGCCGGCACCGGTGACAGCTCACTGCCGTCACAGCAGATGCTCACAAATATTCTCAGGCGTTCCGGCCTTGTCCTTTCTCCGGAGAACCTAAAGGGTGGAAACATAGCACTCGTTATGGTTACTGCAGAATTAGGTCCATTCTCACGCACCGGCTCAAGATTAGACGTCGATGTCTCTTCACTCGCTGACGCTGAAAGCCTGCAGGGAGGTATGCTTTTACCGACACCGCTCGAAGGACTTGACGGACAGGTTTACGCCGTAACACTTGCTTCAGGCGTCTCAATTGGCGGCTGGACTGCGACAGGCCAAAATGCCTCCATTACAAAAAATCACCAGACCGTCGGCAGGATACCATCCGGTGCCATAGTCGAAAAAGAAGAGATATCATCGTTCATAGACTACATCGCAGGCATAAAAATAATCACATTAAACTTGAGAAACAGTGACTTCTCAACTGCACAGCGCATCGGTGATGCGATTAATCAGCTCTATCCCGACCATGCTGTTGTCGTTGACGCAGGCACTATTAAAGTCAAAATCCCGGAACAAATCACCGCCGCCGGCACTGCTGCCTTTATCGATGAAATCACAAACAAACAGGTCACCGTGGACTATCCCGCCGTTGTGGTTATCAACGAGCGAACCGGTACAATCGTCGTGGGACAAAACGTGGGTATCTCAACCGTCGCAATTTCACAGGGAAGTCTCGTCGTAAAAATAAAAGAAACACCGATTGTCTCTCAGCCGATTGCTCCATTCTCTGATGCCGGCGAAACCAAGGTTGTCGAGGACACCACTGTCAGCATCGAGGAAAAAGATGGATACCTGATTCCCGTACCTCAGACTGTAACCGTCGCAGAGCTCGCCAAAACACTTAATGCAATCGGTGCGACGCCGACGGACCTTATCGCAATATTTAACGCCCTGAAAAAAGCCGGTGCCCTCCAGGCACAGCTTGAAATAATGTAGGAGCCTATTTAATGGATGCTTCAAAACTTTTACTGACTGAACCCGTCCTTCCGCCTGCAGAACTCAGGCTGTCAAATACCGACCGTCTCTCAGACGAAAAGAAGATGCAGGCTGCAAAAGATTTCGAGTCGCTGTTAATAAACAAGCTGCTTGATGAAATGAAAAATACAATAACAGATTGGGATGGCGACGAGGACGGTGCCTCTCAGCAGATTCAGTCAATTTTTAACCTGTACCTGAGCCAGCACATCGCCGACAACGGCGGCCTTGGACTCTGGAAAGACATTTACAACTCAATGGACCTCGCCGCAGATAAAAACATAGCTCCGCCCGTATCGGACAACGAAATATGAAAACCGACGAAACTATATTTCACGAAAATATTGACCGGCTGCTTGATGTCCTTGATACGGATATTGAGAACATCCACCGGAACCTATCGGCCCTGAATCAGCTCAGAAGCTCGGTCATTAAACGCGATAATGACTGCCTGGCTCAACTGCTAAAAAAAATTCAGGCCGAAGCCGGCGGACATAAAAACAACGAATCTAAAAGAAAATCAATCAGAAAAGAACTTGCACATTCTCTCGGCTGTCCGGCAGAAAAAGTAACACTCACCAGCCTTGCACAAATTCTGCCGGAAGAAAAAAAAGGCCTCATTACAGAAAGAAAAGAAAAACTCACAGAACTGCTTAAACAGCTGAAGAATGAATATCACGCTACGGCTGTGCTCCTGTCAGAATGTTCCAGATTCAACCGCATCCTGTTAAAAACTTTATTCGACAACAAAACTGCTGAGACCGTAACATACGATGCGGAAGGTTCTGCCCTACGCCATTTCGATTCGGCTTTTGTAAATATGAAACTCTAAGACAAGGTAAAAGAGGACTAAAAAAATGTCTAACTATTCGATAGCTCTTAGCGGCCTGAACGCCGCACAGAGCACTCTTGATATAATAGCCAATAACATTGCAAATGCCGCCACGGAAGGCTACCACAAACAGAGAGTCCAGCTGTCCCCGGCCTTCTCCTCACAGCAAGGCTCATTTCTTATCGGCGGAGGCGTCAATTTCGAAGACGTAACAAGAATAATTGATAATCTGCTCGAACAGCAGATTCTAAGGCAAAGTTATCTTCTCGGGCATCTCTCTCAGGAGCTTTCCACTCTTCGCTCTGTTGAAACTTCTTTCGGTGAGTTCAGCGATGCCGGCGGGCTCAATGATGCCATCAATAATCTCTTTAATTCTTTTCAGGACCTCTCGACACATCCGAATGAGTCAATATGGCAAAACCAGGCTGTCAGTTCCGCACTAACTCTCGCACATAAATTCAACTCTCTCGCAACCTTCTTATCCAATCTTCAAACACAAATCACACTCGAAGCCGAAAACACCATCGACCAAATCAACACTATGGCCGAAAGAATTGCGGAACTAAACGATAGTATTGAAAAAATAGAAATCACCGGAGGCCAGGCTAACAACCTCCGCGACCAGAGAGACCAGTGCATTGCTCAACTCTCAGAGCTCGTAGGGCTGGAAACCTATGACAGAGAGCATGGCGTTGTAGATGTCACCATAGCGGGAATGCCGCTTGTTATTGGCACCTCCGAATTTCAGCTTCAGCTCGGCCTCGATGACAACGGCCAAACCGGTGTCGGCATTGTAAATTCCTATAATTACAAAACTGACATACAGGGCGGCAGATTGGGGGGACTGCTCTCATTAAAAAACGAAATAATCGATGACATTCAAACACAGCTCGACAACCTCGCTGCTGCAATTATACTGCAGGTCAACCAGATACACGCCCAGGGCGTCGGACCTGCGGGTTCCTTTCAGGAACTGACCGGCTGGACAATGATATCAGAAACTCTCGCCGATTTCGATCCGCCCATCAATGATGGCACTATCTACGTAAGGGTAATCGATACCACCACAGGCCAGGTAACAAGACACAGCATAGATGTTGACTGCTCTACTGACACGCTGACTACTATAGCCCAGAAGTTCGATGCCCTCACAGGCCTGACTGCCTCCGTAACCTCGTCCAAGCTGCACATTCAGGCCGAGAGCGGTTATGAATTCGATTTTACTCCTGCCGTCTTACCTGACCCGACAAACAGCAACTTAACTGCAGCGTCCCCACCCACAATCTCTGTCTCAGGAATTTACGCCGGCAGCGAAAACCAGACCTTCATCTGCACCGTCGTTGGCACTGGTTCGATTGGTAACGGAAACCTCCAGCTGGAGGTAAAAAATGGAATTGGAGAGGTGGTAAAAACATTAAACATCGGCGAAGGGTACGCCGCAGGTGACATCCTCGATTTGGCAGATGGAATAAAGATATTACTAACTACCGGTGACCTCAATGATACAGATTCCTTCGAGATTGACGCCTTCGCCGATACTGACACCTCGGGCCTGCTTTCAGCTATCGGTATCAACAGCTTTTTCGACGGCAGCACCGCCGCCGATATGGGACTCTGCCAGGAAATAATCGACAATCCCGCACGCATCGCAACCGCTGCAGGACCCGAAATGACTGATAACACAAACGCCCAGAAATTTGCTGCTTTAAGCGAGCAGTCTATCAGCAGCCTCAATAATATGACTATTCAGGACTACTACCGCCGGCTCGTCAGTGACATCGGCCAGGATATCGCAACAAAAGAAATGAGCGAAAACAGCATCGAGATTATGTTGCAGGACCTCGGCACGCAGCGAAGCCAGATTAGCGGTGTAAACATCAATGACGAAGCGGCACAAATGCTCATCTTCCAGCAAATGTTTCAGGCAATGGCTAAATACTTAAATACTATTCATACTTCGATTTCGTCTCTTATGGAAATTATATAAAATATATATGAATCAAGTGAGGTTAAAATGAGTGGATCACTGAACACAATTTACGACAACATCAGTTACGCCTTGAGTGTGCACACCGATATTATGAACAAACTGCAGGAGCAGGTTGCTACAGGCTCGAAAGTCAACAGGGCCTCGGATGCGCCTTCGGATGCATACCAAATCCTTGGCCTGCAATCCCAGACTAAAACGCTTGAAAATTATATCGAAAATCTCTCAACCGTGCTCGATACACTTGAGGTCTCGAGTACCGTTATAGATAGTATGAGCGAATCCATAAACAACGCAAGAACTCTGATATCTCAGGTCACAAGCGGAATTTACGACGAAGCTGCAAGAGAAAGAACAGCCGAACAAATAAACGATATTCTTGAGCAGATGCTCCTGCTCGCAAACACAAAACAAAACGGTCAATACATTTTCGCCGGCAGCTCCAGCGGCACCGCCCCTTACGCCGCAGAAAAAACCGACGGACAAATTACTTCTGTAACCTACCAGGGCGCTTCAACAAGCCGAAGCGTTGAGGTCGCATCGGGAATACAATATGAAATCTATTACGTAGCTGACAGTCTCTTTCGCTCCGATAATCGACAGCAGCCCATCTTTTCAGGCGATACCGGCGCCAAGAACGGCTCCGGAACATCAAGCGTCACCGGTGACGCCTGGATGACCGTCATACACGACGGCAGCAATTATAAAATCTCAATTGATGACGGACTAACTTATACAACTGTCCCAAGTGGCGGCGACACAAACCAGGCTGTAACAGACTCAAGAACAGGCAAGGTCCTTTACGTCGATACCACCGAGTTAAGCAGCACCGGAATCGAGCTTGTCCGTGTCCCAGGAACTTATGATTTATTTAATACCCTTATTTCTATACGCGACACGTTCACCAACGAAAGAGGCCTTTCCGATGAACAGATAAAGCTGGCTCTGAGGGATACCATCAGTACACTCGAAGAAGTCAGCAATCTGATATTGCAGGCAAATGTCTCGATAGGAGCAAAAATAGGATTTCTCGACGACCTTAAGCAAAATATTACCGAGATAAAGTACGGCTCCGAAGACAGAACCACCGAGCTTGAAGAAGCCGACATCACCCAGATTGCTATTGAGCTGTCAAGGCGGGAAGTGCTCTACGAGATGTCTCTGTCTATAGCTGCTAAAATCCTGTCAACTTCTCTGCTCGACTACATATAGGCTGATAAAAAAATAACAAGTTGTGACTTATGACGGATATGTTTGATTTTTATACAGTTAGGCTGCTGGTATCAACAAAACTGTTTATAAATGCAGATTTGACCGGCAGGCACGAGATTTGCGGTTAAAACTCTAATTGAGCGCTATCGCAAAATGGTGAATGAAATATAGTAAAAAAGTCGCTTAAGGGAGTAAAAAAATGACACAGCAAGCTCTCAAAAACCCATATGAAAACGCACTTCAACTGGCTGAAGCCGGACAATACCTGCAGGCCCTCGAATGTTTACAGCAGCACATTCAAATCAATCCCGAAGACGCTGAGGCCCTCAACGACATAGGCGCCGTGCTGCACTGTCTTGGCAGAAGTGAAGAAGCCGTCGATTTCCTCAACAGGGCAAAGGCTCTCCAGCCCCACAACACGCAGATAACCTGGAATCTTGCCGAAGCTTATCTTGCCTTATGCAGGCCGGATAACGCAGCTCAGCTCTTTAACGATATGCAGAATATGGGTATCCTCAATCCTGACCTCATCAACAGAACCGCAAAGCAGTTTGTCGACCTCGAAAACAAGGCACAGGCCATCGAAATGCTAATTCGCTCACTGAAGTTAGCTCCCGACCAGAAAATCCTGCAGCCTATGCTCGAAGTCATCAAAAGCAAAAGACCTCGAATCCACTTTTTCTGCGGCCTCAAAGACGATGTGAAATTCCTCACTGATATTTACGAATTCACAAAGTTAAGATATCCCGTTCAGTTCAACGAGGCACAAACTGTCGAGAGTTTGTACAAGATGCTCTCAAGCAATGACATCTGCTGGTTCGAGTGGTGTACAGACCTCGTCGTTCAGGCCTCAAAGCTGCCGAAAGTCTCAAAAAATATCGTCAGGCTGCACCGCTTCGAGGCATACACCAACTGGCCAGCTCAGGTAAAATGGGAAAACATCGACGTCCTCATTACAGTCGGAAATTCTTACATCAAAGATATGCTAATCCAGCAGGTCCCCGATATCGAGTCTCGTACTATAATTGCTACCATACCAAACGGTATTAATCTCGATAAATTCAGATTTACAGAAAGAAGCCGCGGAAAAAATATCGCCTGCATCGGATACCTCAATATGAGAAAAAACCCGATGTTCCTGCTGCAGTGTATGCAGAAGCTGCATTTCATCGACCCAGAATACAAACTGTTTTTCGCAGGCAACTTTCAGGACCCGATGCTCGAGCAGTATACAAAATATATGGTAAAATCACTTGGCCTTGAGGACGTAGTAGTCTTTGACGGCTGGCAGCAGGACATCCCTGCCTGGCTTAAAAACAAACATTTTATCGTCTCATCCAGCATCGGCGAAAGTCAGGGTATGGGCGTTCTCGAAGGTATGGCCTGCGGACTCAAACCTGTCATCCACAACTTCCCCGGAGCTGAACAGATTTTCCCCTCAGAATTCATATTCAATATCTCAGAACAATTCTGTTCACTCGTTACCAGCGAAGATTACAAGCCGAAAAAATATCGAAAATTCGTTGAACAAAAATATCCCCTTCGCAATCAGCTCGAAAAAATAAACAAGATTTTCTACGAGCTTGAAACACACCTAAACGCTCGCAGGCCCACAAGTCTTGAAAACCCGCAACAGCCCGCTGACTATCAAAATACATCCTGTTCGACCGAAAATTTAATGCAACCGGAAAAAACACGGCAATGGTCTAACCTGCATTTACAAAAAACTGTGTAATGAAAATTAACGGACAATGCAAAATCACCCTCAAACAACCGAACCTTTGGTAAGCGTACTGATGCCGACATTCAATCGGCCGAAATATCTCTCGCAGGCACTTGCCAGCGCTTTGAATCAGACATACAAAAACCTGCAAATCATCGTCGTAAACGACGGCGGACAGGATGTCACCGACATCATCAACGCCTCCAATGACCTCAGAATCATCTTCCTGAACAGAAAGCAAAACTATGGTAAAGCCTTCTCTCTCAACCAGGCCCTCGCCGAAGCCGAAGGAAAATACATCGCTTACCTCGACGACGATGATTTATACTATCCGAACCATATCGAGCTGCTTGTCAATGCCCTCGAAAAAAATCCCGACTGCGGCGCAGCCTACAGCGACCTGTACAAAACATACTGCAGAATCCTGCCAGACGGAACAAGAGAGATTTTAAGCAAAATCGTCGAGGTATCACGCGACTTCGACCGGTACTTTATGCTCTATTACAACCACGTCCTGCACGTCAGTCTTATGCACAGAAAGGACCTGCTCGAAAAAACAGGACCTTACAACGAAAACCTGAATATTCTCATCGATTGGGATATGACCAGAAAACTCGTATTCTTCACTGATTTCTATCATATCCCCGACATCACAGGCGAATTTTACAGCTCCATCGGACAATCCGACAGAATTTCTTATCAGCAGAGAAGGGACAAAAAAAACTATGCAAATAATGTTCTGACAATAAGAACAACAAGACCGCCGAAACCCTGGCCAAAAATAAAAGACCTTGCTATCATCTTCATCTCAGGGCTCTTCGACCAGCAGGCAGCAAAAACTATCGGCCGTATCTGGAGATACACATTTCACCCTTACAAAATCTATTTACCCATTACCCCGGAAGACATCGCTAAAATAAGGACCGATATGCCCAATCTCATCTTCGTACCCGTAGCCCCTTCCGCAGATACTTCTCACAAAATTGACGCCGCACTTATGCAGGCCGATGCCGAATTCGTCGCAATTGTGCCCAGCGATTTCCCTGTCAAAGAAATGTGGCTCGAAGACCAGCTTTATGCACTCTTAGATTCATCCGACCAGATGCACGCCATCGAGTTTGACTCATCGACCGACCAGCTTTTGGCCGCCGTTTTCAAAAAAGAGCATCTCTATTACGCCAGGAAAAATTTCAATCATCTGCCTTTCAGGCAATCCTTATCCGCAGCAGGAATTCGAATACAAAAGCTGTTACCAGAGCAGATACCCTTCAAATTTGACGCACTTCTTGAAGAGGCAACAACAGAATACAAAAACGGAAACTGGCCCCTCGCCGCGGAAATCTACCAGCACATCGCAGACAACTACAAAAACCAGCTATGGATGAAATCTCTCGCCGCTGATGCATTGTTCAGAGCCGGCCGCTACGAAAAAGCATCTCAGCTATGTCGCCGGGTAAATCAGTCTCGGCCAACCGTTGATACACTCCTGCTCGAAGCAAAACTCAAAAAGAAACAAAAAGATTTTCTCACTGCCGTCGAATTACTCGAAAACGCACAAGCCATTCTTGAAGGGAAAAATCTCGTATGGACATAACACAATCAAAAAAAGAAAAAACCGAGGAAAGTAAGACCACCCAGCACTATGAAATCCTCAAAGAGCTTGGTGACTGTTTCACTGCGCTCGGCAATTACGACAGCGCTCAAAGTTGTTTCGAAAAGGCTGCCCCCCTCGCTCCCGACGAAGCCGCACCTTACATCGGCCTCGGTGTAATCGCTACACAAAAAGCTCAGCTCGAAGACGCCGAAATCGCCTTCAAAGTCGCCGCACGACTCGACAACAAATCCTCGAAGGCGTATGCAGGCCTGGCTATGGTCGCGCAGCAGAAAAATGACTACAAGCACGCTTTTGATATGTATCTTAAATCTCTTGAGCTTGACCCTGACAATCTGACCGCTCTGCTCGGACTGTTCCAGACCTCCTGCCAGATGGGCTCTTTCGAAAAAGTCATATACTATCTCGAAGTGTACCTCGATATGCACCCCGCTGATACTCACGTTATGTTCACACTCGCTGCGCTCTATATGAAGGACAACCGCCCCGAAAAATCGAAGCAGCTGCTCGTAAACATCCTCTCCCTCGATGCCGACCACAAAGATGCCGCAAACCTGCTTGAGGAAGTCGAACGCTCAATTGTTCAGAAATCGCAAAAACAATAAAAAAATAAACGTCAGAAAGTTGAGATTATATGAGCACGGAAAATCAGAAAAGCCTGGTAAACACCTTACAGAACCTCTTAAAAAAACAGTTGCATTACGCCAGGCATGGTGACATCAGCACCATTGAAGCATTAAGCGCACAAAGTGACGCTGTAGTACAGCAAATCAATAGGGAAAAAATCCTCGAACTGAACGAATTTAGAACTCACAAAAAGCAGTTACAAAAAGCATACGAAGACCTGTCAATAGCCCTGAAAATACAGAAAGATGACATTGCCGAAAAAGTAAGCCGAATTAAAAAGGGCAAAAAAACCATCAAGGCTTACAAAAAAAATATCTGAAATATCGAAAGCAAACAAAATGTTATGGCTGTTAATCACAACAATGGGTAGAAATCCAGGCGACGAAATGATACGCATCGGAATCCAGAACTTGATTCGTGGCGCCGACCATCAGCCCGAATACCTTCTTCTTGACAAAGACGTCGGTACAATGCGAAAAACTATCTTGAGCTTTGACAAATGTATATGGTGCG
>Ga0307419_10002023_pt1 | contig 10390 bp, 8 predicted proteins | sample SalMarWE160230MG_2_FD_202512 | JGI IMG/M metagenome (GOLD analysis project Ga0307419, IMG submission 202512) | Salt marsh sediment microbial communities from the Plum Island Ecosystem LTER, Massachusetts, United States - WE1602-30 | ecosystem: Environmental > Aquatic > Marine > Intertidal zone >... | reverse complement strand
GCACCTGCGTGGATTTCACGAGGTAATTCATTTTTCAAGTGCTCGTAGAACTTTGTGACGGCAGTGTTTAGTTCCTTCTGCGAATGGTTGTTCGGCCTGATGTCTTGGTACCTCAAATTCTCCGCCTGCGGAAAGGGTCTAAGGGATTCCACAGGTTGGGCAGCATTCGCTGGAAAGGCAAAAAACGAAACAAACTTTCCTCAATGACTTAAGAAGAGATGGGAAGCGTTACCTCACCGGGCTGGCAGTATACCCGGATTAGTGCGGATCCTTTCAGCAAGACCCTGCACAACGTTTATAAACACCCTGATCTTTTTTGTAAAAATTGTATGCAGTATGGGTGTAAATATCTTACAGAAAATGTGAAGGAGCTTATTGTCGACCAGCACCCAGAATTCAATATCATTTTCAATAGATTGAAAACCGGAATCATGGTACTGGACCGAAGCAACTACATTTGCCCGCACCTCACCGGCGACCCTGCTGTAGATGACACCGCTACCAATGTACTCCCGATATCCCGGCCGTTTCATAAAAAGCCGGAATGTGCCGCTCATCCCCTGATGATCCTCTGCGTAAAATAGCCCTTCTCCCATTCTGTAAACCCGTAGAGTATGAAGCTTATACCTTCGCAACAACTCGGATGTAAAAGGGAGATCATTGAGCAGATACTCCATCTCATCGGAATTAAGGGAAAGAGAAAAGCCCTCAACCCGCTGGTGAAACGTGGGATGTTTTTTTATAGAAGGTTCCGCTGAAGACTCCCCGGACAGAACATGCGGTTTTACTGCATACGAAAGAATAAGTATAACTATGAAACACCGCATTCCGCTCACAAAGAGTCTTTTACTTTTTCTGCCCGTGCCTATATCCTCCGGTGGTTGTACAACACCAACTTATGCTAAAGTATTGTTTTCCTTCCAGTATAAAACATCAATTACTTTTTTAAAAGGCCTACAGGAAACGGGGTGGGAATTTATTTTTTAACAGGAGTTCAGACATGTCAAGAATACGCACCCTCCATGAAGTGGAGGCCAGAATTGGGGAAACCGGCATACCTCAACAAGAATACGGATCCCCTCTTCGTTATAAGCTAAAAGGATACTGGAAATTAAAAATATCCGACTACCGTGTTATATATAAAATTGAAAAAGAGGAAATCAAAGTTCCTGTTTTAAAGATCGGCAAGCGTCGTGATGAAGAAATTTATAACGAAATGCTAAAAAGATTAAAAAAATTATAGTTGCTGAGCTTACACTTCAGCGACCATACTTGCACGCTTTTTATTAAGCACAGGAACGTACCTCCCCCTGCAGGGTGCCGCTCACCAGCGGCATTCAATCTTTTCGATTTCACATAACAACTACTTTGTAGAAGAACCATAAAAAATTATTAGATTACAAACTTATTATGAGAATTACTGTGAAGCTGGAGTATGCTCCCTGGAGAACCGCGAACCGGCAAGGAGGCTTATTAAGTTACTAAAAGGGATTGCATCAGCCATATTTCCTGAAATAGGTCATTGCCAGGGCGAGGGCAAGCACTCCGCCTTTTACGATGTCCATGGCGAAGTAGGGGACCGATACGATCACGAGACCGTTTTGCAAGATGCCAATTAGAATAGCACCTGCGAAGGTGCCAAGGGCATTCGGTTTCCCTGCTCCTCCGACAGAGAATCCGATAAAGGTGGCAGCCACGGCATCCATGAGGTAGGCAGAGCCCGCATTAACCTGAGATGATCCGATACGGGAGGCAAGCATAATACCCCCAAACGAGGCAAAAATGGATGAAATGAGGTATGCGGCTGTTCTGTATCGGTTGATTGGTATACCGGAAAGGCGAGCTGCCTCCATATTCCCCCCTATAACATAGATATACCGGCCGTGTTTTGTGTATGTAAGAAAAATGTGAACGATCGCCACAACCACCACCATAATAATAATGATAGTCGGTACCTGCCCGATTGAAGTGAAAGCTTCGGTTAAATGTCCGCTGGCAGTAGATCCGTCACGCATGGGCATATTTTCAGTAATGGAACCACCAAAGGTATAGGTCATGGCCACGCCCTGGAAAATAAACAGGCTTGAAAGAGTAGCGATTATATCGGGTATTCTAACCTTAATGACGAGAAAAGAATTAAAGGCGCCTACTACGAGACATACCAGTATTGCCACTAGCAGGGCAAGTATTGTGCCTTTTCCGTACCAGACGAACATTGAGATAACTATTGCATCGGCAAGTGCTGCAACGGAGCCGACAGAAAGATCCAGTCCGCCAACCGCAAGAGAAACTGTAACTCCGGTGGCGATAACCGTTACTATGGATATTGATCTTAAAATGTTTATAATATTGCCCGGGGAGAGAAACGACCTTCTAATTATGTCAAAAAACATGAGAAGCAGTAGAATGGTTATGAGGGTGCCCCATTTATAGAAGAATTCGAAAAGATTAAAAGTTTTTTGTTGAATATCGCTTTTAAATTGCGCACCCATTATTTATTTTCCCCCGGTTGAGTAAAACAGTACTTTTTCTTCGCTCGTATTTTTCGTTTCGAGCTCCCGGACAGTTCTGCCATTATACATAACATATATCCTGTCGGTAATACCAATAATTTCAGCGAGCTCGCATGATGCGTAGATAATGGCCTTACCGTTCTTTGCCAGTTTACCAATGAGAGTAAAGATATCGGTTTTTGCTCCGACATCAATTCCCTTTGTAGGTTCATCAAAGATATATACTTCCGCTTCTGCGATGAGCCATTTCCCCACAGCAACCTTCTGCTGATTTCCACCAGAGAGGAATTGTACCTTCTGGCTTTCATTCGGAGTAATTATTCCCAGGTTCTGTATTATTTCCCGCACTGTTCTTTTCTCTTTACCGAAATTGATAAAGCTCATTACCCCACAGAAATGTGACAAGGAAGCAGATGTAAGATTCGAGGCAACGCTCTCCTGAACAAATATACCCTCTTTTCGGCGCTCTTCAGGAACCAGGGCCAAACCCTGTGCAACGGCGGCGAAGGGATTATGAATACGATACGGTTTCCCGTATATTGAAGCTTTTTGGTAATTTATGGGAGAAGCGCCGAATAGGGCTTTGCAAAGCTCAGATTTGCCTGCTCCAACCAGGCCCGCAATACCGACAATCTCCCCCGAACACACATACAGACTTGCATCTTTCACCTTTTTTCCGTCGCTTAAATGCTCCACTTCGAAAACTTTTTTACTGATAGAAACCTTATATTTGGGATAACTTTCTGTAAAACGACGGCCCAGCATCATCTCAATGATTTTATCCAGGGTGATTTTTTCCATTGATTCATGGCCGACCCACTCTCCGTCCCGAAGCACGGTGATCTGATCGCATATCTCTTTCAGCTCAGAAAGCCTGTGTGAGATGAAAATGACTCCTAAATTCTGTTTTAAGAGTTCTCGAACTACTCTGAAAAGTTCTTTCGTTTCTGAATGGCTTAAAGGAGCTGTTGGTTCATCCAGGATAAGGAATCTGGCCTCTTTATATATGGCCCGAGCGATAAGAATCATCTGCTTCTGGGCGAGGGAGAACTGGCTCACAATTTTTTTAGTATCGATATGAACATTAAGATGGTCGAGGATTCTTTTTGCTTCCTTGTGCATATTCTTCCATCTGACAAACTGCCGTTTCCCCATGTCGTTTACCATAGAGTCGAGCATGATGTTCTCCGCCACCGTGAGATAGGATACGAGTGCCGTATCCACCTCCTGGTATACGACTTCTATACCAAGGTTCTTCGCCTCCCTTGGGGACCGGATATGTACTTCTTTCCCATTGATGAAGATGTTTCCTGTGTAATGGTTGTAGGCGCCGGACAGCACCTTCATCAATGTGGATTTGCCGGCGCCATTGGCACCAACGAGGGCATGAGAAACACCGGTTTCTGTGTTAAAAGAGACGTTCTTTAAGGCCTTCACTCCGGGGAACCCAATAGAAATATCATTCATTTCAAGTTTAATAGAGTTCATTATATACACCACTCTCGCACATATTGACACCGGTGAACGGTATGTTCTTTATGTCAGGCAGAATGCTGGTAAACGGGGTTTATCCGGACGCAAAGCGTCCGGATAAACAATTTAATAAACTACAGGGCGCTGCAAGCGCACAACAACGACAGTCGGCGATCATTTACCGTAGTGATCCCGTAATATATCCATCCACGGCTCATCAAAATCGTCAGATTCTCCCCAACCAGGGATGATTTCAGCAAGGCTGGCCATGTTCACCGTACTACTGCTCTGATTCAGGTCTGACTGTTTTATCAGGGCAGCGTCAAACTCATAGACCGCAGGAGTAGACTCTTTTGCAATCTTCTTCGCCACAAGTCTCATATTAATTCGACCGATCAGTTTTGGGTCAACAGCAGCGGTGGACACCCAGGGGCTTCCCTTTTCCTGCATCAGCTGAAGATCCTGGTTTGACACATCGATGCCGTACAGTTTGATCTCAGTTCGATTGTTCTCCTTAAGCGCCTTGTATGCCCCCTGGGCAAAAGCATCCCAGGAACCCCAGATTGCGTCGATCCGGCCCTTCGGATACTTGGCAAGAGCGGCACCAACCTTATTTGCAGTATCTCCCTGAACATCCGCAGAGACAGCGCCAATAAGCTCAAGCTCCCTAATACCGGGATTTTCATCCAACACCTTTTTATAGATCACCTGCCTTCTTTCCATGGGTGGGAATCCTGCAACCCAAAGCTTCAGGATGTTTGCGTTCCCTCCAAAATCATCCACCATGTTACCGAGGGACATTTCTGCAAGGGATTCATCCTTCTGCGATGTGGAAGTTACGCCGGGAATTGTTTCCGAAAGTGCAGTGTCGAAGCAGGATACTGCAATGCCCTTATCTACGATCTTTTTTACGAGATCATTTGCATAGGGATCTCTCCCATGGGAAAGAACGATGCCGTCGTAATCCTGGGTAATGGCCAGGTTGACAAAATCCTGGAATTTTGCATCCTCGCCGTTTGAGATAAAGGTATCTACCTTGAACCCCAGGGCTTCACCTTCTTCCTTTGCTCCTGCGAGGAACTGATTGGTATGGTCGTCTGATCCAAGATTCCTGATAACGGCAATTTTAACCCCGCCAGGATTGTTCGTTATCGCCTCAGGCACCCCTTTCAATTCTTCAGACACTCCAGCTGGTTCTTTCTTTCCACCAGCAAACGATATGACTGCGATTACCACAATCATTACGAGAAACAATGTTGTTTTTTTCATATGAACCTCCTGTTGTGTTGATATAAAAGTATTATTCTACTCTAAGAGTAGATTGCTACCGCTTCAATATTCGGAATATACATTTCCCACAGCTCCCTTATTTTTGTTTTCTTTTAGATACTCTATGGTTATATATCCGTTTCTGAGAAGACTTGCATTTTCCGATACCCCTCCACATCCGAGCCACCATCACTCTTGATGTATTTAATCGTTTTGCAACTTCCTCCTGGTTAATTCCCTCGATATAATAAAAATATGCGGCTGCTACCACTAGTAAATTCTGAGGACATTCAACAATACAATTCATGCTAAATTGTTTTAAAACTCGTATAAAGAAAATGCTGTTTTTACTATTGACGTTTTATAAAATAGATTAGTTGCCATTGAACTGGTCAAGGTTGCCGAAAACACCACTATGTTCGGCTTGCCCTTTGACCATAGGTCTCGCCTTCCCGTTATATGCACTGACGCTTACGTAGTGGACGCTGTGCTTGCTGTCGATGCCTGGGAAAGATGAGAAGAATTCTGGAGACCAGCTTCAGTTATTCAAAGCACTCTTTTAATAGTCTCTTCTAATTAACCTCAAATAAGTTGCTTTTTGATACCCAGTCCTGCCAAGGATCGGCCACGAAGTGGCGTACGCCACTTTTATTTAAGATACTCCATATTATTTTAGCACAGTAGTACAATAAACGTCAATCACTACAGTACGTTTATAATTCAAATAATACCAATTGGTTACAAGAATTGGACATTTGATTTTCTGTATTTAGATCTTTAAGTACTTGTATTATAGGCAGTTGCTTAAATGTAGTAACAGATTATAGAATAAAAAATTAAGTTCAACAGTGAATATTTCGAAGGAAGAGGTTAAATCTCTTCAATTATGCATTGATAAAATGAGGAAAAATTTTCCTTTCGAAAAAAATAGATGGGTTTGTAAAAAACAACAAGTATTACGGTGGGTATATACTATTTAAACATTTCTTCCGGGTTTTTAAATCGAACATACTGAAAATCTTCATTCGTTCCTGCCCACATGGCATACACATAACCGTCATCCGTATTATTCACTACTTTTACGTCAATCTCATAGTAGATAGAGCCATCGGGTTTCATTTTTTGCACGGATAGTTCTTTAAAATCATTTACAGGCATCGGTTCGTAAACCTTATAGAATTTTTCTTCCCACCAGTCAAAAATGTATACACCACCTTCGCTAATAGCTCCTTCTTCGCCATCATATCCGCTGTACCGGTACATGAAGCTCATGTAAATGTACCGTCTGTCCTTTGATAGATCGTAGTTCAGATAATGGGTATCTATATACATTGTGAGGTTGTTCTCTCTGCTGTCCCAGATTCGTACCTCTTTTGTTTTGAGGTTGTATTTGTAGATTTTGAAATGATTATGAAGCTCATCCACTTCCTGATATGAATAATCGTGATAAATCCCCAGTATAAGCAACCATTCACCTTTTACGTCTAAAAGCCGGTATATTGTGATATCATCGGGTGAATGAAGTTTTATTTCTAGGTCTAATAAATTATTTCTTTTTTCTAAACCAATGTATAAACAACGAAATTACAGTTTTTGTTTCAATATACTTGCACTTTTGAAGGGAAAAAGGTAATATAGGATTAAATTAGCAGTAAAAGAGGCTAATAAACTGCATTTTTGACGTATATCACCACATTTTGGGTGGATAGACTGCAATAATGAAGTTTAATAGGGTGCTATACTTCATATTTGTAGTTCAATCAGTAGATGGAGCGGACGCTGCCGCGCCGCTCCATCGGGCTGCGGATTACCATCCGCCTTATGTATGAGTGTTTTCAATGTTGAGCTAAACAAAATGCGGTTGGTTGCTGCTTGAAACGACACGTCAAGCGCCCAGCAGGACAAACGAGGATATATAATGGACATTACTGGATTCAACATACGAAACTTCAAAGGCATTCGTAAGGCGAAATTACGATTCTCCGACTTTGGCATTGCGAGAGTTCACACACTTGTCGGTTTAAATGAAAGCGGTAAAACTACATTATTAGAAGCTCTGCATAGCTTTTCCCCCGACGCCGAGACGCAAATTGTCGTCAAGAACGTCGCATCTATTGATCAACAACGGGAGCAATGGGTTCCACGTGGAGAGATATCGAACTTCTCAGGAACTATCGAGATTGAGGCCCACGTAACGGCATCTGAATCCGACTGGGTAAAAGTGTGCGGAAGATTCGATGAAGAGACCGAGCTGGTTTTGGAGACTCGAGACCTCCCGGAATCATTTTCTGTATGTCTCATTCATAGCTATGAGAACGGCGACTATCAACGATCCAGCTTCATAGTGCGTAACGTCCATATACGCGTTAAGACGAAGAGAGCGAAGAACTTCAGATCTCCCGAAGAAAACGAAATGAATACGTTTGCTAAGATCGTGCGCGGTCGATTGCCAACCGTTGCATACTACCCGACGTTTATATTCGACTTCCCTGACCGCATCTATCTGACCGAGCGGTCCGACACCCCGCTGAATTCGTTCTACCGTCGGCTGTTTCAGGACATTCTTGACTACGATGGAAACGGGTACACGATCGAGCGAAGCATATTAGCAAGGCTGCACAAAGAGGAACATCTTGGCCTTTGGGAGTCCTGGTTTTCAGCCTTTGTTGGTACGTCCGACGAGGACAAAGTGAAGCAGGTAATATCCCGTGCGGCCAGGGCCGTAACAAATGTGGTGTTTCAAAAGTGGAACGAAGTCTTCAGTGAAGAAGTTGGTAATAAGGAAGTGTCAATCTCTATTCAGTACGAAAAAGGCCGGACGATCACCAACCCTTCAGGAACGAAAGAGGAACCGAGGAAGCACGATGCCTATATACGATTCCGAATAAAGGATGGCACCAGTCTATTTTCTGTTGAAGACCGATCGCTCGGATTTCGGTGGTTCTTCTCCTTTCTATTATTCACACAGTTTCGCATTCACAGAGAGGAACGTAGACCAACGATTTTCTTGTTTGACGAACCCGCATCAAACCTTCATGCGGCAGCTCAGATGAAGTTGCTTGAGAGTTTTCCTGCGATTGCCGGCGCTCCGCATCGTTTGATTTACTCAACTCATAGCCATTACATGGTCGAACCAAGGTGGTTGGAACAGGCTTACATCGTATACGATAAATCCGGTAACCCGGACGCGAACGTCATTGATGAGAGTATTCGATCGGATTCGAATGTCGATATCAACGTTGTCTCGTACAGGGAATTCGTTGCGACTCGTCCAGAGCAAACGAGCTATTTCCAGCCGATTCTCGATACACTGACGGTCAGGCCATCACGATTCGACTATAAAGTTGGTGGCCTTATCGTAGAAGGAAAATGCGATTTCTACGCAATACAACTCGCCGCCAGAGTATCATCAGTTGATGTCGGTGCTGTTTTTCCAGCTCATGGATCCGGTACGATGGGTGCTTTAGTGTCATTGCACCGCGGATGGGGGCTGAAGGTTCGCGTGTTGTTTGACGCCGACAAGGGTGGACGTGATGGGAGGAAGAAGCTTCGAGCCGACTTGGCGCTACAGGAAGATGAGTCTACAACCCTGGCTGATCTCAACCTTAACCTTTCTCGAATAGAGGATGTTTTTAGTGAGAATGACCGGAAGGCGTTGATCGGAGTAAACTCGAGAAGCAGCAAAACACTCATAATGCGGCGTGTCCAAGAGGCGCTCGCCTCCAACGAGGAGCTCAAACTGACGAAAGAAACAGTCGGGCGTATGACGCATCTTTGCAAGGCACTCGTCGGATTCACTAAAACGAAGTAACCCTATACGCGAGCGAGGTTCTATGTTGCTTAATTTTTATTTACGCGTGACGAATGAATGAACGACTCGCAACATAACATGGCGCTGCATAGAGACGCCTTCTCGCTCGCTGCGAGGGCGCAAGTCAGCTTTTTGATATGCGAGAAACCAATATAGGATGAAATGAAATCAGCCATTCTTAAATACGAATCTGACCCCAAAGTCTACGACATCCAGAGTGAATACGCCCCTTATGTTGAAGTTGTTGACAGCTTGGCGGTTTCAGAGCATTTTCAAAAAAACGAAAAATATAAAAATATTTCATCCACTCTGGGCGATTATCATATTGTAATAGAAACAGAGGTAAATAGTTCATCTGAAATACAATCTAAACATTTTGAAATAAAAGACTTGATTAATGAAATTGATCGTTCATGGATGTATGCTTGTGGGCATCCTCTTAATAAAAGAGTTCTCTCGTATGTGGGGCCATATATCGACTTTGCAGATGGAAATATCCATGGTTGGAAAAGTAATTACCGTGAAGCAGAAAAAGAAATTAACAAAGGTAAAGCTCATGTTACTTTTAGCGTTGAAAAGGTCTCACATTCAGCGTTTTCATATTGGCCGTTAAAAAAAGCATTGATAGCTCGAGAATCGTATCTAAGGGCTTCAGAACCAATTAAGGCATTGGTTGATTTGCATTACTTTGCACATAAAGTTGGCGATAGTTACTCAAGCTTCTTTTTTCTCGCAAAATCCTTAGAGATTGTTCGCGCTTTGATACCGGGCAAAACTGATGCACAAAAAGAGAAAGAGCTCCCAAATGACATCAGGTCAAGGCTGAACACATCACTACATGAAATAGTTGGCTTGGCTAATACCCGCTACGAAATTAGACATATTGTAAAGGATAAAAACAACATCTCTCTCCATGAAAAAATGAATAATTCTGAGATCAACGCCTTTAAACACGATGCAGATTTAATCATTCGGTTTGTCGTATGTAATAACTTGCATATATCTTTAATCATACCTGGAAGGGGTTGATTTCTGAAGATAATATTCGCATATCAATTCACTGGTGCCGACCCAAAAAGCCGGGCGGCACAGTTCAATCGTTATTCGCGACACGAAGTTGCGTAATTAAATGTGTAGAAAGGAGATAAACTTATACTTGACTACACCTGGCGTGTTTCCGCCAGTACCCTAGGATGACATGCTACCGTTGCGCTGATGACGGGGTGTGAAGCTCATCCGACAATGTATCGAAAAGGGACGAAGCCGTGAGGTGGAATCCCGTCCGGAAGTCTCGTCCGGTTAAGGGCTAGGGTCAGGATAATAT
>Ga0307419_10002022_pt1 | contig 10392 bp, 9 predicted proteins | sample SalMarWE160230MG_2_FD_202512 | JGI IMG/M metagenome (GOLD analysis project Ga0307419, IMG submission 202512) | Salt marsh sediment microbial communities from the Plum Island Ecosystem LTER, Massachusetts, United States - WE1602-30 | ecosystem: Environmental > Aquatic > Marine > Intertidal zone >... | reverse complement strand
AATGGTTTTCGAACATGAAGCCGGAGAAGAAGAGGGCGGCGAAGAGGCTGCCGTTTTTGAGCCATTGCCTGGGTCTAGCGGTACGAAGGAGGCCGATGGTGATTTGGAGCTTGGGGGATGAATGAGTCATGATGGGTGTTTAATAGAGTGGCTGATAAGCTTGAGCCAGAGGATTAAACCTGCAGTGATGAGCGAGATTGTGGCAATTGTAAAGACTTTCTGGGTGCTGTTCAATTGGAGAGTGAGAAGGCCCAAAAAGGCAGTGGCACCCCAGTAAAAATAGGCAATCTTTGGCTTGGACCAACCGGCGTCGAAGAGACGATGGTGCAGGTGACCACGATCTCCCCAGACTGGGGATTTGCCGTGGAGGAGGCGACGAATAATGGTGAAGGTGGCGTCGGCCATGGGAATGCCGAGAATAAGGATAAGAGCGGCGACCTTGGCTCCGGAGAGGATGGCTAGAACGGCGAGGAGAAAGCCGGCTAAGCTACCGCCGCCGTAGCCGGGCATGATTTTTTGGGGATAGAAATTAAAGAAAAGAAGGCCCAAGAAAGAGCCGGAGGTGATGGCGGCGAGAGTGATGACGGGCCATTGGGTGAAATCGCCGGCGAAGCTAAAGGAGAGCAGCCCGAGAAAGAGGGCGGCGATGGCGACAAATCCAGGCATTTGGCCATCGAGGCCTTTGGACCAGTTGACGATGTTTGAGGTCCAGAGAATCCAGATAAAAGCAAAGAGATCGGCGAGGACCCAGATGGTATGGGTGGTGCCGGCGAAGGTGAAAGCGATCTGAGGGCGGTTTAAGTGAATGACGGATCCAGGAGGGCCGAAGGGGTTGGTGATGAAGGCGATGCCGATACCGGCGGCGACTACGGCCAAAGCTGCCAGAATGCCGGTGGCAACACGAAGGTATGGACTGAGGTTGAAGATGTCGTCTAGTACACCAACGCAGGCGAGGATGGCGGCTCCAGAGAGAATGCCGAGAAAGTGTTTGTCGGGGCCGATGAAAATGAGGCCGAGAAGGGCGAGGGTGAGAAAAATAGGGATGCCTCCACCTCGAGGAACGGGGCGGGTGTGGGTGACTTTGGCGTGACGGTTTTGGCGGGGATCATCGACAAGACGAAAGTGGCGGTAGAGAAGGATAACCAGAGGAGTAATAGAAGCGCTGAGAATGAAGGCAAAGAAGGCGGGGAGGAAGAAGAGGGAAGAAAAAGTGGGCATGAGGAGTTAAGTGATAATAATGATGATGTGGGCGAGAGAAACTAGGAAAAGGAAGGAAATGAGAGCGGAGGTGGTAGCGAGGATGCGAGCGAGCATGCGGTCAGAGGAGAAATTGAACTTGGCGAGCCAGGTGTGGACGATGAAAAAGGTGAGGCTGGCAAAAGGGAGGATGATGAGAAATTGTTTTTTGGCGAGTTGTTTTTCGCCGCGGGCGAGGCTGTAGAAAAGCGGGGCGATGGGGGGGAGGCGGTGATAGAACACGAGGAGGAGGAGAAGGCTGGAAACAGCTAGGATACCTGACCAGAAAATGGAATTTCTGATGACTGAATCGCGGAAGAAAGATCGTAGGGGAATAAATGGACGTCTCACGAGGTGATTATATCAAGTTGAAGCTGGAGGGAGAAAAGGAGGCTAGCGGAGGCGGAGTTTGTAAACAAGAGCGCTTTGGCCGGAGGTGGCGGTAGCGGGAAGGTCGGGGTCGGAGATGCGTTGGATGAGGTTGTAGTGATCGGCAAGAAAAGTGTGGAGGCCGGGGAAATGGCGCCATTCGGATTCGATGACGACGATAACTGGAGGCAGGGTGTTGGTTAGTGCTTGGAGGGTGGGGTGGTAATAATTGAGATCGGCGACGTGGAATGAGGTAACGAGTTTTTCGACGGGAGAGCGATTGGCAAGAACATAGACTCCAGGTTCGGTACCCCAAATGTAGATGGAGTCACCGGGAAGAGTGATGCGGCGAATGTAGGTAGCGAGGGCGTAGTTACGAGGCATGCGGTGGTCGAGTTGACGGTAGTATTGATTTTGAGTAATCTGGCCGGTGGCGTAGGAGATGAAGTTGCGGTAATAGGAGAAGATGGGGTAATGGCTAAAATCAAAGCGGATAATGGCGGCGGCGACAAGAATTGTGGTAGCGACAGCGGCGAAAAGATTGGGTTTGGATTTACGGTAGATAACGGCAAGTCCGAGGACGAGAGGAGGAGTGAGCTGGATAAGGTAATGAGGATAGGGGCGGCCGGAGAGAAGGGCAGCAAAAAGGGTGAAGGTGGTCCAGAGAATGATGAAGGTAACTTGAGGGTGGAGGTGGCGACGGATGAACCACAGGATTAAAGTGAGGACCAGTAGGAGAAGGGCGCGGGACTGGAGACTATCAAAGCCGATGGTTTGGAGAAGAAAGTTCGAGTTGTTCCAGACGCTGACATAACCGGTGCTACCAGTGGCGTTGAAGAAAAGAGAGGCGGGAGAAACGCCTTGAACTGCCCAAAGGAGCATGGTGATAAGAATGGGAAGTGAAAGCCCAAGGAGAGCGATCCAGATATATCGAGCTTTGAGGAGCTGTAAGGGAAGTTGAAGGGAGAGTTTTTTGTCGAAGAGATAGAAGAATAATCCTAGGGCCGTAATATCAAGAGCGACGTGAATTTTAAAAAGAAAGGCAAAACCGAGACAAATGCCGGCGAGAAAGTGGTGGAGAAGGAGTTTGGATTTGAGAGTTTTGGGGTGGCGCGGTTTGGACGTTAAAAGGAGAAGGGCGAAAGTGGTAGGCATGATGAAGAAGATTTCGGCATTGGCGACGTTGCCTTCGAGGTAAGGAGTGGATGTCAAGAAAATAAAAAGGAGAGTGGTGAGGGCCGCGATCCATTTGGAGTGAGAAAAGCGGGCGGCGAGGTTGTGGATGATAAAAACGTTAATCAAGTTCCAGAAAAGAAGCAGAAGACGAAAAGTGGAAACATATCTGACCAAAGCAGCAAAGAGATAGATTAGGGGAGGTTTGTTGGGGTAATCGGTGATGGTGTGGTAAAGAATGCGGCCGTGGCGCATGGCTTGGCCGATGGCGAGATAGATGTTTTCGTCGCCATACCAGAACGGCTCAAAAAGAGAAGGGAGACGAAGAATGATGGTGAGGAGAAGAAGGAGCAAGAGAGGTTCGTGACGAGAAAGGGTGCGGTTTAAGTGAGCAAGTTTTTTGATCATGGGTGGGGAGTTAGAGGATGAATGAAATTGGCTTGAGGGCCGGGTTCAAGGAACCAGTATGGCGTGTCGGGAGGTGGGGAGATGTGGGTGAGACCTTGGCGTTCGTAGGAATCGAGGAGGCTTTTGCCGGAAAATTGAACTAGACCTTCATCAAGAACGATGATTTCGTCGGTGGGGCCAAAGTAATACGTGACCTCGGCAAAGGAAGGCAGAACGGTGTAAATAGGTGAATCGCCGGGAGTTTTGGTTTGGTAGACGGATTGGATTTGTTCACGGAAGCTGGGGTCGTAGCGACGGAAGCTATGGAAATTGATGAAGAGATATTGGATGACGAGGAGGGAGAGACCGAAAATCCAAGTTTTTTGGGGAAGTGAGAGAAGACCTTGAACGGTAAGAAGGAGAAGGGGGATGGCGGAGAAGATGAGATAGCGGTAGAAAAAGATGGGCATGCGGAGAGAGATGATGGAAGGAAGGAGGATGGGAATGATGATCCAGGTGAGGAGAAATAGAGTGGGAAGGCGGGGAGTTTTGAAGCGAAGGCCGTGGTAGATACCGGCAAGGACGAAGAAGAGGATGAGGAAGGCGGCGGCGTGCTGGAGGTCGGTGGGGTGGTCGCCACCGGCGACGCGGAGGAAAAATTCCCAGTGAGTATGATGAGTCATGGGGGCGATCCAGTAATCGCGGTTGACTTGGCCGATTTGGGAGAAGAGGGTGGGAAGCCAGGGGAGTTGGACAAGAAGAATGGAAAGAGCGGCGGGGAAGAGTTTTTTGAGCTGATGGCGCTCGAAAATGAGGATGAAGATGCCGTGGGAGGCGAGAATAAACCAGGAGTAGTAGTGGGTGTAGACGGAGATGGCGCCGACTAGGGCATAGGAAATGCGCCAGAAGTGGCCTTGGGCAGTACGCGCTTGCCAAAAACAAAGAGCGGAGAGGGTGGTAAGAAAGGCAAGAAGAGCGTAAGAACGGGTTTCAAAGGCGTAGGTGAAGAGGATGGGAGAGAGGAGAACCAGTAGGGTGGAGAGAAAGCTGGTGCGAAGAGAGGAAAAAAATGATTGGGTGAGGAAAAAAACGATAAGGCTGGTGAGGAGAAAGAAAAAGATAGAAATCAGGCGGAGGGTGACTTCGCCGAAACCAAAAAGACCGCCCCAAAAATGAACGATGAAGTAATAAAGTGGAGGGTGAAAATCTTCGCCGGTAACACGAATAATCTCGGAAATGGGCAGTTTGGAGATAAGAGCTGTCCAGGATTCATCGCCCCAAAACCCACGGGTGAGGTAGTTGTGGATGAGAAGGTTCATGATTTAATGTTGACTGAGAAAAATGCTGGTGTCAATTTTGGCTATGGGGGATTGGTGAGAGTAGGAGGAGAGGGGAAGAGGAATAAGGGTGAGTGTTTACGTTTGTGATCGAGAATCTTTTTGGGGAGAAACTTTTTCGGTGACACGGTATTCGATGTAGCGGCCAAGCATGAGGCGAGTGTGGGCGTCGATGCCGGGAAGGGCGGAGAAGAAGAAACCGACGACGGGGAGGAGAAGAAATTCGAAGGGTTGGAGAAGGCGGCGGAAGAGAGAGACGCTCTTGGGACGAGGAGGGCGGTTTCGGGCATCGATGATGAGGATAGAAAACATGGAGATCAAAGATATAGTGAGAATGGTGGAGGCGACCTGAGGGAGGGTTTTGCCGAGAACGGTACGGGCAAAAATAGGGTTTAAGAGGGGAGGCATAAGGGCGCTGGTGGTGATGGCGAACCAGTTCACCGGCCAAAGAAAGTGATCTTCGATAACCTTGGCGACCCTAATGGTTTTGTCCCAGAAAGGAACGCCTGTGACGGTGAGGTATTGTTTGATGATATAGGCGTCGTCGGAAACTCCCCAGGCCCAGCGCTTGATTTGTTCGTATTGATTGGTCATGGTGGACCAGAACCCGGTGGATTCGGCGGCGTCGGCAAAGACAGGGAGGAAGAGAGGCTCGACTTCGACTTGGCCTTTGTAGTGAAAGTAGGATTTGAAAAAGAGACGATAGTCTTCGGGGATAACGTCGGTGTCCCAGTAACCGATGTCGTCGATCATTTTTAAGCTGGTGGAGTAGGTGGAGAAGTTGATCAAGCGATCGCGACGCATGAGAACAAACATTTGGGTAACGGAAAAGATGGAGGCGAGGACGCGGATGGGGGCAGGAACGCGCCAGATGTTGTTATAAAAAGTAATGGCGGCTTGCCAAATACGGTGGTAGCGGTGGTCGTGGCTCAAGAATTCGTAGGTAAAAGCGGCAAAATAGTTGCGGTCGAGAACGGCGTCGGCGTCTTGGCTGGTAATGGTGACGTAGTCGATGTCGAATCCGAGTTGGTCGATGAGTTTTTGTTTGGCGAGTTTAGCTCCCCAGGCGGTATTGGAAGACTTGCCTTTGACCTCACCTTCGATGTCGGGGTGATAAGTGATCCAAAGATGGCCGAATTTGGATTTGAAACGGCGGGTGAGGGTGGCGGCTTTTTTGTGGGCGGCAAGGCCTTCTCGTTCTTCGAATGAGAGCATGATGGAGAGGCTGGTGGTGGGAAAAGTTTGTTGGGAGAGAGCGGATAAAGTGCGTTCTAGGGTGGAGAGGGGTTCTTTGTAGGTAGGAATGATGACGATGTGATGGACTTGGCGCCAGTGGGGTAGTTTTTTGACGTCGGCGAGCCAGTCGTATTTTTGGGAGGCTTTGATTTTGAAGTGGGCGAAAAAGGCGAGAATGGCAACAGAAAGGGAGCGGTAGAGCCAGTAAACGGAAAAGGTAATAATGTAGTAGGCGACGAGTTCGGGAACGACGAAAGACCCCCAAATGGGAAAGAGGATGAGGAACCAGGAAATGAAACCGGGAAGGATTTCGAGGGCACGTTGGGTGCGAACGGGATGGCGGCGGACGTAGTTTCTAACCATGTAAACTCAAGTTCAAATTATAAAGACTAAATGACAAAACAATAGTTAATATCAAGTATCTAAATTTTAAACAATTGGTGGGCGTTTTGGGAAATTTGCTGGGTGAGTTTGTCAAAACCTATGTTTAACAAATTGGCAGTATAGAGGTAGGTTTTTTTTATTTGAGCGGGAGCGTTGGGGAAGCGACCGCGGTCGGGGTTTAAATAAGGAGCATCGGTTTCGAGGAGGAGGCGATTGAGGGGAACTTTTTGGAGGAGGGATTGAAGATGGCCACTGTTTTTATAGGTGAGATTGCCGGCAAAGCTGATGTAAAGTCCAAGACTGAGGGCTTGAGTGAGAATGGCTTGATCGCCAGAGAAGCAGTGGAGGACGGCTCGAGGCTTAAACTGAGAAAGGAGTTCGAGAGTGTCTTGGTGGGCATCGCGGATGTGGATAGAGAGGGGAAGATCGAGTTTCTGGGCGAGTTGGATTTGGTTAGTGAAGAGTTGGTGTTGGAGAGCGATGATTTGATTGTGTTTGGGGTGGTCTTTGATCCAGTGGTAGTCGAGGCCACATTCGCCGATGGCTACCAGATGAGAGAGTTTAGTACGAGTTAGAGTGTGAAACTGGTCGATAATTTTTTTGATATCCAAGTTTTGGTGGACAATTTGGGTGGCGAGAGAGGGGTGGAGACCGATGGCTGCAAATATGTGAGGGGAAGCTGCGGCGAGTTCAAGGGCGGCCTGGTTGGAGGAGTGGTCGGTACCGAGAACGATAATGTGGTTGACTCCCCTATTTTTGGCGTCGGCAAGGTGCTGGCGCCAGTTTTTATAGAGAGGGTCGAGGTTTAAGTGGGAGTGAGTGTCGATCATAAGAAAGATCAAAATTCAAAAATCAAATATCAAAATGGTGGAGCCATGTCAGTAGGTTGGTGGTGGCTAGTGGTTATTGGTCGAGGCGGGGAAATAGGGGGTCGATTTTGGTGATGTTGGGGCCTTTAAAGTGGGCGTTGATTTGGGCGGCAGTTTGGGGAAGAAAGATTTGGAGTTCGAAGGCGGCTTGGCGAATGTGGGCAACGAGAGTTTGAAGGATGGCTTGGAGTTCGTCACCTTCTAGTTCCCAGGGTCGTTTTTGCTCGATGAATTGGTCGGTGGCACGAAGGCGTTGCCAGATGTCGGCCAAGGCTAGATCGAAGCGGAAATTGTCGAGGTGGTGACGAAGTTCTTGTCTGATAATGGTGTGTTCATCTTCCAGAACTTCTTTTCCAGATTGATCGACTAGGGCGGCGACGCGGGAGACTAAGTTACCTAGGCCATTGGCGAGATCGGAAGTATAGGTGGCGAGAACTTTTCCTTCGGAAAAATCGCCGTCGGTAAACGGATTGATTTTGGCGAGACAATAGTAGCGAAGCGGGTCGGCTCCAAGATGATCGATGAGAGTGAAAGGGTCGTAGACGTTACCGACGGTTTTACTCATCTTTTGGCCGTCGACGGTGAAGTATTCGTGGACAAAGATTTTGTGAGGAAGCTGGAGGCCGGCGGAGAGAAGAAAGGCGGGCCAGTAAACGGCGTGAAAGCGAATGATACCCTTGCCGATAACGTGGAGGTCGGCGGGCCACCATTTGTGGTAGTGATCTTGGTCCCAGCCGAAACCGATGCCAGATTGGTAGATGTTTAGAGCGTCGAACCAAACGTAGATGCGTTGGGTGTTGTCACCGGGAACGGGAACGCCCCAGTTTTTGGTCCTGTGGTTGCTGCGGGAGATGGAGAGGTCGTGAAGGCCGGATTTGAGGAAGGAAAGGACTTCGTTTTTTCTGGTTTCGGGGACGATATGTAATTTATCAGATTGAATTATGTCGATGAGTTGAGCTTGGTATTTACTCAAACGGAAAAAGTAATTTTCTTCCTTGACGGCTTCGAGTTTTTTTCCCGGATGTTCGGGGCACTGGCCATCTTGATTGAGCTCGTCGGGGGAATAGAATGCTTCGCAACCGAGACAGTAGAGGCCGGTGTAGGATTTTTTGTAGATATCGCCTTGCTCGTGGCATAGTTGCCAGAGTTTTTGGGAAGATTGATGGTGGCGGGAATTGGAGCCTTTTTGCCAAACAGAGAATTCGGCGTTTAGTTTGAGGGCGAGTTGGCGGAAAGACTCGGTATTTTGATCGACAAAGGGTTGGATGGGTTGGTGGGCGGCTTCGGCGGCTTGGACGTTTTTGAGGGCGTTTTCGTCACCGCCGGAAAGAGATAAAACATCCTGACCCAAAAGGCGGTGGTAACGGGCGATGGTATCGGTTTGGATGAATTCGAGAGCGTGACCGATGTGGGGCTTGGCGTTGACGTAAGGAATAGCAGCGGTGATGAAGAATTTTTGTTTTGATTTAGGATTCATGATTTAGGATTTTTGATAATTATTGCTGAAAACAATTTTGGCTCCGAGAAGGAGCCGTGGGTAAAGCAGCCGTTCTCCTTCCCGTTTAAGCAAGGGGTGTCATGGACAGGGCCATGGGGAAAGGAGTCGGAGTGGTCATGGTGGTGGTATTGTAGCATATTAGTCTTGAGGTGGGGGGGGAGATGACGAGTGAGGAGAGAAATAGTATTCGAGAGTGATGATGAGGGCGGCGATGAGGAGGAGATTGAAGGGGTTGGCAAGGCGCTGTTGTTGTAAAAAGAGAACGAAGACAAGGGCTAGGGAAGAGAGAAGGCTACGGCGAACTTTGTGGGTGAGAAGAAGGGTAGTAAAGAAGATGGCGGCGGCCAGGGTAAGAAAGAATGGAATGTAGATGTTGGGGAGGAGGAAATCTTGGAGTAAGTGTGGGTCGACGAAGAAGAAAATGAAGAAGAAAATAATCCAAGAAAAGAGAGTAAGTAGAGCTAAGAACCAAGGAAGAGTGCGAGTTTTTTGTTGTTGGTTCAGACGTTGGCGGCGGCGGCGAGAGCGTTTTCGGGTGCGAGGATCGAGCACGGAAAATCGACCTAATTTCTAATTGATCTCCCTTTTCGCATCAAGCTTCGGAGGGATGCGGTAATTAATCTAATAATTAATATCGGTTGGTGTCTTTGATTGTAACTGATTGGCTGTTAGAATGGATTTCATGAATTATTTGGGTTTTGTTTTGTTGGTGGCGGGGGGGGGATTGGCGGTGTTGTTATGGTTGATTTATCAGAAGGTGAATCGGCTAGTGGCTGAGAAAGAGCAGGTGGATGAGGAGAAGGCGCGGAATTTGGTGAATCAGGTATTTGGGGAGATAACTAATAAAGTAATTGCACAAACAAAACAGGTGTTGGCGGCGGATAAGGAAGCGATTTTTCGCGACAACCAAAACAAGCGGCAAGTGATCGAGAAGATGGTGGAAGGATTGAAAAAAGAGATTGATGAGCGGCAGGAAGAAATTCGAGGATTGGAGAAGGATCGGAATAAAAAGTTTGGGGAGATCACGACGGCGATTGAGGAACACAGAAAGATTACGGAGGAGTTGAAGACGTCGACGGAATCTTTGAGTAAAGTGCTTTCAAATAATCAAACGAGAGGGCAGTGGGGGGAGCGGATAATCGAGGATATTTTGCAGAGCGCGGGGTTGATTGAGAAGGTGCATTATTTGAAGCAAGAAGTGCTGGGAAGTAGTGGAGTAAAGCCAGATATTACGTTGGTGTTGCCCAATAAGCGAAAGGTGTGTGTGGATGTGAAGTTTCCGTATGCGGAAGTGCAGAAAATGGCGATAGCGGAGAGCAAGGCGGCGAAGGCGGTGCACATGAAAGCGTTTGAGCAGGATGTTAAGGGCAAGCTAAAACAGATTGAGAAATATATTGATGCGGAACAGGGAACTCTCGATTACGCGATTATGTTTGTGCCCAATGAAATGCTGTTTTCGTTTATTAACCAGCAGTTCCCGCAAGTGGTGGATGAGGCAATGAATCGCAAAATCATGATGGTGTCGCCGTTTACTTTTTTGATCGTGGCGCGAACGGTATTTGAGTCTTATCGCAACTTTATGATCGAGAATAATTTGCGGAAGATCGTGAAGCATATTAATCAATTTGTGGAAGAGTGGGGACGGTTTAGCAATGAGTTTGATAAGTTTGATGAAGTGATTGGGAAGTTGCGGAGTCAATACGACAAGATTCGAACGACGAGATACAAGCGGATGGATTTGAGAATTAGGCGGATTGAAGAGGATCAGCGAGGGGCGGAGTTGGAAGCGAGGCAGAAGAAATTGTTGAAGGAATAAACTCTTTGATGAATGTGAGGTCGGATCGAATAAATTAAAATATGTTACGGAATTACTCTAATTAAATTAAGGCCTGAGGAGGAATGT
>Ga0307419_10002021_pt1 | contig 10392 bp, 9 predicted proteins | sample SalMarWE160230MG_2_FD_202512 | JGI IMG/M metagenome (GOLD analysis project Ga0307419, IMG submission 202512) | Salt marsh sediment microbial communities from the Plum Island Ecosystem LTER, Massachusetts, United States - WE1602-30 | ecosystem: Environmental > Aquatic > Marine > Intertidal zone >... | reverse complement strand
GGATTTTCCATAAAAATATTTAACAGTGATTCAAGGATAGAGACATCTTTGATGTTAAACAAGTTTGCTATGTCTTGATAAATGACTTTTTCTATAATGCTTTCTTTAATATATTTCTTTATAATCTCTTTATCTTTGATATTAACAAGTTCAGGAAATCCTTGTGTTAGTTTATATTCTTCAAATAGTTTTGCAATTTCCTTCTCATATAGTTTTATGTTTTGGAATTTTTTTCCTTTGAATCTTAGAAATTCTTTAAATGCTAATGTTTCAATTTTGAATTCAAAAATCCTTCCTGCCAATGTTTCTTTTGATTTCTTTTTTATAAACAATGACTCCGAACCAGTGATAATTATTTTGATGTTTTTGCCATATACGTCATAGATTCTTTTTAGTTTTTCTTCCCAATTTTCTAGTTTTTGTATTTCATCTAGAAGAACAAGATATTTTTCATTTTCAAGGTTTTTTTCAACTATTTTTTCATATTCATTTAATATTTCTCGAATATCAGTTTCCCTGAATTCATCAAATGAAAAATATAAAATATTTTTTGGGTTGAATCCCTTCTTTATATAATCTTGGATTATTTTGAACATGAGCGTTGTTTTGCCCACTCGTCTGAGTCCTGTAAATGCTATAATTTGAGAGAGTTTGAGATACTTTGAAATTTTTTTATAGACGTCCCTTTCTTTATATTCCACTGTGAAAGATGTTTTCCACCATTTATTAGATTCTACCAAGATTTCTTCAATTTGTGTCATATACATTTAACCTATTATCGATTCTACGTTAAGTGTATTTAACGTATATTATTTAAACTTTGTGTTTTTGTAATGCAGATCAGGACAATAATCTAAATCAAAAATATATTTTTTCAAGAGCTAAACCCTACATTTTATCAATTTACTTTTTGAGAGAGAATGAGTTCAATAATCATTTGTTGTTTTGTTTCATAATTATCTAAACCTTTCCCTATAGGGTATAAGTTACTTACTGATGGAATAGTAAATGATATTCTCTATCACGAACCGTTAACATCTGAAATCCTCCTTACGATGTTAATTGCTTTAGATATAGAAATGGGGGATAAATGCAACCTTTGTATCCTCTATTTTTTTTATTTTGAATTCTTTTTCTGTGAAAACCACTCCTGTTTTTGGTTTATATGTTTTTAAAAAACTTAGATAGCTTTTTCTTATTTTAGTCTGACTTTTAACTTCAACGGGTATAATTTTATTATCAAGGTGTAAAATGAAATCGACTTCTGCTTTTCCAGTAGTTCGCCAGTAATTCATTTTTTCATTAAAATTACTTTTCAACTCGTTAAATATATAATTTTCATATAATATGCCTTTATCCATTCTGTTTTCCAAAGGCAAAAAGTTATTCATTAGAGAATTTCTAAGTCCGGTATCATTAAAGTAGATTTTTTTTGTTTTTTTCAACTCTGTTGATAAATTTTTATAATACGGTGACAGTAGAGATATTATGTATGTGTTTGATAGAACTGATAGATAGTTTTCAATGGTTTTAAAATCCATATGTAGTTCTCTCATAATTGATGAAATTTCAAAAATGGATCCATTGTTGAAACTGATGTAATTTAACAAGTTTTTAAATTTTTCCAGATGCATTATATTAAAGAAAAAGAAGATATCTTTTTCAAGATAGGTTCTGGTCAGATTTTTTAGTAACTCTTTTTTTAAATCCTTGTCGTTTTCTTTTACAATAGCGGGATAGCCGCCAAAAAGAAGATATTCTTGTAGTAAAGAATTAAATTCTTTTTCAAACGCGGGTTCTACATTAAAGTTTTCTCCTTCTAAAACAAAATCAGTAAATGACTTTTTATAATCAATAAAAACTTTATGCAAATCTTTTGCTTTCCACATCAAAAATTCTTCAAAATCAAGTGGTATAAGTTCAAAATAAATCGATCTACCAACCAGATTTTTACCTATTTCAACTTTTATATCAAAAGAACCAGAACCCGTAATAAACAATTTTAAATTATCTGAATATAGATCAAAAATGAGTTTTATTGTTTTACCTGCATTCTTACAGTATTGTGCTTCATCTAAAAAAAGAATGTTTTTATTATTTTCAATGTATCTTTTTACGAATTCTTTTGGGTTTTTTTCAAAACTTGAAAGATTTTCCTCATCTTCAAGTGTTACATAGTTACCTCCAAGTTTTTCTTTTAGATGAAGAAATAATGTTGTTTTTCCACTTTGTCTTGGACCTTTCATTAGTATTATTTCTTTTCTGTCAAGCCATCTGTCCATGTTTTTCTCTATTTTTCTTGGATAGTACTCCATGAATTATAGAATAATATATGGACTTATATCATTTTCTATGTGAAAAATAAAGATTTTTGGCAATATCATAGAAATAACACTTATTTTATCAAAACAGTAGACGCATGTATCTACTTATTCCTCCCCCACATACTTGAATATTGTTTTACCAACACCAACAATAGAACCAAAGGAAGTATTTCAGAATTCTTCTGAGAATTATAAGAGTAAAATAGTGTGTAGTGAAAAAGAGATTATTCAACTAAGCAACCTTGGTTATGACTGTCAATTCATTGGACGTGAAAAATGGCTGATGAGAAAAAAAGTAACAGGGCAAACCGGAAGTTAAACTTCCTGAAAACTTATTTTACTTCAAAATCTTGCCTAATATTTCATCTGCAGCCGTATAAGGATCGGCTTCTTTCTTACTAATTTGATCAATGAGTAATTCAACTTTACCCTTAAACGTTGATTCATCAAAAATGAAATTCATAAGGCGCTTCCGAATGATTTCAATTAGTTCAGCCTCGTATCGCTTTCTACGTTGGGATTCAAACTCATTACTTTTTTCTAGATAGTCCCTATGTTTTTTGATTTCCTGAGCTAGCTCCACAATACCCTTACTTTCCTTAGCAGATGTCGTAAGAACAGGTGTCTTTCTACCCCTATTTGAACATGAAATATCAACCAGACTTTCAATCTCAGCAACAGTCTGATCAACCCCGGGTTTATCGGCCTTATTTACCACATAGATGTCTGCAATTTCCATGATGCCTGCCTTTATCGCCTGAATGGAATCGCCAAGACCTGGAACCAATATTACAAGAGTGGTATCAGCAATCTTTATAACATCCACCTCAGCCTGACCAACACCCACCGTTTCAACTATCACAACATCTTTACCAGATGCATCAAGAATCTCAACAACATCATAAACAGCACTAGTGAGTCCACCAAGCATACCACGTGTCCCCATACTCCTAATAAAAACACCCTCATCTGTAGCAAGCTCCATCATCCTAACCCTATCACCAAGAAGTGCACCACCACTGAACGGACTGGTTGGATCAATAGCTATAATACCTACTTCTAACCCTTGTTTCCGATATTCACAAGTAAGTTCAGAAATAAGTGTACTCTTCCCACTCCCCATCACACCAGTTATACCAATAACATGAGCACCACCCGTATGAGGGTAAATATCTTTCATTGCACGAAATCCTTCAGGCGAACTATTTTCGACAAGTGTGATTAACCTAGCGACAGATCTAGGATCACCCTTCAAAACCTTAGAAGCAATATCATTCATCTTTTCACGTTCTTCTTAATAAAATCAGCAATATCATCTGTAGGAGTACCAGGTCCAAAAACACCAGCAATGCCTGCTTCCTTAAGTGCAGGGATATCCTCTTCAGGTATAACGCCACCACCTACAACCAAGACCTCCTCCATATTTCTATCCTTCAGTAGCTTGGTTACATCTACAAATAAAGTCATATGTGCACCTGAAAGAAGACTAAGAGCAATAACATCAACATCTTCTTGGATTGCAGTTTCCACAATCATTTCAGTAGTCTGATGTAGACCAGTATAAATCACTTCCATACCAGCATCACGTAGTGCACGTGCAACAATTTTTGCACCCCGATCATGACCATCAAGGCCAGGTTTTGCCACAAGCACCCTAATCTTTCTTTCCATAACGAATCATTCTCCTCAATATATTGCAGGTTCTTTATATTCGCCAAAAACTTCTCTTAAGACATCGCAGGTTTCTCCAAGTGTAGCATAGCCATGAACACAGTCAAGGATGTACGGCATAAGATTTTCATCTCCCTCGGCCGCCTTCTTAAGACGTTTAAGATTCCCATCAAACTTTGATTGATTCCGGTCCTTACGAAGTTTCTTTAACCTGTTAATTTGACGTTGTTCTCCTTTTTTATCCATCCTGAGAATAGGAATAGAGAGCCCCTCATCCGTCTTATAATCATTAACACCAACAACAATACGTTTATTTTCATCAATCTCCTTTTGATACCTATATGCACTTTCAGCTATTTCACGTTGGAAAAAACCCTTCTCAATCGCAGGTATGACACCACCGAATTTCTCAACCTTATCAAAGTAGCGGTAGGTTTCTTCTTCCATCTTATCGGTAAGCCATTCAATATAATAGGAACCACCCAAAGGATCAATTGTATCAGTAACCCCACTCTCCTCGGCTATAATCTGCTGTGTTCTAAGGGCAATTCTCACTGCCTTTTCAGATGGAAGCGCAAGTGCTTCATCCATTGAATTTGTATGCAAAGACTGTGTACCACCAAGAACTGCAGCAAGAGCTTGCATTGTCACACGAACAATATTGATTTCAGGTTGTTGAGCAGTAAGGGAACATCCGGCAGTCTGTGTGTGAAAACGCATCAAAAGTGAACGGGTTTTCTTAGCGCCTAATTTCTTGAGTTCTTTTGCCCAAATTCTACGGGCAGCACGATACTTCGCGATCTCCTCAAAAAAATCGTTATGTGAATTAAAAAAGAAACTAAGTCTTGGTGCAAATTTATCTATCTCAAGACCCCGATTCATGGCAGCCTTCACATATTCAAGACCATCCCCGAGAGTAAATGCAAGTTCTTGAATAGCAGTTGAACCTGCTTCTCTAATGTGATAACCACTGATGCTTATGGTATTCCATCGCGGTATTTTTTTAAAACCATATTCAAACGTATCAACAATAAGACGCATTGAAGGTTCAGGTGGAAAGATATAGGATTTCTGGGCAATATATTCCTTTAGGATATCATTCTGAATCGTCCCACCTATCACATCATTACTAATACCACGGTTTTCAGCATTAGCAATATACATAGCCCATACTATCGCAGCAGGTCCATTAATTGTCATGGAAGTAGTAATCTTATCCACAGGAATGTCACTGAACAAAATCTCCATATCCTTAAGAGACGAAATGGCAACACCACACTTACCAAACTCACCACGAGCAAGCGGATGATCCGTATCATAACCATACAACGTTGGATAATCAAAAGCTACACTAAGACCCGTCTCACCATGCTCCAGCAAGTACTTGTAACGTTCATTGGTCTCCTCTGCACTACCAAAACCAGCGAACTGACGCATAGTCCACAGACGACCACGATACATTGTCGAATGAACACCCCGAAGAAAAGGATAAACACCCGGAAAACCTACATTATTATAATCCAAATTTGCAATATCTTCTGGAGTGTAAATGCTCTTAATTTCAGTACCAGATAAATTTTCAAACTTACTCTTTCTCTCTGGATGATTCTTTATCATATCTGAATAGTAATTTGTCTCCCAGTCGGTTCTTTTCTCTTTTATCTGGCCTAATTTCTCTTTTTTAAACACACCAATGCCCCCCAATTACCAATCTATCCCCTTTCTACTCTGTACACCCTCTTGATAAGGATGTTTAATTTCCAATATCTCGCTAACAAGATCAGCTTGTCTCACCATTTCTGGATCAGCATAGCGACCTGTCAACACAAGTTCGACTTTTTCTGGTTTTTCCTCAAGAAGTTTTAACACATCTTCTAGCGGAATTAGATTAAAATCGACAGCAACATTTATTTCATCTAAAATAACCAAATCATGTTTTCCTTCATTTATTATTTTTTTTGCGTGTTCAAAACCCTTTCTAGCAAGATCAATATCAATCTGCTCAGGATTTTCTTTTGAAACAAATTCATCCCTACCGGATTGAAAAACAGTAAAATTTGGAATGACCTCCAGAGCATCTATCTCACTGTATCGCCTTCCTTTCATAAACTGAATCATATAGACCTTAAGACCATTGCCCGTTGCCCTAATCCCCAGTCCAATCGCAGCAGTAGTTTTTCCTTTGCCGTTACCCGTGTATATGTGAATAAGACCTTTCTCTAATGTCATATTGTTGTACACCTAATTATAAAGGTTATTATATCTCTTTCTTTTATTGAAATTTCCCCTGTCTGCCACATCACAGAAAGATTTATGTTTACTACTAATGATACAAAGACAACAAACCGCATCAATAGGTAGATGATATCGCATGGACAGTACTAAAATAGTAGGACGTGCAAGATTCAAGAATGGAAAACTGATTTTACCAACAAAAGAAAAAAACACCAGATATGAAAACAGCGATAAACAAAATATCCCAATAACAACACTACAAAGATTCAATAAGCCATACTATCAAAATGACAAACTTAAGTCACCAACAGAAGGTGAAGGACAGATTTTAGACCTTAGTAAATGGAAACAAGAAAATCAGGATGAATGGGCAGAAATACGGCAAAAAGTCGAAAAAAACCGTAAACAAAAATGAGATGACCCACTGCTATCGGTAATTAGAATAAAGTTAATTGCCGTAACCTACTATAATTTAATCACCCATTATCTCTTTTCATTTCTCCTGTTTACATTATAAGCAAGTATACCGCAACCTTTATGTTTTCGAATTTTATTCGGCCCCCCATGCAATTAGAGTTAAACGATCAACAAAAAATGATACAGAAGATGGTGCGAGAGTTCGCTGAGAAAGAAGTAGGACCAATAGCTGCGGAACTTGACGAAACGGGGGAATTCCCAACTAAAACACTTGAAAAAATGGCGAAACTTGGACTTTTAGGAATATTTATTCCAACTGAATATGGCGGAGCTGCACTTGATACGATCAGCTACGCAACAGTCATTGAGGAGATATCAAGAAAATGTGCATCGACAGGCGTTATAACCTCTGTACATAACTCTCTCGTTTCTTATCCCATAATGAAATATGGTACTGAGGAGCAAAAAAAGAAATATCTGCCCATTCTTGCTAAAGGAGAAAAAATCGGTGCTTTTGCTGGTACAGAGCCTAATGCAGGTTCCGATCTTGGAGCCATGCAGACAACTGCCAAGCTTAAAGGTAATAAATACATTATAAATGGTGACAAAACTTTTATTACAAGTGGACCTAAAGCTGGTATCATAATTGTTTTTGCAGTGACAGACAAAAGTGCAGGGACAAAAGGAATTAGCACGTTTATTGTTGAAAATACTATGAAGGGATTTAAGGTTGGCAGCATCTTTGATAAAATGGGCATCAATGCAAACTTGGTTTCTGAACTTATTTTTGAAGAGATGGAGGTTCCAAAAGAAAATCTTCTGGGAAAAGAAGGTGATGGATTCAAAATTGCGTTAAGTACTCTAGATGGTGGAAGAATTGGCATTGCTGCACAAGCAGTAGGAATTGCTCAGGCGGCACTCGATGAAAGTATTGAATATTCAAAACAGCGTCAACAGTTTGGAAGACCTATTGCAAAATTCCAAGCAATTCAATGGATGATTGCTGAGATGGCTACAAGCATAGAAGCTGCTCGATATCTCCTTTATAATGCAGCATATGCAAAGGACAAGGGAGGGCGTTTCTCCAAGGAAGCTGCAATGGCCAAGCTTTTTGCATCTGAAACTGCAATGGATGCTGCAATTAAGGCCGTGCAAATTCACGGTGGATATGGTTACACCAAAGAATATACTGTTGAGCGGCTATTTAGAGATGCGAAAATAACTGAGATTTATGAGGGTACTTCTGAAGTACAGAAAATGGTTATAGCTGGAAGCCTCCTTAGATAACAAGACATGGGAGAGGATTCATGGGGAAGTTTATTTACAAAAAAGAATTTGGTAATTGGAAGTGGGACATACCTGAGAAATACAATATCGGATATGATATCGTTGACAAGCATGCTGAAGGAAAAAATAAAAACAAAATAGCATTATTTTGGGAAGATTCCAAAGGAAACTCCAAGAAATTTACCTTTGGGGAGATGAAAATTATTTCAAACAAGTTTGGTAACGTTTTAAAGAATCTTGGTTTTAAAAAGGGAGATCGTTTTCTCATCCGTCTCCCAAATATTCCTGAATTTCAGATTTCGTTTATTGGTGGTGTTAAGATTGGTGCTGTGCCCATTCCATCCAGTGTGATGTTTCGGGCGCATGAGATAGAATATCGGATTAATGATAGTAGTTCCAAAGCAGTGATTACAACTTCCAAATATGTGGGAAATGTTAACAAAATAAAGGACAAATGTCCAACACTTAAACACATAATAGTCGTAGATAATCCAAAAGATGGCGAACTTTCATACGTTAATCTTATGGAAGGGTCTTTAGAATCTCTGGAATTAGAAGACACTAGTAGCTCTGACATGGCATTTTTCTGTTACACTTCTGGAACGACTGGCAATCCAAAGGGCGCCGTGCATTTGCATCGTTGGGTTCCAGGCAATGATCCCAGCGTACTTTATTGGCAGAATGCGGATGAGAACGACATTATTGGCCATACCGGCGATCTTAACTGGATTTTTCCACTTGGCAACGGTTTTCTTTATCCATGGAGATGGGGAGTTACTACGTTTGTTTATGATGGGAAATTTAACGCTGAGCGTTGGTATAAACTGATAGAAAGATACAAGATTACGAACCTTGCATCTGTCCCAACTGCCTATCGTATGTTTGTCACTGTAAAAGATGCTGAAAAGAAATATGACCTTTCCTCATTAAAACATTGTATTTCTGCAGGTGAACCTTTAAATCCAGAAGTGATCAAGAAATGGAAGAAAATGTTAGGTCTTGACATATATGACGGTATTGGCATGACAGAGATCATGGTTTACCTCTCAAATTTGAGAGATATGAACATCAAACCTGGCTCATGTGGTCGCCCTCAACCAGGTCATATTTGTGCAGTCATTGGTGAAGATGGAAATCCTCTGCCACCCGGTGAACCTGGAGTACTTGGCATTAAAAAAACCGATCCAGGCCTATTCAAGGAGTATTGGAATAAACCTGAGAAGACTTATAATAGCTTTAGAAATGAGTGGTTTCTAAGCGGTGATGTACTATATCAAGACGAGGATGGATATTTCTGGTTTAGCGGAAGAGATGACGATCTTATAATGGCAAGTGGATATCGTATTTCTCCTTTTGAAGTTGAATCAGCAATAATTTCTTACCCAGACGTGCTAGAATGTGCAGTTGTAGCTAGCCCAGATGACATCCGTGGTGTGATTGTCAAAGCATTTGTTATTCTTCATGATAAAACTAAAGCATCGGATGAACTTGTAAAGGACATTCAGAATCATGCCAAGAGTGTTGCTGCCCCTTACAAGTATCCCCGAGAAATAGAGTTTGTTGAGGAGCTTCCCAAGACCCAGAGTGGTAAAATAAAGAGGAAGATTCTAAGAGAATTAGAAAAAGAAAAGAAGGGAATATAAGGAGATCAGATGGCTATGAATATAATTGTTTGTGCAAAACAGGTTGTGGACGTTTCTGAGATGAAGATTGACTCCAGTACAAAAAAGCCGATTTTGCAGGGCGTACCGCAGAAGATAAGTGACATTGATAAAAACGCAATGGAAGAAGCTATAAAAATCAAGGATAAACATGGTGGCAAGATAACGGTTTTAACTGTTGGACCGGCCGATGCCAAAGAAAGGATAAAAGAGCTGCTTGCCATGGGTGCTGATGAAGGAATTTTGGTCCCATATCCAGATAAATACGATTATCACGTTGTATCTACTTTACTGACAGAGGCCATAAAGAAGATTGGGGAATACGATATCATACTTTGTGGCGAGGCATCCATTGATTTATTTTCTGGACAAATTGGACCAAGACTCGCAGGTATGCTTGACATTCCGCAGATTACATACGCTCAAAGTGTTAATGCCGAAAAGGATAAGATCACTGCTGACCGCAATATGGGTGATAAATCTGTGACGACCGAATCTTCTTACCCTGTACTCATTACAGTTACAAAGGAAATTAATGAACCTCGATTGCCAAGTCTCATGCAGATTCTCGGTGCAGCCAACAAACCCATCAATGACTGGACCGTTGAATCACTAGCAGATGGGTTAAATCCCAAGATTGATGCGGTTGAACTGAATGGAGTTTCTATGGAAAGAAAGAACATTATCTACAAGGATGATGTTGACGAATCTGTGAAGAATCTGGTTGATAGTCTTGCTAAAGAAGGAGTATTGAGGTGATAGAAAATGGTTCTAGTATTTTCTGATGATAAAAAACT
>Ga0307419_10002020_pt1 | contig 10396 bp, 5 predicted proteins | sample SalMarWE160230MG_2_FD_202512 | JGI IMG/M metagenome (GOLD analysis project Ga0307419, IMG submission 202512) | Salt marsh sediment microbial communities from the Plum Island Ecosystem LTER, Massachusetts, United States - WE1602-30 | ecosystem: Environmental > Aquatic > Marine > Intertidal zone >... | reverse complement strand
GCAAAACCATTCCGGTGTCGATTCGGTGATCAAGAACTCCGATAAATTCTATGATGTGTCGGTGGTGGGTGAAGACCATGTCTGGGTGGTGGGATATTTCGGCGCCATCCTTCATTCGGAAGATAGCGGAAAATCCTGGACACAGAAAGACACTGGCACATCGAAGGCACTTCTGGGGGTCTGCTTTGCCAGTGAAAATGAAGGGTGGGTCGTCGGAGAATATGGCACCATTCTTCACACTGAAGACAGGGGAGATACCTGGGAATTGCAGGAAACCCCCGTGCCCGATGAAAGGCTGCTCAAGGTCGAGTTTGTCGATTCGAATGAAGGATGGGTGGTCGGCACCTACGGCGTCATCCTTCACACCTCGGATGGTGGCGACACCTGGGAGCGGCAGGCCTTCGAAGATGACGTGGTATTGAATGATCTGTGTTTCGTCAGCGCCACCGAGGGATGGATCGCCGGAGAATTCGGCACCATTCTGCATACGGAAGATGGCGGACAGACCTGGGGACCCCAGATCTCAGATGAGTTTGGCAAGTTTTTCGGTATCGACTTCAGGGATTCCGAAAACGGCATTATTGTCGGAACCCAGGGTGTCATCTACTATACCGAAGACGGGGGTGAAACCTGGACTCCGGCGAATCTGCCGGCGGAAGATACGCTTCTAAAGGTCCGCTACATCACCGACAATCGCGCTGTGGCCGTTGGCCTTCGGGGGTGCATTGCCCTGACGGAAGAAGGTGGAAAAAACTGGACCGCTTTTTATCTGCCCTTTCATTATACGTGGCTTTGCGGCATTGCGGTGACTTCAGGCGGCAACGGGTACCTTGTGGGAGATTCAGGAAAAATCATCATCACCAAGGACAAGGGACAGCGATGGGTGTCGTATGCCGATCTGGGGGAATAATTATCCGCCACGGTTCGGCGCGGACATTTGATACGGGAGTATGAATATGTATGAAAAACCGGTTGGTTTATTAATTCGGTTCAGGCTGATCGGACTTATCATCCTGACGGTGGTGACGGCCTTTTTTGGGTTCCAGATTACCAAAATGGAGATGTTCACACGGTTTCTGGACCTTTTTCCGAGCAACCACTCCTACGTGGAGGTGCATCAGAAGTACAGCCGCTTTTTCGGAAGTGCGTATCAGGCAACCCTCATGCTTGAGGTAAAAGACGGCGATGTGTTCAACACGGAGACGCTTAAAAAGATCTCCAGAATACAGTCGGCGGTGGATCTTATCCCTGGGGTCGATCATTTCGGCATTGCGTCCATTGCAAGCAGCCATGAAACGGTCATTCGGGAAACCCCCGATGGGATTTCCGTCAAGCCGGTCATGCAAACGGTGCCGACAACCAACGAAGAAATGGAGGAACTGAGAAAACGGGTTTACACCAGTGAAAATATCTACGGCACCCTTGTCTCCTGGGACAGCAAGGCGCTGCTTCTGAATGCCAATTTTCACCAGGGAAGACTCGATTTCAACGTTCTCTTTGAAAAGTTCATGGAAATTAAAGATCAGGAAGCGGACGCCAATCATAGCATTTATCTCAGCGGGCAGCCGCTGATCTACGGCTGGATTTACCACTACGTGCCTCAAATGGGCGTGATTTTCGGCGTGACGATCATTGTTATACTGGTGATGCTCTTCGGGTATATGAAGGGATGGGGGTACTGGTGGATTCCCGCCCTGACTGCACTGATCAGTTCCATATGGGGCCTGGGGTTTGCGGCCATGTGGGGGTTTCATTTCGATCCGCTCATTGTCGTCATTCCCTTCCTGCTTTCTGCCCGGACCATCAGCCATGCCGTCCAGTGGTACGAGCGGTTCATGGACGAATATATGCAGTCGGGAGATACAAAAGAGGCGGCTTTCATCACCGGCGTCGGTCTCTTCCCGCCGGGACTCCTGGGTATTGTCACCGATGCCGCGGGCCTTTACGTGATCAGTCTGACTCCGATTCCGATCCTCAAGAACCTTGCATACTTGGGAACCGCCTGGGCACTGAGTGGCATCTTCGCTGTTCTGGTGTTTCTGCCCATGTTTTTCGCATGCCTCAGCAAGGTAAACATGCCGGCCAAGGCACGGCAGAAAAAGGGGCTCATCGAAAGGGCCCTCACCGTTATGACCGGCTGGACCTTCGGCAGGGGCCGGTATGTGGTGGTGGTATGCGCGGCCGCCGTTCTTTTGTTCGGTATCCTCTCCTCGGCGAAACTCAAATACGGAGATGCCAATCCGGGCAGCCCAATCCTCTGGCAGAAATCAGAGTATAACCTGGACACGGCGAGCGTCAACGGCCGGTTCCCCGGTGTGGACCAGATGTGGGTGGTCTTCGAAGCAGAAGGGGATTATCCCGCAATTGTAGCGCCGGAACTCATGAAGGGCATGGAGGCCCTCAAACAGTACATGATCGAAGATCCGAACGTCGGCCACGCCATGTCCATGGCTGACCTGGTGAAAAGTCTCAGTATGCTGGTCTATGGAAATGACCCGAAGTTCGAGTTTATTCCCCGGGACCGAAAGACTATTGGCGAACTGGTCTCCTTTTATAAACTTGGCGCCGGTGCCGGCGACTTGGATAAATGGGCCGAACCGACCTTCAATGCGTCAAACGTCAGAATCTTTTTGAAGGACCACAAAGGCGAGACCCTTGAGCAAGTGATCAACCGGGTCCGGACGTTCATCACCGAAAACGACGATATGATGGAAAAGGCAGAGATGAAACCCGCCGGCGGTCTGGGAGGAATCCTGGCCGCAGCCAACGAGGTCATTGCCGTCAAAAATCACCAGTTGCTGATCATGGTGCTGGGGATCGTATTTGTTCTTTGCTCCCTGACCTACCGCTCCCTGCTGGCGGGGGCCATGTTCGTTCTCTCTCTGATTATGGCCAATTTTCTGGCGTTTTCCTATATGGGCTTCAAGGACATCGGCCTGAATATCAACACCCTGCCCGTGGTGGCCCTGGGCATCGGCCTCGGTGTGGACTACGGTCTGTATATCATCAGCCGGATCAAGGATACTTACCAGGAGAAGAACAACCTGGCAAATGCCGTGGTTACCGGTGTAACCACTTCGGGCCGGGCGGTGTTCATGACCGCCACCATGATGACTGCGGGCGTTTTCTTCTGGTATTTTTCACCCCTGCGGTTTCAGGCTGAAATGGGAATCCTTCTCGGCATTCTGATGATGTCGAACATGCTGGTGGGAATTCTGGTGCTGCCGGCCATCGTCAACATCCTGAAACCCCGATTTGTGCTGAAACGTTGAATTGAAGCTCTCCGTGGCATGCCACGGGGGATCTTCCAAATGTGAGGAACTATTTTTGTAATAATTCGCGCGCTAACCCCGCGGCAAGCCGAGGGTTTAGCGCTCGCGGTGCATTTTCAAAGAAAGGAGGTGAGCGGCGTCATTGATTCGTATCAACCGAGGTTAAGGGAAGTGATAACTTTGTAACGCATACGGAAAGGAGGATCGCAACATGTGTAAAAAAGGCCTTAAATGCATTACCATTCTGCTGGCGGCGGGAATGATGGTGTTTCTATCCATATCCCAAAGCCCGGCGTTTCAGCCTGTCTCATTGGGAGACACCGAGCTGAACGTCTACGGGTTTTTGAGAAACAACTACGGCTATTTTCTCGAAGATCAGGATTACACCCTCAACGACGACAAGCTCGCCACAAACAGAACCTGGCTGCGCACCAATATGGACTGGAAAATGTCGGACGCCTTCAGCCTCTTTGCATCCGTGCAGTTTGTCTATGAGCCCGAGTACGATATCGAAGAGGGGTCTGTGAGCAAGCTGGACGGCAAGGAGTACAGTGAATACGACGACATCAATGATGTGCTTCGGGAATTCTACATCGACTGGAACCCTTCGAGTAATCACAACTTCAGGATCGGCAGGCAGATCGTCATCTGGGGCGAATCCCTGACGGTGAAGGTGGGGGACGTTGTCAATCCCGAGGACACCCGTTTTACCTTCGCCTTCGCAAACTGGGAAGATACCCGCATTCCCCTGTGGATGGTGAAGGGGCTTCATTATTTTGACAGCATTTCGTCAAGCTTCGAGTGGCTGTTTTCACCGAACCTGGTGGGCGAAGAATACCGGGTGAACCGCTCGGGAGAGTCCGCTCAACCCGCGGCCTTTGAGTTGGTAAATCAGCGCTTTGCACTTCATCCGGAGGATCGCTTTTTACCTCCCTATGCAGTTGGAAATGATGGCTTGCATGCATTTCCACCGGGCACCGTTGTCGCGAATCCGTTTTCACGCGGCTGGTCAGATTTAAGCTTCCTGGGTTTTATACCGGGAACCGGATGGGTGCCCGATGAAATCCCAAATGTTATTCATGAATACCCGGATGACGGCTTGGATGATGCCCGGTTCGGTTTCAGGACCAGCACCTTTCTGGGCGGATACGAATTCGGTGTCTCCTATTATCACACCCAGATCTATAACCCAGTGGTCAAGCGCACCAATGAAACGTTTCCCAGCGGAATCCCGGATCCGAGCGCTCCGGCCATTATACGGAACTACTACCTGGTCCACCCGGACGTCGATTACATCGGCGCCTATTTCAACAAGGACATCAATGTGGGGCTGATCCGGGGGGAAGCCGTCTATGCCCCCAACATGAGCTATAACACCTTTGATCCGACGGACTTCGACGCCGTTACGGAGCGGGATTACTTTAAGTACATGCTCGCTTGGGATTTGAGCGGCGCACTGTATTTCGACTGGCACAAGAGCGCGCCCTTCGACATCTCCATCGAACATGTGGCGGAATACGTGCCCGACAACGATGGCATTCAGAACGCTATCTACGGCACCGAGTTGAAAAAATATAAACCCAGCGTCGGCGCCCGGATCACCACCAACTGGTTTTATAACCTGATTCAGACCGATCTGATCGTCAGCTACGGCTTCAAGGGCGAGGACGGTCTGATCATGCCGCTGGTCAAGTGGATGCCGGCCTGGAAGGACCGGGCATTTTCAGCCGAACTTCGCTACATCGGCCTTTTTGGCGACAACGACTACGAAGACCTGGGCATGTTCCGTCAAAAGGACATGGTGGTGCTGACCACCCAGTTTAACTTCTAAATTGCAACATTCAGAAATTCGGAGGCATACCATGCAAAATAGAAAGACAAGAATGAAAACAGGGACGGCGATATTCTGCCTGCTGCTCTGCATGTGTTTCGGTGCGACGGCATCTGCCCAGGAAGCACTTCCCCAGGCGGGACAGACCATCGACAAATCAAATATCGATACTTACAAACACCTGTTTCCGGAAATGTTTCTGGAGGCGTTTACTACTGGATGGGAGCTTATCGATCCCCTTTCCATCACCATCAAGGATCCGGTTGACAACCCCGTTCCCCAGCCTTTTCTGGAGGCTTCGGAGAAGAACCGAGGTAAGTATTCCCTGGACGCAGAGGGGTATATCGTCGGTGGTGAATACAAGGATATCGTCGGGTTTCCTTTTCCAGGCATCACACCAGATGACAAGGACTTTGTGACGAAGTTCATGTGGAATTTCGACTACCGCTATAAATACGATGATATGGAAAGCACTTTCATCAATTTTGAAAAACGACGGGGAACACCCTCCACCACGTCGGTGGTCGATAGCTGGCTTATGTCTTTTCAGAGCCGGATGTATGACGACCCACAACCGCTGTATGAAACAAGGAACGATATCCGGTCCGTCAATTTTCTAAGGGTTATCTATCCCCCGGTCCAGAAGAATTTTCTTACGCTGATGATTCGATATATCGACCAGAAGAAGCAGGACGATACCTATATCTACCTGCCGAGCATGCGGCGAGTACTGAGGGGCGAGGCGGGGCAGCGGTCAACCCCCATCAACTCCTCCACCCAGGCACCGGACGATTTCGAAGGCGGGTTTAACGGGAGAATACCTGAATTCAATTATGAATTGGTCGGCGAAAAGAGGCTGATCGTTCTGGGGAATGCCCAGCTCGGGTATACGGAGATGAAGAATAAAAAGTACGAGAACGTCCCGGTTGAAACGGAAAACTGGATGCTCAAAGACGTGTATATAATCGATATCATACCGAAAGATGAAAAATATCCCCAAGGCAGGAAGCGTATTTGGGTCGATAAAGAGACTTACTGGCCCTACTATGCAGCCGCATGGGACCGAGCAGGCGCCCTGTGGAAGGTGTGGCAGACTGCGTGCGATGTCCATCCGATGGCCTCCGGTGATACGGTGCCCTATATGAAAGGTATGCTGGGGATGGATATTCAGCTTGGATACGCCGTTAATATGTTTGCGGACTGGAACATTAATGGGAACAGCCTGACCGAGGCGGATGTTTCCGTAAGCGCCATGCGGAAAAAGGCCAGATAAGATGAAAGCGTTTGTTCCGTCGCTTGGCCGCCTTCGATGTTCGAAGGCGGCGAGTGGAAGGATATTTCCGAAGCTGGCACACCCCTCGATCCCGGCGGCAAGGGATCGGGGGTGTGCCGCGATGCTCTCTTCAGTTCGGACTGTGTGAATTGAAGGATGGTGGGCGAATGCTGAATTACGCGGTCGAAAAATCTGCCGAGGTCTGTTGCCGTCAACTGCTTGAAACAGCAGTTAGAATGAACGGGAAACCGCCGACTCAAATCGATTCGGAAATCGTCCGGGCCATGGAGAAACTGGCGCGGGCTCTCGGCATTGACTGTGTCCTTTTCAGCGAATTGTCCCAAGACGGGGCCATGATAACTCCTCTTTTTGCCAGTTCAGTTCCCGGTCTTTTGAACATGCCGCCGACTCGCACCGCCATTCGTCTTCCCTTCGTGTTGGAAAAGATCAGGCACGGCGACACGCTGGTCCTGTCGTCCCTTCCGGATGGGCTACCCACGAGTGAAACAGAGGACCGAATGTTTGTTGAAAACGCCGGCATCCGTTCGGCCGTCATGATCCCGGTCAAATCAGATTCGGTCGTTACCCACGTGCTCTCGGCATTTCGTCTGCGAGAAACGGATCCCTGGCCGGATGACGTCATCGCCTGCCTGAAGCGGTCCGCTGAACTTTTTTCCAGCGCACTTGAGCGAGTGACATCCGCGCTTACCCTGGAGGAATTGACGCCCATCGAAGAGCTGCTCAACGAGATTTCATCTGCCTATATCAACCTGCCTCCCCAGGAGATCGAGCATGTGGTGAACCACGACCTGGGCCGGCTGTCCCGGCTCATCGGCGCCGACCGGTATGCCATCTGTCTGGCGGAGGATATCAAGAGTGACTCACCGGAAATTATATTTTCTTTCGACTACTGGCCCAATGAACTGCGGGAGCAGATTGAGGCGGAATATGCCTGGCTCATGTCCCACGGCGGGCACTACCTGTTTCGTTATATCACCGACCGGTGCCTGAAGAGAAATTGCGTGGAATTTTCCAGCATCGAGGAGCTTCCCGAAACGGAGTTGGAATTAAAACAGACAATGCGAAAACTCGGCGTCAAGTCCCAGTTGGCGGTTCCCATTTCGGCCAACCGGGAGGTCATCGGGTTCATGATTGTTCATACGACCCGGAAGCGACGCCACTGGTCGGAGGAATTGATTCGAAAGATCCGCCAGTTCGGGGATCTGTTCGCCAACGCCTATGTGCGAAAGCGCTCCGAGGAGGCCCGCCGGCAGGCCCATGAAGAGATCAAGCGGCTCAAAGCCCGGCTCGAATCGGACTACCGGTACCTGAGCGACGAGATCAAGAAGACCGTCGGCGATGAAATGATTATAGGCAGCAGCCCTGCCATGACCCGGGTCATGGAACAGGTAATGCAGGTGGCCCCTACCCGGACGCCGGTGCTGCTCATGGGGGAGACCGGCTCCGGAAAGGGGATGCTGGCGCTGGCCCTCCACCAGGCGAGCCGGCGGGGAAGCCGCCCCCTTGTGCAGCTCAACTGCGCCACTCTGGTTCCCAGCCTCATCGAGAGCGAGCTTTTCGGCCACGAGCGGGGGGCCTACACCGGTGCTGACAAGCAGCGGGCCGGGCGCTTCGAGATCGCCGATGGAACCACCCTGTTCCTGGACGAGATAGGAGAGCTTCCCCTTGCCCTGCAGGCCAAGCTCCTGCGGGTGCTGGAAACTGGGGAGTTCGAGCGTCTGGGGGGTAACAAGACCCTCAAGACCGATGCCCGGATTATTGTCGCCAGCAACCGGGACCTTGAAGCGGAGGTGGACGCAGGCCGTTTTCGAAAGGACTTGTGGTACCGGCTGAGCATCTTTCCCATCCGTATCCCCCCCCTGCGGGAACGCACCGGGGATATCCCGGTTATTGTGGAGGGATTCGTGCAGCAATTCTCGCAGCACTCCGGAAAGCGCTTTGCCTCGATTCCCCAATATGTCATGGAGCCCCTGAAGCAGTACTCATGGCCGGGAAACGTAAGGGAACTCCGGAACCTCATCGAGCGAGCGGTGATCGTGAGCACCGGCGGAAAACTTTGCATCACCGTTCCGCAGCCGCCCGCCGATTTCGAATGCCCGGCGCCCACGGGCGATGTGCGGCCCTTTGCGGAAATGGAGCGCGCGTACCTGCTGCAAGCCCTTGAGCAGGCCGGCTGGCGGATCGAGGGGGCTGGCGGCGCGGCGGATCTATTGGGGCTCAATCCGTCAACCCTCCGCTCACGAATGCGGAAACTGGATATCAAAAGAACAACGGTTGGTTTCAAACAATTCTAAAATCAAGACCTCCCCGTATAAGTGAGAGAGGAACCGAAATGAACCAGCAAGCAGAAACCCCGAATACATTTCAACCGTCTCCGGAATATCTGGCCAGGGAAAAGCGTTTCAACGATGCCGTGAGCCTGAAAAAGCCTGACAGAGTTCCCGTGTTGGCTTTTTTTGGCTCTTTTCCGGTGAAGCACGCCGGGATTACCTATGAAGAAGAGGCAAATGATCCCATCAAATGTTTCGAGGCTAACCTTACAGCAAATGTGGATTTTCAACCCGACATGGTGGTTCCCACTCCGACTATTGCTGGCTCGGTTTTAGGTCCTTTGGGTTACAAACAGATGAAATGGGCGGGCCATGGCCTGACATCCGATACAGGATTTCAAGCGGTCGAAGGGGAGTGGATGAAGGATGAAGAGTATGATGAATTAATTTATGACCCTTCTGACTTCATTGTAAGAAAATACTGGGCAAGGGCCTATGGAAATCTGAATATTCTCGAATCTCTTCCCCCGTTGCGTCAAGCCATAGGGTATTTTGCAGCGCCGTTCGGTTTTATGGCCTTTGGTCTTCCGGACGGCGTGAAGGCCCTGAATACTTTGAAACAAGCCGGTGAGGAAGCTTTAAGATATTTCCAGGCCATGATGGCCCATTTTCAGCAACTCAAAGAAGCAGGATTCCCGATCTTCTTTATAGCTGGAACCGAGGCGCCCTTCGATTTCGTCGGTGATTTTTTACGGGGCAGAAAAAACGTCATGCTCGATATGTACAGAAGACCGGAAAAACTCTTGGAGGCGGCGGAGAAGCTGCTTCCCATGGCGATCGAAACAGGAGTAGCGGGTGCGAAAATGTCGGGAAATCCCAGAGTTTTTATTGCCGTTCACGGCGGAATAGAAGCATTCATGTCCGTGGAACAGTATAAAAGATTTTACTGGCCTACGTTTCGGGAACTTCTGCACGGACTTGTCAATGAAGGATGTAATCCGGTCGTACTCGTGGAAGGGGGTTCGACTTCTCGCCTTGAGTTTTTGAAGGATGTACCTCCCGGAAAGGTCTGTTATATCTTTGAAGATGTGGATTTAAAAAAGGCGAAGGAGGTCCTGGGTGGAACCGCGTGTATTGCCGGTAATGTACCGATGCGCCTCCTCGCTACGGGTACTCCTGATGAGGTTAAAACATATTGCAGAATGCTGATCGATACCATGGGGAGAGACGGTGGGTATGTCATGTCTTCCGGAGGGGCCATGGACAATGCAAAGGCTGATAATATCAAGGCGATGATTGAATTTACCAAGGAGTACGGGGTCTATGAGTCATGACGACCTGAGCAAGAGTCATTATAGACCCATTTTTTATCCATATGGAGGGACTGATGAACAAAGTAATAGCGTTATCGTGCGGAAGGAAAAACAGCTTCACCGAGAGTCTGATCAAAGAGGCGGCCATGGGGGCGGAAGAATTCGGCATTGAAACGGAGATTATCCGTGCCATGTCGCTGAAGGTTCTACCCTGCAGAGGATGCGACGACCGGTGCATGAAAAGTGGGAAGTGCTGGCAGAAGGACGATGTAGAGTGGATCTTGCAGAAGATCTGCGTCGAAGACGCGGCCCTGATCGTTGGAGTACCATGTTATCATGTGAGGGCTAACGGTTTCTTTACTTGTATTCATGAGAGAATGAATCACATCTTCATACATAACTGGGAGATCATGAAG
>Ga0307419_10002015_pt1 | contig 10410 bp, 9 predicted proteins | sample SalMarWE160230MG_2_FD_202512 | JGI IMG/M metagenome (GOLD analysis project Ga0307419, IMG submission 202512) | Salt marsh sediment microbial communities from the Plum Island Ecosystem LTER, Massachusetts, United States - WE1602-30 | ecosystem: Environmental > Aquatic > Marine > Intertidal zone >... | reverse complement strand
TTTGAAAAACCAGCATAGATGAGATATGAATTCGTTTTTTAAATTCATAAGCTGAAGGCTGACCGCTGATCGCCGAAGGGCTTCCTGATTGGGCTTTAGCTCAATTAGAATTATACCTTATTATTTCTGCTTTCCGGATATCTCGGCCTCGATATCCTTTATATATTGAGCGATCAGCACTCCAAGGTAAATGCACGCATTCCCATTAATACATGCATCGGCGTCCACTTTGTCCAGAAAGGCATGGCGAGCCTTATTTCCTTTACTAAAAGTAACTACCCAGGCGTCTTTCCCTTCATCAAATTCAAGTCCTACAGAAAGCCCATATGCTGTAATTTCAGGATACATTTCTAAAAGCTTCTTATTTAAATCATCTTTTGTATAACTCATTGCTGACCCCCTCTTGTTTAAATAGTACTACTCTATACAAATTGACTATAAATATTGACCCTTTTGATTTCCTTTATTAGCTTTATCCATATCTTTCCATGATCTTTTTGAGCGTTAACCGGTCAACATCCCGCCCAGATAGAGGCCCTTGACTTAAAACCGGAAAATGATCTTCAAAGGGTGGCCTTTCATTGCGGTAAATGATTCCAATAGGAATTTTATCTCCCCACTCACAGGCAACCTTCATCGCTGCTTCCCAATTTGTTGGATCGTATACGGCAGACAAGTCATAACATCGTTTCTCGTACCAGGTAAAAGTATTGATTTTATTGAAAGATACACAGGGCTGCAATATGTCAATCATGGCAAAACCCCGATGGGCAATGCCCTGCTGAATAACATCAGATAAATGATTAATCATGCCGGAAAATCCACGGGCAACAAAACCTGCCTGCATTGCCACTGCCACTTCGGTTGGGTTGAAAGGCGCCGATGGGACACCTTCCGGCTGGGCCTTTGTTACGAAACCTTCGAGAGAGGTAGGGCTGGCCTGGCCCTTGGTCAGGCCATACACCTGATTGTTGTGCACCAAAAGCGTTATGTCGATGTTACGACGGATGGCCGCCAGGAAGTGGTTGCCACCCTCTCCGTAATTACATCCGTCACCACTTTCAGCTATCACGGTAAGTTCAGGGTTGGCAAGCTTCGCACCTGTGGCTACAGGAAGCGATCTGCCATGAAGGCCATTGAAGACATTCGCATTCAGGTAATGGGGTGCCTTTGCGGCCTGCCCAATCCCGGAAACAAACAGCACCTCATGGGGTTTTCGTTGGCTGGCTGCAAGCGCCTTTTTTACCGCCTCTAAAATAGAATGATTTCCACAGCCCGGGCACCAGGCTGTCTCGTAGTGTCCGTAATCATCAATAGCTACCATATCTTTCCTCTCTATTGACACAAATTACCGGTTTAATTCTCGAAGTATTGACTCGGGCGTTATCGGCAGTCCATCATATCGAAGGACTTTCTTCTTGATTTCAAACCCCGTCTCTCGCCGGATCAGCTGCGCTAGTTGACCGGTGGCGTTGCTCTCAATACTTATGACCTGCCGTGCATCCTGTAAGTACTTTAGGAACTGGTCAGGAATAAGCGGCCAAACCTGGGAGAAATGAAGCGTGGCGATCCTTGCTCCGTTGGACCTCATATGGGAAGCGGCCTCGAGGACCGCACCCTTGCTTGAACCCCATGAGACAAGCAACAGGTCTGGCTGGGCTTCCCCTTCCATATCCGGAGGGATGACTTCAGTTCGAATCCCTTTCTCCTTTCTCAGCCTCTTTTCTACCATCTGCCTTCGCATGGAAAGATCTTCTGTTATGTGACCCTGTTCTGTATGCTCATCACTATCAGCCACCACCAGATGTTCGGTCATGCCCGGAAGGAGTCGAGGAGAAATCCCGCTTTCTGTGACAGCATACCGCGCATACATGGTCGTCTCAGCTGTCTCGGTAGATACAGGTACTGAGGGGAGCTTCTCAACGTCAAAAGGGATCACCGTGCGATAGGAGTCGGCGAGAAACTGGTCTGTTAAAAGAAACATGGGGCCCTGATATCGCTCTGCCAGGTCAAAGGCCCGGCGGGTGAGGTGAAAGCATTCTTCCACCGTTCCAGGCGCAAAGATTGCGCGTGGAAACTCACCATGTCCGGCGTACAAAACAAACTCAAGGTCCGCCTGTTCGGTTCGTGTGGGGAGGCCGGTTGCAGGTCCCGGCCGTTGGGCCACCACGACCACCAGGGGGGTTTCGGTCATGGCTGCCAGGCTGACACCTTCCACCATCAGGGCGAATCCACCACCTGAGGTTGCCACCATACTGGGGGCTCCCGCAAATGAAGCTCCTATAGCCATGTTAATGGCCGCAATCTCATCTTCTGCTTGCTCCACAATCAAACCCATTTGCTTGGCATGGGCCGTCAGGTTCAGATTGATGGAGGTGGAAGGGGTCATGGGATAAAAGGCAGAAAACTTTATGCCGACAGAAAGGGCCCCAAGGGCAATGGCCTCGTTGCCGTTCATCATTAAACGGGGAGAGGTGTTTGGAATAGAGGGGAGCTTAAGGCCGGATTTTGTGTGTTTTGCCGCCCATGTTATGGCCGATGCAAGTGCACGTTTGTTTTCTAAAGCTACGTTGGCGTTCTTTTTGCCGAAGAAATCATCCAAGGCCTTTGCCATTAGGCCTTCGCTCAAACCAGCGAGGAAACCGACGACCCCCAGGGCTACGATGTTTGAGAACTTGTTTTGAGCTAATTCCTTGAAGGGTACTTTCAAAAGAAAATCACTGTCAGCAACTAATGTGGCATCAAGGACGATGTGCCCGTCAGACGATAGCTCCCTTTGATGAAGAGTGACGGTATCACTGTCAAGAGCGACCAAAACGTCTACAGGCTCCCTTGGGGCAATTATCTTTTCAGCCCCTGCGCGGATTGCGAAGGTATTATGTCCGCCTCGTATGCGAGACTGGTAGCTTTGTGTCACGAGGATGGAATAGCCGGCTCGCACCAGGCTTTTGGCCAGGAGTTGTCCTAAGGTGACAAGACCTTGGCCCGCTGAACCGCCAATGAGTATATTCAGAGTATCATCTCCCATTATAGGCACCTTATGTTTATGTCTTTTCAGCAATTATACTTGCAATAGCCTTTCGACTTTCAAGAATCCCTTCACGATAGCGAAGGCATCTGAAATCGCAAAATAGATCAATAAGTTCATTGTGTTTCAGAAGATAGTCCGGGTTGTTTGGTTTGCCAAACTGCGCCTGATCAACGATAAAGGTTTCATATACTACCATACCACCTCTACAAAGCCCTTCTTTAATCTGTGGAATAAGCGGGCGATGCAGGTAATTGAAGCAGATAATGACTTCATATGAATCTTGCTCAATGCGGTAGCTGTCCTCCAGGTCAGCGACCAGGGCTTTGAGATTTAGACCGAAGTTATGCGCTAATTCCTGGGCCTTATTTACTGCTTCGGCTGATATGTCAACTCCTTCGACTTCAAAACCCATCTTGGCCAAGTAAACTGCGTTCCGGCCATTACCCATAGCAAGATCGAGAGCCTTCCCTTTGGGCAAGAGATCTATATTTTCAACAAGAAATTGGGCAGGTATAGGTTTTTTTGCGTGGATATCGTTCATTTGACTTCACCATGAAGTGCCATCCGGTTATGCTAATGTTAACCTGACTTTTTTGTGCCTGGCTGTAGAGATTTCTGTTTGTTCCCAAATATGATACCCTCGTAAAAAGCGGCTCTGGGCCTTTTCACTCGGCGGGGAAGGGTGTCCCCTCCCCCGCCATTTGAAGTAAATTCAAATGGTTCCACCCTCACCCCAGGCCGGGGCTTACCCGCCCTCGGCCTCTTGACGGACTTTCAACTAACTAATCAAGATAGTTTCGGTTACAGTGCCACAGCACTGAATCACATAGCTTTTTACGAGTCCGTCAAATATCATGGAGCGTTATGTCTTTCTTTATTTTGGGAAAGGGGGTTATAAAAAGTGGCTTTATCTTTCACTAAATCGTCACTGCATAACTCACTTTCAAACTGGATAGTACTATGTTCTATATTGTATTTTCCCTTTAGAAGTGTTTCGATCTCCTTTAATATTTGAGCACTCCTGCTGGTTAATAGATCGTCAATTAGGACATGAGCACTCATGGCATTAAGCCCTGAGGTAATAGCCCATAAATGCAGGTGGTGTATCTCCTTTACTCCCTCAATTTTATTGAGGCCCTCCAACATTTCATCTATATTGATATCCTTTGGGGTTGCCTCAAGAAAGATGTCGATTGATTCTTTTACTAGTCCGTAAGCACCTCTCAAGATCAAAATTCCAATGAAAATTCCAATTATGGGATCCACTAAATACCAGCCGGTATAAAGGATCAATAATCCTCCCACGATAACTCCCCCGGAGGATATTGTATCCCCGATTATATGGAAAAAGGCGGATTTGACATTAAGGTTCTTAAGGGCGGATTTCCTCAAAAGGACTATACCCACTCCGTTGGCCAAAAGCCCTATAACAGCAACCACGATCATGAATAAACCCTTGATTTCCTCTGGGTAGAGAAGTCGATGATATGCCTTATAGAATATGTAGAAAGAGACAAATAGCAGGAGCATGCCGTTAAAAAAGGCAGCCAGGATTTCCAGTCGATAGAAACCGAAAGTCTTTGAGGCAGTAGGGGATTTTTGGGCAAATCTCATCGCGACTATACTCAGGCCCAGAGCCAATACGTCTGTTAGCATATGTCCGGCATCGCTCAGAAGGGCAAGGCTATTCGCCAGAAGACCACCGATTATTTCCGCGAGCATAACAACAGCGGTTATTGATAAAACAATCAGTAAATTTCGCTGATTTGAAGAATATACCCGACTATCTGATTTCGTGGGCTGATGTATATGATGGACAGTCATAAGATACTCATTTTCAATTTCGTCTTCTAAGGATCTCTATCCGGAAGACGGGCTTTGGTGGTTTTGATAGATTCCTTCATAGCTGCCTTGCAAACGGGCATGGTGATCTTGAAGACAGTGCCTTTGCCCTCCTCGCTTTTCAAGCTCAGGGAACTCCCCCTATTTTCTTCTATAATACTTTTTGAAATGCTCAAACCAAGGCCTGTGCCTTGCTTCTTTGTAGTAAAAAACGGGGAAAATATCTTTTCTTGGTAATCTTCAGGGATTCCAATCCCATCGTCGGCTATTGTTATTTCGACCATATCTCCGATTAATTTGGGCTGGACAGATAGATTCCCTCCATTTTCCATGGACTCAATTGAATTTTTTATCAGATTCAAAAAGACCTGTTCCAACCTTGCCCTGTCAGCTTCAATAATAACCGGTTTATTATCTGTCTTGATCTCGGCATTTATTTTTTTCGCTTCACAGTCACCTTTTACAAGTGAATAGACCTCGCGGAGCAGACTGTTAAGGTCTATCTCCTCAATATTTAGAACTCTGGGCATGTAAAGATCCCTGAGTTCTTTAAGGAGACTCTCCAGTCTTGAGACTTCATCAGCTATTATGTCCAGTTTTTTTAGGCTTTTGTCATCTTCGGTCTCCCGTATCAGCTGGGTTGCAAAACCGCCAATCAACATAAGTGGGTTCTTGATCTCATGTGTGATCTCTGCTACTACCTGGCCCAGGGCTGCAAGGCGCTCCGATCTTGTTACCTGTTCCCGGAGAGCTTTGGTCTCGGTCAGGTCTCTTACGATGCCGGTAAAATAGAGAAAGCCGTCTATATCGGATACTGAAAAGGAGATGGTGGCGGGAAATGTCTTCCCGTCCTTTCGGGTTGCTAACATCTCTGTCTCATGGCCGATACGCCTGGGTACCCTTGTCTTTGCATAGAGTTCCACTGCTTGACGGTGATCCCTGCTACATTTGTGGGACATGATCACATCAAGGTCATGGCCGATGACCTCATGCCGGCCGTAACCAAAGATCTTTTCCGCAGCCTTGTTGAAAAATAAGACTTTGTGGTTTTGGTCTATGGTTACAAAAGCCTCATTAGTATTTTCAACGGCGCTTTTAAGGATAGCAAGTTCATTGCTGTGATTATTGAAATCACTCATTTTTAAATGCTTAAACTACCTTATCAAATCAGTAAGCTTGAGGATTAAGGCTGACTGCTGATCGCCGATCGCCGAAGGGCTTCCTAATTGCTCCTACTTTGCTAATATCTCGGCCTCCAGATCCTTAATATATTGAGCGATCAGCACTCCAAGGTAAATGCATGCATTCCCATTAATACATGCATCAGCGTCCTTTTTGTCTAAAAAGGCATGGCGAGTCTTATTTCCCTTGCTAAAGGTGACCACCCAGGCGTTTTTCCCTTCATCAAATTCAAGCCCCACAGCAAGTCCGTATGTTTTAATTTCAGGATACATTTCCAAAAGCTTCTTATTCAGATCATTTTTTGTATAACCCATTTCTGACCTCCCTATATTTGATTAATTAAATCCCATCGACAGAATCTGATCCTTTATTTTAGAAACATCCACACTTTCAGAAATCGCTTTGGTTATTTTATTGAACCCTTTTGTATCACCAAGCATGATACACCCAATGATTTTGTTGTTTTCAATGACGATTTTTTTATAGACTTTTTCATCCTTGATTATCCTGGACTCCAATTCATTTTCTGCATCGATATTGCCTGCAGAAGCTAAATCAATTCCCACCACCTTTAATGTGTTGACCATGGTGCTCCCCTTATAGACTTTTTTTCCGCCCGCCATGTTGGCTCCGGCAATTTTTCCCTGCTCCATGGCGGCTGGCCATATACCATAGGGAATCCCTCTGAATTCAGCTACATCACCAGCCGCATATATATCGGGCTGGTTTGTCTGAAGGTGTTCATCTACCTTGATGCCTTTGTCGCTGTCCAGACCTAAAGATTCAGCCAGTTCAATGTTGGGGCGGACCCCCGCTGAAATGATTACCATCTCTGCAGGCAGAGTCTCTCCTCCTTCCAAAAGAACACCGTTTACGTGATCGTCTCCCGTGACCTCCTGTGTCTTGGCGCCAAGCCTGAAGGAAAAGCCCATCCCTTCCATGATTTCCTGAAGTCTTTTTGCACCATCCACATCTAGTTGCCTCGGCAAAAGCCTTGGGAAAAACTCTACCACCGTAACCTTTTTCCCCAACTTCCGGAGGGCATTTCCAGCCTCAAGACCAAGCAGACCGCCGCCGATAAGGACAATGCCTTCAGCCTCGCTGGCGTAGGCCAAAATGTTGCGAGCGTCCTTGATCGTGCGTAGGGCAAAAACACCTCTTTTTTCAGAACCCTTTATGGGCGGAATAAACGAATGGCTCCCTGTGGCAATTAAAAGACGATCATAAGAGAGGCGCTCCTTATTTTCAGTAATTATAATTTTTTCCCGTAGCTCCGCCCTTACTATTCGCGTCATGAGTTTAAGATCAATATTTTGATCCCTATACCACTGATCTCCTTTGGCGATTAAATCCTGCTCAGTTATATCGCCGGATATAAATTCGTTTAACCTGATCCTGTAATAAAAGGGGAGATCCTCGTCGGTCACTATCGTGATATTGCCTTCTTTGTCCATCTTGCGGATATTTTCCGCAGCGGTTGTCCCCGCAACCCCATTTCCTATGATCACATAATTAGGCATGATAAAACCTCCATCTCCAGAAATGTCTTTGCCAGGTTTTAATATGTCAAGCTTTTAAGGCATTCCCCGTCTAAAGCCTTTAATTCCCTGAAGCGACTCGACTGAACTCGACGAAGTCTTGCTGCATGCTCCCTCATTACTTAATTTACCAGCAAAACTGATATGTTGTTGGCGGACTGGAGTACCTTCAGCGAAACACTTCCAAGAAAAAATTCCTTACGTTTTCATCAAAACTAAAAGGGCTCCTGTTAAGGTCGTTTACTCTTTTTTTTCATTCTGATTTTTAGCCAGTCCAGCATTTCTTGGATATTTTTGGACATGTACCAGCGCCCGTTGGCAAAGGCACCGTAGTCGGCACCTGCCATGGCCGAGGCAAACCGGGTTGAATTTGCATAGAAAAGCCACTGCTCCACCCACATTTTTTCTATGGCTTCATTAAAGATGCTGTCTTTCTGGACAAGCCCTTTTGCTTCCCCTTTCTCCCATGCAGTTAGCAGGACCTTTGTAGCGGTCAGGGTCATCTCATTGGTAATCTTTATGGTATTTTCAAGGCGGGCAAAGTGCCCATTTACCCAGCCCTGGCTGTGGCAGGAAAGACAAACCTTTTGCATGCTTTTTTCCCTCTCCTTCTGGTCCTTTTCATCAATCAGATATCCTGTCACTGGCTCTCCGGTAAGCTCGGTAGGCAAAGATAATCCAGCCCTGTTCTTAATAATAGTAGTATCCGGAGATTTCGGGTGTGGGTGGGCGTAGATAAGCCCGAATATCCGCCATGGGATGCGGTCATTTATCTGGTGGGTCCTTTGCGCCAACACCTCACCATCTTCGGAGACTAGAAGGCTGACGTGACAGGTGGCACAGGTAGGTGCTGAAAAATCTTTTCCAACGGTCCACGGGACGGAGTCAAAATTCCATTGCCCTCCAAGTGTAGAATAGATGTTACCGTGTTTGCTGACCGAATAAACTCCATATGCCGGCACATCAGGACCCTTGTGGCATTCTGAGCATGTATTGGGTTTTCTTGCCATTTCGATGGAAAACTGATGCCGTGTATGGCAGGCCGCACAGGAGCCTTTCGAGCCATCAGGATTGATCCTGCCGACGCCCTGGTTGGGCCAGCCCGAAAGAATGGGAAATTCCAACTCTCCTGCAACTGTTTTCCTGGTTTCTGTGCCCTTTATATCAATGACTGTCCCATGACAAAATAAACAGGAATCAGCATCACTGTAATCATCAGGGGCTTTGTATAAAGATTTCATATTTTTAAACGATTGGACTCCGTTCGTGGAGTCCGCAAGGGATCGGAAAACAGGGTTGTTCTGAAGGTTCCCGTAAGCTTGAGACATGAGGTTTTTTTCGTATTGTCCCACCTCGGCGGGATGACATGTGGCGCAGTCTGTGGGGGTTACAACAATATGAATATCGTAACCGTTGTGCTCGAAAGTATCATTGTGTTTCTCCCCGTTCATCGTATGGCATTCAGCACAACCAACGGAATTATGGGCAAGTGTTTCAAGTGGTTTTATTGAAGAAACCCTCCGTTTTAGCTTGTCCTTTTTAAGTCCTTGTGCCGGAGTCACTTTGGAATGAATGCTTTTCTTCCAGCTCGATACAATGTTAGGGTGTAAAGAGGCGTGGCAATCAATACATGCTTGTGTGTCTTCGCTTATCTGTGAATTTGCTCCGATGCCCAAGCGGGCGAAAAGAAACACTATCGGCAAAGCAACCAGGATTGCCTTCTTCATCATTAAGACTCCTTCATTCGCCTCAAAATTTTTACGCCAGCCTTTTTCTTCTTCCATTCAAGATACTGACCATGACTGAAACCTGCCCGAAGTTCAGTCGGGCCGCTACCATGAGCACCCTTCTTACAGAGACGGCAACGGCTTTTACTGCATATCTGGCACTCAATACAATCCAGACATTTCGTTTTTTTGTCTGTAATTTTTTCCTCCCTCTTCCATCCCTTCCAGGCTTTGCCGCCAAAGGGAAGTCCCGGCCAAAAAGTCAAAGAAGAGGCTTAAGGTGTTGTTCTATCTCTTTTTTTGGAAGGGCTCCGATTAGATTGTTTACTAATTCACCATTTTTGAAAAAAAGCATTGTCGGTATACTCTGAATAGAATATTGAGAAGCTGTCTTTGGATTTTCATCCACATTGAGTTTGGCGATCTTGATACGGCCCGAATATTCCGAGGCCAGTTGTTCGAGGATAGGAGCCACCATCCGGCATGGTCCACACCAGGGGGCCCAGCAGTCAACAACGACAGGCCCAGGAAAGGATAAAACTTCCGAATGAAATGTCTTGTCGCTGATATCCACCGGCTGGCCATAACTGTTTCCAGTTGATAGTTGAGCGCCGCACTTTCCACATACCGGACGGTCACCTATACGGCTTTTTGGAATCCTGTTATTTGTACTACAATTGTTACATCTGACAATTATGCTCTCATTATTCATTGGTTTTCCTTCATAGTTGTTCATTGACTGATAGTTGTTTATTTTTCCACATTTTGTTAGATTTTATTCTGTTGTTGGTTATTTATATCGCGGTTTAGTCGGGAATGCCGGTAACTGGAACATCAGCACCATTAAGAACCCATTTATTTTTTATGACAGCCCCCGCACTTAGTTGGCCCGGTTTTTTCTCCGGCGTCTGCCATTTTGCTATGGCATTTCCGGCACTGATTCATGACCTGTTGCTTTTTTATTTTTCCCGAGGACTTTAAATCATCGATTGTACCCTGGACCTGCGGAAAAAGGTTATGACAGGAATCACAGTCACTAATAACTCCCTGATGCACGCGGTGCGGAAATAAGATATTTCCTAAACCTCCT
>Ga0307419_10002009_pt1 | contig 10417 bp, 2 predicted proteins | sample SalMarWE160230MG_2_FD_202512 | JGI IMG/M metagenome (GOLD analysis project Ga0307419, IMG submission 202512) | Salt marsh sediment microbial communities from the Plum Island Ecosystem LTER, Massachusetts, United States - WE1602-30 | ecosystem: Environmental > Aquatic > Marine > Intertidal zone >... | reverse complement strand
GCAGAATTAACTGTTACACACCCAACTGCAACTACTTTAACATTTACCCGTGATGCTGTAACACTTACTTATACTTATACAATATGGATGGTAGTATTATATACAAGCAGAAAAATTAATACATTAAAAACAGGGGCTTCTTATAAATTTGGTATAAGATATGGATTTGGGGGACAAATAGGATTTGTACAAACAAGTGATGATTTAATATTAAACACATTAAATATAGGTGATATATATAGTAGTGTAACTTATAATAGTTATTATACACAGGCAAAATTAGAAATTAACCATATAGCACCTGTAGGTGCAACTGATTATCAAATAGTATGTATTGGAAATAATATTGAATTTTTTGAAGATTATATTTGTTATGTAAATGGATATGACATATATGATGATTCAACTGAACGTGATTTATATTTAGGGGATTTAAGGACTGTTATAAGAAAAAATAATATTATAAATAGGTTTAGGGACGCATATAAAGATGGGATAAATTATGGGTTTGATTTTCAAGAAGGGGATATTGTAAGGTTTATAGGAAGTCGTCATTTTCCAAATGATACTACTTTATTTTCAGAAACAAAAGAATTTTTAATATTGGCAGTAGATTCGACTAATATATATATAAGCCCTTCAGCAGCTTTATATATAGATTCATTATTTTCTGGATCTGTTTTTATACATATACAAATAATAAGGAAAAATGAAAATTTTGGGTTTGACAATGGTATTTATCAAGAATTTAGTGATGTTTTTAATATTGATGCTGATGGGTACCATACTGGAAACACAAATAATGGGAGTGGTAATATATATCAGACTGCATCTTATCCTGCAATAATAAATATTACAAGTAACTTTTCTGATTCATGGAAAAGTGTACAAGTTTTTGTTAATTCTGAAAATTATTCTTCTTATGGTTTTACAAATGGGACAATATATATAACCTGGATGGAAATTGGAAGGATATCTTTATATTATGATAGTACAATATCTTCTTTTGGGCGCCCAAATACAGTAAATGAAAGTTCAAAACAACAATCATATAATAAAATAAGGTTTGGTGGTAAATTTTTAGATAACTCAGGGATAAACTTTTTTTCAAAATTTAATTATGATGATATAAGGGATCTTAATGATAAATATGGGCTTATAACAAAAATTCATCAGTTTGGATCTACCTTAAGGGTATTCCAAGAAAGAAAAATAACATCATTTTATTTAGGTTCTGTAACTTCTATTGATGAAAATGGAAATATACTTGCATCTAGTAGTTCAAATGTCCCTATAGATTATAATGGCAGGCAATTTATAGAAAATTTAGGGTGTACGCATTTTTCATCATTTGCCAGTTCAGTCCGTTCAGAATATTTTTATGATTTAAACAATTCATGCATAATACGTGCATCATCAAATGGTATAGAAATAATATCTTCTTATAAAATGAATTTATTTTTTGAATCATTGACAAAAAGGATATTACAAGATGCTGGATTATCTAATGTAAGGATATCAGGTGGTTTTAACAATGAACATAATATGTATATGATTACATTTTATGATATCCGGGGGACAAATGATGATGACATAAATTATACATTGTCATTTGATGAAGATAAAAACAGATGGATTTCTTTTTTTAATTATTATCCTGAATTTTATGGATATGTTTCAGGTAAATATAATTTATCTTTTAATTCTGGTATGACTTATTTAGATTTTTCAAATTCTACAAGAAATTCATCTATAGTAAGGGTACATAGTAATATAGAACCTAATATTATAAAATTATGGGATTCTATATCAATAAATTCTACAAATCAATGGTATCCTGATGAAAATGGGGATGTTACAATATCTATACCTATAGAAATGAAAAGTAGGATTAAACCAGGAAAATTTAAATTAGAAGAAGGGGAATATAGATCCGAATTTTTAAAAGATCTGTTAAGCGGATATTCAACATATCAAGAAAATAACCTATTTAATGGCAATGAACTTAGGGGATATAATATATATATTGATTTAAGATATGAAGGTACTGATAAGGCTATATTAAGATTAATAAGGATAAAATATAGCCACAGCCAATAATTAAAAATTTATAACTTTGTTATATAAATAAAAAATATGGCATTTAAAGATTATTTTAAAGATAAAGGGCTTTTTAAAACATTTTTAGGAGGCATAGCAGGTGGGCCTTTAGGTGGGTTTATTGTTGGAAATACACAATCTGAAAAAACAAAATCAGAAGAAGAAATTTCTAATGAGACTAAAGCATTACAAGAATCTTTAGCTAATACAAAAACATATCAGACACCTGAAGAAGCCTATAAAATACAAGAATTAGCAAAAGCTTCTGCTGAAAATTTAAGGGGGATTTCAGAAATAGGACAAAAATCTGTAGATATAGCAGAAGCACAATCTGGAATGTCACAAGCACCTGGTACATTACAGGCCAAAGAAGACATAAAAAATACTGCATCACAATCTGTTCAAAATATTATAGAATCTGGTGGTGGAAGTGCTTCTGCACTTGGTGCAATAGCTGATGTAAATAGGGGTGAAATGGAATCTTTAAGACAAATATCAGCATCAAACCAGCAATATAGATCACAAGCTTTAAAAGAATTACAGTCTTCTTTAAGTAACCAAGCATCATTAGAAGCCGGACTTGAAAGCCAAGCTTTAGCATCTGAAACATATGGACTACAGACTATGCTTGGAGAAAAGACAAAAGAATATAATAGTTATTTAGATAAAATAAGGACACAACAACAATTTGATATTACAAACCTTAGTAATTTATATTCTTCTGAAGAAGCAAGAAAAAATAGGAATATGCAATTATTTGGTGATATAATTTCAGGTATTTCTGGATTTGGAACATCATTATTTGGAGGTTAAAAAATGGCTAGACAATTAGATTTTTCTCCCTTAAACAGGACACAAGAAATATTACAGAGCCAAGCTTTAAGAAGTGGCAGTATATCAGGTGCCATATCCAATGTTTTTAAAGAAGGAAAAGAATATTTAGATCAAAATAACAAACGTAGGCAAGAAATACTTAATAATTCAAATTTTGATAAAGATTTAACTGTAGATACAATAGTTAATGATTATTATCAACAAAAATTTGATGAAATGGTACGTCAACCATTAATTAATAAATTGTCTGAAAAAGGAAAATTTGGATATATAAGCCCGAATGATGTAAACCAATCTTCATTATTACAAAAACAATTTGAAAGGGAACTTGAATTAGCTAAAAATGTTGTAAATTCTTGGAACCAAGCAAAACTATTGGCACAAGATCCTAAAAATATTGGGGTATATGAATTAGATGAAGATAAATGGAATGGTTTTATAGATATTATGACAGGTAAAAATAATAATATATCTTATGATTATATAAACCCTAATATTTTTCAAGAAAGTTTTATGAATGTTATGGATGGTAAAAAAGAAATATTACCTAAACCTAAAAAAGTTTTTGAAAAAAGTTTTATGGATATTATGGACAATAAAAATAAAGTGTCCCCTACTGAAATAAAAAAACAACCCGTAACAAATCCTTCAGAATATATGAGAAATATTTATAAAACAGCCGAAATAAATGAAAGCCCTTTTTTAAAGATTAAACCTGCTGACATAAATTCTGTGACTAATGTAATTTTAAATGATGCGTTAAAACAAATGCCTACTGATGAAGTAATATTAAAAGAATCATATGATAAAAAAGGAAAAACTATTACAGAAACAAACCAACAGGAAGTATTGGGGGAATCTAAAAAAGAAATATTGGGAGATATAATGCTAAACCTAATAAAAACAGGTAAATATGGAGATTTACGTAATATAGCAAAAGGGGCACAAGTTTCTATAAACAGTAATTTCCCAGAATCTATAGATCCTATATCTGCTATGTCATTTTCTATTGATAAAAAAGTTAATGATTATTTTGGTGGGCTTGAAAAAGCTATTATAAAAGAAAAAAAATCTACATTTACGGAACCTTCACAAAAATCTGGCAATAATGGTAATTATACAACTATTGAAAAAACAAATATTGGATGGGATTTTGGTAGTACCCCTGTATTATTATCAAAAAGTATAACTTATACTGATGAAAATGGTAAAACAAAAACTGAAACATTAAAAAATGCTTCAATGATTGCAGTAAATGAAAAAGATAAAACTGTAAATATTGTAATACCTAAAGGAAAAAATGAAGGTTTAATCGAGGCTTTAAAAAAGAGTAGGGAAGATGAGGGGCTTTCTCCAAATGATACTTCTCAAGATGATACATTAATTGAAGCCTTATTAAGTACTGAAAAATATAAAACAGTAACTATACCATTGAAAGATGTATTTAATGAACTTAAATCTGGTTTTGATAAAAAGAAAATATATCTTAAAGGATTCGAAGATATTAAATTAGATGAAGAAAAAGAAAAATTAACTTGGTAATTATGCCTAAAGAACAAGATATACAATCATTATACAATTCAGTTTCAAATAAATTTGATATTGGTACTTTTGATGAATTTAAATCAAAAATGAAAACTGAAGAACAAAGAAAATCTTTTTATGATATTGTTTCTTCAAAAGGTTATGATTTAGGTGATTATAATGAATATGAGACCAGGTTAAAAAAAAAAGAAGGATTTGGGGATTTATTAAAAGAATATCAATTATCAGAAAAGGATCAACCTTCTATATCAGGTTTTAGGACTGTTTTTAAAAAAGGTGGTAAAAAAGTAGAAGGATTAGAACCTAATTTTGATTCTGAAATTTTTGTACCTACTTTTAAATATGATGAAAAAGAAATAATAGAAAAACAGTCAAAAGATCAAAAAAAACGTGAAGAAAAAAAGATTGCTTATAGTAATTATTTAAAAGAATCAAATTTAAAAATTGATTCTATGTTAGAAAATTATCAAGATGAATTGACAAAAGCCCAACAAAAATATGATAATTTATATGTAAATTCTTATCAGGAATATATGAAAACTGGTAAAACACCAGAGGAAACAAATAAACTTATTCCTGAATATATGACAGAAATAAATGATGCTTCCCAAAAAATAAATAACCTTAATATAGCCAAAGATTTATTAAAGAAAACAGATAAATATTTAAATACATTAGATTCTGGTGTATTAGAATCTATGTTTAAAAGCCAATTGGCCAAGGATTTTTTTTCAATGGGGTTAACAGATATGACAAGGGGCATAAATGTTTTAGATATTGCCAATGCTTCTAAAAAACGTGATCTTACAGAAGATGAACAAATGGCATTATTTGCTTATGGACTAAACCAAACATTAAGAAGTGATAAAGATGTAGAACAAAAATTATCATCAATGGTAGGAAATGGGATTATTTCTATGGTCCCATATATGGTACAATTTGCATTGACAAGTGGTACAGCTACAAGTGCATCTACAGCAGTAAAAGAAATATTAAAAAAATCTACAAAAAAACAAATTAATAAATATGTAATTGGTGCCATAGGTGAACTTTCTGGTGCTGCTGTAAGGGCTACAATGATGCCTGAAATGTATAGGCAAATACCTGAAAGGATGATAGGCCAAATAACACCAGAAATAACAGAAAAAAATAGTTATATAGGAAAAGTAAATGAAGAAACACAAAAAGGGATAGGTGAAGCATTAACAAGATCCTATTTAAATACTGTAATTGAAGTTGGTGTAGAAGGTTTTGGAAAATATACCCCTAAAGTTATTAATAAAATTAATAGCAAATTAGGAACAGGAAAAATGATAGATGAATTAACTAATTCAACTGTAAAAGAATTAAGATCGTTAGCCGGGTTTGATGATATATTTTCTGAATTTGCAGAAGAAATTGTAACTGGATATGCCCAAGCACCTATTGAACAACAAAAAATGACCGATGTATGGGACAAAAAACAATTATTGGCTACATTTTTGACCGTATCTGCTACAGGTGGGGCTTTCAATGGAATGGAACTTGCAGTAAATGGTATTAATAATTTCAAACAATCAGCAATAAAAGATTATAGAAAAACAGAACAAAATTTAGACATAAAAACACAAGTAAAAGTTGATAAAATATTAGAAAATAAAGATGTAGAAGATATATCTAATAATTTAGATGTTTTTATAAAAGAAGAAAAATCAAAAGGGGCTTCTGATGAACAAATAAAAAATATTATTGATTATGCAGGACAAAAAATAAGATTAGAATCAGCTATTGAAGCTGAAGAAATTGTTCATCAGGAAAATAAAGTTGAAGAAAAATTAAAGCCGGAAGAAGTTAAAACTGAAACTAAAGAATTAGTTGAAAAAGAAATAAAACCGGAAGAAGTTAAAACTGTAGAAGTAAAGCCAGAGGAAGTAAAAGCTGTAGAAGTAAAGCCAGAGGAAGTAAAAGCTGTAGAAGTAAATCCTGAAGAAATTAAAACTAGAACTAAAGAATTAGTTGAAAAAGAAATAAAATCGGAAGAAGTTAAAACTGAAACTAAAGAATTAGTTGAAAAAGAAAAATTACCTATTAATGTAATACAGACAGAAGAAGGTTTATTTGAATTAAAAGAAAATCAAATAAAACAAAAACAAAGATTAATAGATAAATATGGAGAAGAAAATGCCAATAAACTTATGCAAGAAATTGTAAATGTAAAAGAATTAAAAAAATATAATATAGAAGAACCTAAAATAAAACAAAATGAAAAAGAAAAATTGCAACAAGAAAAACCGTCTAAAATTAAAACAGAAAAACAAATCAATAAAAAACAAAATGAAGTTAAACTTGAAAAAGAAAAAATATTAGAAAGTAAGAATATAGAAAAACAAGTTTCTTTAAAAACAGATAAAACAAGAAAAACAAGTAAATTATTGGCCCCTTCTTTAGGAAAAACAATAGAAACAAAAAATATAGAAGTAGATGGGGAAAAAATTGGATATATAGAAGCTGGTATATTCGATGATGGTAATATACGTATGAACAATATACGTATAGAAAATGAAAAATATAAGGGGAAAGGGTTTGGTAAAAAATCTTATATAGATCTTAATAAAGAAGCAAATGAAAAGGGTGGTGTATTAATTTCAAGTGAGACTATGAGCGAAGATGCAAAAAAAGTTTGGGAATCACTTGTAAACGATGGACTAGCAATTAAAGAAAATGAAATATTTAAATTTAAAGAAAATGCCGAAGAAATTAGAAAGAAAACTGAAGAGACAATGCAAGAAAAAGGGGTTGTCGAAGAAGAGTTGCAACGCTTACGTGTACGGGACACTGAGAAAAACAGGGTGGAAACCGAAACAAAAGAAAAAGAAATAAAAGAAAGAAAACTTGGTAAAAAAGCATTAGAATCAGTAGACCTTCCAGAAGATTTTAAAAAAGATTTATCAGAAAAAGGTATTGCTTATGCTGTAAAAGGACGTGTAATAGAAAATAAAGAAGCAAATGAAATTATAAAAGCTTATTCTGAATCAGGTAATATTGGTGAATTAAAAGAAACAATATTAAATCCATCAAATGATATACCTGGTAATGTACGTACAACATTATCAACTAATTATGTCCAACATAATTTAGATAAAGCTGAAAAAGAAAAAGGTGAAAAAAGAGAAAAATTAATACGTGATGCCGTAGAAGTGTTTAATAACGATATGATGCTTTCTACAGAACAGGCACAAGCTTTAGAATCTAAAAAGAGATGGTCAGATATAATTGGTAGGAACCCTGATTTATTAGTAGAATCTATTAAACAACGTACAAAAAAATCTAATGATAAAAAATTAGAAGTTTATACAAAAGATGTTGAAAATTCCCAACAAATAATAGAGGATTTTTTAAATTCTAAACAATTTAATGATATTATAGAACAAAAAATTAAACAAAAATCTAAAGAATATTTACAAAATAAAAAAAATGCAGTAGATAAAATAAATCAAGGAAAAGAAAAATTAGCAGATGCAATAAGTAGGATGGCATCATTAAAAGGGATCAAGAAAAATGCAATAAATGAAAATAATATTGATGATAATGTTTTTAAAATACTTATAGATGCTGCTAATGGGATATTAGATATTGGTATAGGATCAACACAAGCACTTATCAGTAAATTAAAAGTATCATTTAGGGAATATCTTAAACCTAGTGATATAGATAATTATTCTGAACAAATAATAAAAGAAACAAATGCAAATGAACATTTAAAAAGAAAACCATCAAAAAAAATTGTCCTTACAGATAAAGAATTAGAAAAAATGGTAAATTCTTTATATGCAAAGATGACACGGCCAATAACAAAACAACAATTAAGGAAATTAGCAAGGGACTATATTGATAAAGTAGTAGAAATTGGTGAAATAGACAAAGAATCTTTTAAAGATTTATTTGCTTCTGCAATTGGGATGGAAACCCTTACCCCAGAGATAGAAACAGAATTACGTAAATCTTCTGAGGCATTGAACGATTCCAGGGTCATTGGTGAAAATTTAAAATCTTTATGGGAAAAATATAAAATTAAAATAGATAATAAACAAGATGTATCCGGTTTAGAAAAAGATATTGATGAACAAATAAAAACTTATAAAGATTCTTTAGAAAAAGCAAAATATGCTAATATAAAAATTTCAGAAATATTTACAGATCCTAAAACTATTGGTGAATTATTATCAACTTTTATACAAGGGAACCTTTTGACCCCTATTTCACAATTAACAAACATAGCTGCTAATGCAACTTGGGCACCTGTGCGTGGTATTAAAAATATGGTGGCCACTTTTTTAGATATTGGATTATCTAAAATTGGTAAATTAAAACCTATATTACAAGAAAATATAGATCCAGAAAAATATCCTTATTTATATAAAACATCTAATTTAATACCTGATGAAAAAAGGACATATGATTATTTTTCTGCCAATAAAGGATATTACCCTGGGTTTAAAGGAGGTTTTATTGAAGCGATCCAACAAATGATAACTGGGCATATGCCTGACGATGTATATAGAAGGGAAATAAGCCAAGCCTTGCACCCATTACAAGCAATGGTAAAAACTATTAATTTATTATCAAATAAAGAAAAAAGAAACATAGAAGATATTGTTAAAAATTCTTTAGAAGCTGTAGTAGGTATACCACCTGAAATAATGTTTAGGTTTTTAAATTTAGGTGACAAACCATTTAGACGGGCAGCAGAAAAAGCAAGATTATCAGAAATAGCTAAACTAAAAGGGTTAAAAGGAAAAGATAGAGAAATATTTATGATAATGCCAGATGAATCATCTTTTGATGAAGCAAGACAAGCTGGCCTTGAAGCAACTTATCAACAAGATACAAAAATATCAAAATTTATAAATGGTTTTGGTAGTTATTCAAAAAAAGAAGCACAACAAAACATGACAAAACTTGATAAAGTTGTAAAAGGGTTAATGAGGTTAACATTAAAAGCAAATATACCATATGTAAAGACACCAATAAATATAGCTATAGAAACATTTGATTATGCAATACCTATATGGTCAATATATCAAGGTGTACAATATGCTATTAGGGGAAATAGGAGAAGATCCCTTGATTATTTTTCCCGGGCAATAGTTGGTGGTATTATATCATCTGCTTTTACAACTTTAATAAAAGCTGGTATAATGAGTTTGGCACCTGCTGGTATGGAAGAAGAAGAAGAAGGTAAAGCAGGGATAAAAGCTTCAGAATATAGGGACAAACCAGCTTATCATATAAATTTATCTGCATATATGAGATATATAACTGGAAATGATCCTACATGGCAGGAAAATGATTTAATTTCAGAATATAAACGTTTTGGTATATTATCATCTATGGCAATGGCAAAAGCAGAAGCTTATAGGGGATATAAAGTAGGGGATACAGAATTTGGAAAAGATGGATATTTGGCACAAAATTTAAGTGGTATTTTTCCTATATTAAGATCATCTTTGGATCAATCATTTTTATCGGGTGTAAATTCTGGATTGACAGCTTTAATGAAAGGTGGATATGAACAAGATAGATATTTATTAAATTTGGCCAGATCATTTTCTGCCATGGCCATACCAAATACTTATGTGGCCATAAACCAATATAGGGACAAATATATAAGGGAAATTAAAGATAGATCCTTAAAAGGAATAGAAAAAAATAAGAAAGAAATAAAAAATCAATTTAAATCTATGTTGACAACAGAAAATGGGTTGCCAACAAAAGTTACCGTATGGGGAGAAGATGTAAAAAGGGTACCAGATGGTAAAGGGATAGGATATATATTGTTTGACATTACACATAGTAAAAGATATGGTGGCGATTTTGGGGTAAAAATACATGAACTCTATGAATCAACAGGTGAAACTAAAGTTTTGCCTTCACCTATATCTTCATCTATAAATTATCA
>Ga0307419_10002006_pt1 | contig 10426 bp, 10 predicted proteins | sample SalMarWE160230MG_2_FD_202512 | JGI IMG/M metagenome (GOLD analysis project Ga0307419, IMG submission 202512) | Salt marsh sediment microbial communities from the Plum Island Ecosystem LTER, Massachusetts, United States - WE1602-30 | ecosystem: Environmental > Aquatic > Marine > Intertidal zone... | reverse complement strand
AAAAAGACTGGCTGAGCTGGGACAACCAGATCAAAAAAGACTCGGCGCAGGGGAAATTAGACTTTCTGGTAAAAGAAGCATTCGACCAGAAAAATAAGGGGAAACTTCGGGACCTTTAGATGCATCGAACGACTGAGCGATTTTGGAGATGTTTCAACAAACTCCCCGAAGCCATTCAGGAACTCGCAAACCGCAATTTTCAAACCTTAAAAGCAGATCCGAAGCACCCATCTCTTCATTTCAAGAAAGTAGGCACTTTTTGGTCAGTTCGTATTGGGCTTGATCATAGAGCCCTTGCAGTTGCAGACGGTACTGACTTCATATGGGTATGGATAGGCACTCACGATGAATACGAACGAATGATTAGAGATAAGGGCTAACACGTAGATGTATCGGACGTGATAGAATGATATAACACGCCGTAACCCATCGTGTAACTGATAGTAATTTTGGTGGAGAATCTGTTAACCCTGTTAAATGAGTTTTAAAGGGGTTAAAAAGGTTTAAAAAATGGCGGAACAAGACTTTTCACCCGCGCTTTCACGCCGGCAACAGGGGTCCCCTTGTCCTGAGTCTCGCGAAGGCTTAGTCCCGAGCAAAGTCGTGGGGACTGGTCCCGAGCAAAGCCGAGGGAAATCCCCTTGGGGACGCCAAGCATTTTAAAGGGGCTGGCAGATCGGCTGGCTCCTTTTTTGTTTGCGGTGCCCTGCCCCAGGACATCCCACTTCTCCTCCCTGAACAGACTTCCTAATACGAATTGCGTTTTTAGTCCTTATTACCGAAAAATACGACATCATATGTTTTTACAAACTCGATTTTTAAAGGATATTTATCTTTTTTACATCTTTTAACATGTGGTATATTGGAGCATATCAAGAGCAAAGTTGACTGTCGCATATTAATTGTTTGACGTAAAAGAAAATGCATAATTTCCTCTTATTGCCCCATAGGTTTTCTGGAAGAACAATCGTGTCTGTTTTTTCGTTCCACTTATAAGAAGGCATTGCTTTCAGGGAGGTCTCCGTGCATGTCGTTGTCATACATGGTTGGAAGGTAGAAACACCGGAGTTGGCGCAAGCGATCTCCAACGTGCTTGGAATCACGGCCTTCGAAGCGCGGCAACTGCTGCTCGGCGGCGGACCGACCGTGGCGGCCGGCTTCGCCGATCCGCAGCAGGCCCTGGTGTTGGCACAGAAGCTGAACCAGAGCGGAATCGCCACGATGGTCGTCGACGCCACGGCGGCACGCAGCAGGGCCGGCTATTTTATCGTCCGCCGTTTTGAGCTTGACGAATCGTCACTGCGCGTCGAGACGGGCGACGGGCAGCGCGCAGAGATCCCCTACGGAGAGATCGACGTGCTCCTGCCGGCGACGGGCATCGTCGAGTATACCGAGACAAAAACGGTTACCGAGCGCAAGTTCAGCCTCGGCAAAACCATCCTTTCCGGGGGGATACCGCTGTCCAAGAAGGTCAAACACCACGAGAAGGTGGCAACCGAAGAACGCAAAAAAGTCCTCTATCTCTATGCCGGCAGGCGGCAGCAGCCGGTCATCTTGAGCCAGGACGGTATGATCTACGACGGACTCGGTGCAGCTATGCAGGTGTCGCGGGAGCTGAACTACACCTACGTGATAAGCGAGCTGCGCCGGCGCACCCCCGGGGCCGCCTATGACGACCGCCTGCTTAAGCGGGTTGGGCAGGTCCGGTTGCTCGGCCCCGCCCTGGACCCGGAAACCAACCTCGACCTTGCGGCCGAGATCCTCGCCCGGAGTCTGCGGCCCTCACCGAAGAACAACGGCACATCCGTTCCGTGAACTTCGTCGGTTTAAACTACTCCGTTTCCCTTCTCTTTTTTATTTTGAGTTTTGCGTCCTGATGTGTGGTCAGGACTTTCTGCTTAAGAGGATTTCCAGGGCTGGCTTAACTGGCTCAAGACCACGAATTTAACAGATTTTTAGTATATATTGACACTTTATAAGAATTGTGGTAATAATTAGTTGGGGTAATTCAAAAGACAAAGCGGTAAGTTGTATGTTAATTGTTCGATAAAATAAGGGCAGATAATGTCATCTGCGGGGGAAAAAACATTAATAGATTTAGCCCTGAAAAATTGGTACAAATCAATCGGGGTGGTTTTTGCGGTTGCTGCTGCGATTCTTGTTGAAAGCCTTGTCATAAAAAATACCAATGCTTCTGGTACTACGGCTATAATAGTTTATGCAATTACGGCCATCTCCATTATATTAATTTGGCTTTATAGCAACCGCATACCAAAAACACCTAAAGGCAAAGTAGGATTTGTCGTATGCATCAAATACTCAAACCAGATTGAAGAACAAAAAATAAGAGAAGATTTCATTGATACATTAAGAGGACTGCTCAAGAGTGGTCGTGCAGGCCAAACCTTCCATTTTCTTGAAATACCCCAACATATATCCGAGTCGATAAATGATAAATATGATGCACAAACCTTAAGATTAAAAACCAGATCACATTTTTTGATTTTCGGAAGAGTTCGTCTAAGAAACTTAGGAGGACAAGATCACCATGTGTTTGAGCTTGAGGGGATCGTTGCACATAAACCCCTAGAACGAGAATTAAGTGCGCAGCTGTCTAGAGAGTTTGGTGAACTTTTTCCACGAAGACTACTTGTTTCAACAGAGAATGATTTGCTGTCTTTAACCTTTACGAGCAAATGGACTGAGTGTGTTGCAAAATACATTATTGGCATCGCTTCTATATGTTCTCTTGATGTCGATTATGCAGAGCAGCTTTATGAAGATGTACAGAATAAGCTTAGAAATGCAGAAACAGATTTTCCGATATTTGGTAAACTAAAAGCGCGTTTACCAATAAGATTTTCCGAAATTTATATTGCACGATCAAAGAGCTGTATAAAACATTGGCGACAAACCAAGGACCAAGCAAGTCTTTCACCACTTGCGTCCAATATTAGCAAAATATCTCCTCTTCTAGATGATGCTTATCAAGTTCTATTACTTCGCGGTATAGAAGCGTTTTTAAATGGACGTAGAATAAAAGATGCAATTGAATATACAAAAAAATGCAGTCTCTATGATGATCCTGTTTGGCATCTTAATCTTGCATTTCTTAAAGCGTACCAAAAGAACCTGGTTAAGAGTATAAAACAATACCGTATATCCGCTAATTATGATTTGTCTCCAATTACTCTAGCTGAAGTTGAAGATTTTATGCTTTGGATACTCAAGGAAGAGCCTGATAAATATCAATATTATTATTGCTTAGGATTTTTTAATTGGAAAATTAAAGGCGATTTACCTCAAGCTGTTAAAGATTTTGAAGAATTTTTGGAACAAATTAAAGAAGGAGAATTTATCAAAGAAAAAGAACTTGCTAAGACATGGATTGACGAGATTAACAAAGAAATCTCTGGTTCTAATAAGTAATGGATAATAATTTTTAGCCGGGAATCTGGTCGGGACTTAACCATTTTAAATGGGTTTTAAAGCGGTTAAGAGGGAAACAGGGGATGTTGTTGAGTTTAGTCACTTCGGGAAATTCCGCTTGCGGCGATAACGAGACATTTAGGAGGTTATGCTTCAGCGGTTACCAAAATTATTTCACAATATGAAGAAAAGTGCGAGAATTCAACAACGTCCTCCTCTTCCTGGTTTTTGTTCAGCACATAAGGAGGGATAACATGTCCGAAATGTTGTTACTAAAAGAAAGAGCTATCAATACGATACAGTTGGGCGAAAGCCATTTCAGAGAATTTAAGTCAGCCTTTACGGGACCTCCTGAGAAAAAAACACAACGTTCAGTCAAAGATATTTGTAAAGATATCAGTGAAGCTTTGGTGGCATTCTCTAATGCCGATGGTGGCGAATTGCTAGTTGGCGTTGAAGATGATGGAGAGATAACCGGCGTTCCACATAGCGATGCAGACTTACAACTTATGTTGGCTGCTCCTTCAACTTACATCCATAAAGACACGCCCATTCAACTTAGTGTATCAAGTAAAATTGACCTCAATAGCAAGGCAGTCTTATTTTTTTCGGTATTGAAAGGTTCTGGTGAAGTCTATCAATTGTCAGACGGCCGTTGTGTTCGACGTAGAGATAAGGAAACTGTTCCGGATACACCTCGAAATATATATTTTGATTACCATGAAAAGAATTCTAGAGAATTCGATCGTCTATTTGTAGATGGTGCGCAAGTGGCAGATTTGGATTTAACCCTTTTGCAGACTTTAGCAGATAATTATCTCAGAGGTTTGAGCATTGAAAGATATTTACAGCAAATTGGGGTTGCTCAATATACAGAAAGTGGGCTACGTTTGAGGAATGCGGCACTGTTACTATTTGCCAAGGACATATTGCGATGGCATCCACGATGTCAAGTGAGAGTGCTTAAGGTCGAAGGATCAGAACTTAAGAGCGGCGAACAATACAATGTTACGTCAGATGAACAAGTTTCTGGAAATGTTTTTGAATTACTAATTTCCTCATGGGAGACTTTAAGGCCTTTCTTGGCTTCCAAAACCAAATTCGGCGCTGATGCGAGGTTTGTTCAACAATATCTCTACCCAGAAGATGCCTGCAGAGAGGCTTTAATTAATGCTATTGCTCATAGAGATTACGTCATCCAAAATGGGATAGATGTATTTATTTTTAACGATAGGATGGAAATACGAAGTCCAGGAGCGCTTCTTTCAACTTTATCCATTCCTGACTTAGAATCACTAACTGGATCACATGAGTCAAGGAATCCATTTATAACAAGAGTTCTGAGAGAAAATAAATTTATGAGAGAGCTTGGTGAAGGTCTAAAAAGAATCTACAATCTTATGGAGGAAAATGACCTTGAAAGGCCTACTCTTACCTCTGATGGTACATCATTTACTATCACTCTTCCTCATAAATCAATTTTTTCTAAAAAACAAACAGAATGGTTAAGTCTGTTTAAGGTATTTGATTTGGATCGCTTCCAAAAAAGGATTGTTGCCTTGGGTGTGAATGATCGAGAAATAGCTCCTGAGGATATATATAATGCAATGAATACTGATGATCGCGATACATATGATCGTGAGGTTACTGCTTTAAGGTCACTGGGAATATTACAAGAAGTCAGGAAGAACACTGAAGCTACCCGTATTTCTAAACGAGATAAAATCCCAAAACGCAAGATAGGGAGATTTAGGATTAGATCACCTAAGGGGGTAGATCAAGAGTCATCGGAGAAAGGTGTATTTGTTGCGAATTTAGCTGGCGATGCTGACAAAGAAGATCTGAGAAAGGCGTTTTCGCAGTTTGGTAGGATTAGTAACGTCATTCTCCCGCGCCCACACAAAGGATTCGGATTTGTTTTTTTTGAAAATAAGGAAGCTGCTAGAATTGCGATTAGAAAACTTGATAGATTTCCACTTAAAGGCAAAGAAATAAAGACAGATAAAGTAAGGCCAAAAACAAATATTAATTTTACAGGAGTAATGGGCAATGACTAAGAATATAGACGAGGTAATCGTACTTATTCCTGGATACGCGGACTGGACTGGTCCAGGCAAACAGCACGCTGCGGGCACCATTACGCTCATTAAGGGTCAACAAAACGTCATCGTCGATACCGGTATCCCAGCACAGAAAAATTTGATCATTAAAAAACTGAAAGAGCACGGAGTTACACCATCAGATATCAACTTCGTCGTTCTAACGCATGGCCACGTGGATCATATAGGTAATAACAATCTTTTTCCCAAGGCTTGTTTTATTCTGGACACTGATGTTTTACGAGGCGACGAATTTACCATTCACGATTTCGCCCATGACGCATTCCACATTGCCGGCGGGATCGCGGTGATCTATACTCCGGGTCACACTGAACACGATGCCACTGTTATTGTGGAGACTAATGAGGGAACAGTCGCCATCACCGGCGATATCTTTGAGTGTGACGATGACTGGCACAAAGAAGCGTGGGAACCTTGGTCCAAACATCGAGAAACACAACGTAAAAGCAGGGAGAGAATTCTGCGCATCGCGGACTACATTGTTCCAGGGCATGGAGATATGTTCGAAGCACCCACACTTGCGGAACTCGAATTGGGACCGACTCAACCAGGGCCTAAGAGCGCTGTCAAGTTTCTGAAATCCCCAAGGATTATTGCTCGCATCGCGGACATGGCAAAACGCTTTCAAACTCATTGGAGCAGGATCGATGAAGACCGCATTCGGGATTGGCTCTTGCAGTTCGGCGGCTATCAGGATGCCCAGTGCATTTTTCCGCTCTTGGAGAAAATTGACTACATCGACGACCAATTGATAGTCGACATCTTCCAAGAATTCTACGAACGCTTCGCAACGACCACAAATAAGAAAATTGTATTCTGCCTGTTTGGCGGGATAAAGGATAGCTCGAGTCAAATTAACTACATATGTAGCAAGGCATTTGAAGAAGGGGAACGAAAACAAATTGCATTCGAGAACCTGCAAACACTTGCGGATACCTATGCGTCAGATGAGATAGAAGTTGTTTTTTTAGACGACATGGTGGGTACAGGAAACCAAGCAATCCAGATCTTCCATGAGTGGCTTGGAATTACGAAGAAAAAAGGTAAATATGTTCAGCAACTAGACTCTCCGGCTCAGAGCTGGCTCCGACAGACGTCACTAACATACTTCACGATTGTAGGATTTCAAGAAGGCATGAGCAAGATACAGAATGATCTGACCAACGAGGGACTCAAGATAAACGTGGCCGCGGGGAAAGAAATGTTGGAGAAAGAAGGTTGTTTCGATGCAAAAAGTCTGATATTCGACAACCCACAGGTAAGACTACATGCTAAGAAATTAGCGTTTGAGATTGGATATGAGCTTTTCTCTGAGGAGAGAAAATGGAGTGAAGACAAGCGGCGGAATATGGCGAGGGGCTACGGTAAGGGACAGAAACTTATTGTATTCTCCTATAACACGCCGAATTGTACGCTACCAATTCTTTGGAAAAATGGAGAGTATAACGGGCGTCAGTGGCGCGCTCTATTTCCCAGGCGCGAATAAGCTCGAATGTTCAATTTAGGAATCATCAGGGTCAGACTTGCTTGTTGAGTTTCAATAGAGACGGTAGGGGGACGTTGTTCACTTTGTTCACTCCACAGATGAGATAATTTTAAAGCAAAGCCGAATGTCAAATATTAAATATTAGATAAAAAAAGTAGTTGCCGCTTAGTAGAGGAGAAAGTAACCGAATATCACCAAAAGCGAGAAATTAAAAACAACAATCATTGAGAAGGAGTCAAATCGATGCAAGCTATATTCATTCTGATCCGTTTACCTTTTTATTGCATCGGGATTGCAATATTAACAGTTTTTGGAGTGGTCCTTGGACTCCCAATCAGCTTCTTCTGGGTCGTGATCCTGCCACCCCTGTGGGTAATCTTCGCTGTTCCCTTTATGTTGGTTATCAGTGCCTTATCGAACGACGTCAAGGAGTTCAACGACTTTCTTCATAATTCAGTGACACGGTGGTGGAAAGAAATTGTAGAGGGCCCCGTAGACTTCTTGGATAACTACGCCGGTATGACTAAATGGCTTTTTGGGGTCAAGAAGGAAAGCCGTTTAGAGGAATCATGAATTGGGAAGAGAAAAGGGATCTTGTTCACTTCGCAGATGAGATGAGTTTTGATAATTTTTGACAATGCCCTTATTGCTCTCTCCGAAAGGCTAGAATGAAAAATAAAACGAGCCAGTTGATGCTAATTTTTTCCCTGATCGGATGCTTGGTACTGGCCACCATGTTGATACCGTACTGCCGGGGGGAGAAAGATCTGTACGATGCGGCTCGTACAGGTGACCTCGCGCAGGTCAATGCCCTCATTGCGGCCAAGGAGGATGTGAATACCAAACATTTCTGCGGCCACACGGCCCTCATGTATGCATCAAGAAAAGGACACGTCGAGGTGGTACGGGCGCTGCTGGCGGCCAAGGCAGATGTGAACGCCAAAGATAAGAGTGGTCGCACGGCGCTGATGGAGGCGTCGTCGGGCTGCAACGGCGAGGTGGTGCGTATATTGATCGCAGCCAAGGCGGATGCGAACGCCATGGACAAAGAAGGCGCCACGGTGCTGATGTGGGCGTTGGTGCTCTGCAATGCCGAGGTAGTGCGAATGCTGCTGGCAGCCAAAGCGAATGTGAATGCCAGGAACAACGATGGCTACACGGCGCTGATCCTGGCGTCGGGGAGAGGTGATGTCGAGATAGTGAAGGCACTACTGGCAGCCAAAGCAGATGTAAATGCCAAGGCCAACAATGGCCTTACGGCGCTGATGAATGCGCAAAGACATAAGGGCATCATGTCGCTGATATGGGGCTGGCTGATATGGGGCCGGACGGGAGAGCATACCGAGGTGATAAAGCTCCTCAAGCAGGCCGGCGCCAAAGAATAGCCCTGTAGCATTGAACTTTGGTTACGTTGATTCTGTGTGCTTTTCTCTTGTGGTGGAAATTCGTATATTGATTTTTAAAAGGAGGAATCAAAAATGACCTCAAATGACATAGCAAAATTATGCTTCAAATTGCTCGCTGTCTACTTTGTAATGCAGCTCTTCTACCAAGCTGAAAATATTGTCACGTACCTTCTTTACAAGAATGAAATGCTGGAATATGTAAAAGCCAATTATATCGCGGCGATTTCGCCTTCAATACTATTTCTCCTATTTGGCTTGATCCTGTGGTTTATAGCACCATATTTAGCGAACTCCGTTTTTAAACCCAAACCGGCCGAAAAAAAGCGTCGGGTGCCCCTTGAAAATTTCCATAGTGTGGCATTTTCAGTAGCTGGATTGTTTCTGTTTGCCATGTCTTTGTCTGGAATCGTTGAGTATATTGTTTATGACATACAATCTGCTAATCTTACAGGAAAGCACCCTTTAAGTCATCTCATTATCATAGCTATTATAAAAATGGCACTTGGTGTTTGGTTAATTCTTGGTTCCAAAGGTATTGTTAACGGAATCCGTGCACTGAGACGTGCCTAACGGATAGTCTGGGGACGTTGATTCTGAGAAAGCATTTCTCTTGGAATACATCAGGGTCAGACTTGCTTATTGAGTTCCAATAGAGATGGTAGGAGGACGTTGTTCATTTTGTTCACTTCACAGATGAGTTGAGTGGAACAAACCAGAATGTCGTATATTAAATTTAGGCCTCATTGCGACATGAAACCAAAAAAGGATTTTTTAATAGGCGGCGCAATTGTATTCGTAGTCAGCGTCATTCTGATCTTTCTAGGCGGCGTATTAGGCTATTTAACCATCGCTGCCTACATGGTCTACCTTCTGGCTATGGTAGGCCTCACCGCCAGACTTGCCCGCAGCAGGAACCGATTCCATAGGATTCTAGCGTATGTATTTTGTTTGCCATTGATTCTGATACCTCGCGATGTTAAAAATGCTATTCGCAAACTGGAAGAAGACGAGAAGATCCCGCAGAAGAAAACACAAACATCGTCTGTGGGCAATGTGTAGAGGAGATAGGGATGGTGATAAGGGTCCCCTTACAGATGAGTTGATCCTGGACAACATCCCTGATTTTTTCTCCATTCCGCAGGAGGATTAGTTATGAAAACGATTCTGTTTGTGGCACTACTTTTATTATCCCTGATGGTTTGTGTGACATACTCGGGATGTTCAGGCGGTGTGCACGATATTAAAGCCGGCATTGCGGCAGGCAACGAGGGTGACTATGACAAGGCCATCGAACTGTTCACCAAGGCCATTGAGTCTGGCAAGCTTTCCCAGGAAAACCTCAGCATAGCCTACTACAACCGCGGCCGCGCACGGGGGGAAAAGGGCAATTACGACAAGGCCATTGCCGATTTCGACAGAGCCTTAGAGATCAACCCGACGCTCGCAGAGGCCTATGGCAACCGCGGCATTGCCTGGTATCTCAAAGGCGATTATGACAAGGCCATCATAGATTACACCAAGGCCATAGAGATCAATTGGAGGAACGCCTTAGCCTACTGCAACCGCGGCCTCGCCTGGGGGAAGAAGGGCGATTATGACAAAGCCATCGCAGATTTCGACAAGGCCTTAGAGATCGATCCGAAGTACGTTTACGCCTATGGCGGTCGCGGCTACGCTTGGGGGAAGAAGGGTGACTATGACAAAGCCATTGCCGACTGCACTAAGGCCATTGAGTCTGGCGAACTTTCCCAGGATGAACTCAGTATGGCCTACTCCAATCGCGGTATCGCCTGGGGAAAGAAGGGTGACTATGATAAGGCCATTGCCGATTTAGACAAGGCCATAGAGATCGATCCGAAGAACGGCTTGGCCTACAATAATTTAGCATGGATCATGGCTACGTGTCCTGAGGGCAAGTACAGAGACGGCACGCGTGCTGTTGAGCTTGCCGAAAAGGCTGTAGCGTTGAAAGATGCGGCCAACTG
>Ga0307419_10002004_pt1 | contig 10427 bp, 10 predicted proteins | sample SalMarWE160230MG_2_FD_202512 | JGI IMG/M metagenome (GOLD analysis project Ga0307419, IMG submission 202512) | Salt marsh sediment microbial communities from the Plum Island Ecosystem LTER, Massachusetts, United States - WE1602-30 | ecosystem: Environmental > Aquatic > Marine > Intertidal zone... | reverse complement strand
CCGGGGTAGAACCCTGGTCTTGATGCTCCTGCGTTTCGAGTGCCGACGGCATCTCTGTTTCTTTCTTTTCCTGTTCGCTCGGAGCGGGAGCGGCGGCGGGACCCTTCATCTCCCGGCAAAAATCATTGATCCCCGCTGCCGCCTCGAACCCATCGAGGCGGACCATACCGTCGTTGTAGGCCTGATGGATTTCCAATACGACCTCTCTCATCGCTTCCAAGGTGACGACCTTATGCGGATCCTCATAGCTCCAATCTTCAGCAGGAGCGATGCCCAGGGCCCGCAAATGGATAAAACACGCTTCACAGGTCAAATCCTCTCCCATCTTCAAGGTCATAATGAGGTTCTTGGCCAACTCACACTGGGTCACCTCCACCCCCTCGCACTCCTGCACATCGATAAGGCCCACGGTATCTTGTGGGCCCTCCTCTGCCTTTTTTCCGAGCACTCCAGCGGGGGAAAACATCAAGAAACAGAACACGAGAAGTACAACACACACTGTATGAAATCGATTCAACAACCTCATCTCACTCTCCCAGGCTTTGCACCGGTACCCACGTTATGGTTACAAATTAAGAGAGATTTGTCAAGAAAATTTTGCATTGCTTACCGGTATTGACCCGAAAGATCCTGGTTTATCTTGATGTCAACCTCATCCTTCATCGCTGTAACCCATCCCTGCAGGAGTTCTCTCCCCTTGAGACCGGAGAGCTGCTTGTGGTAGGTATCTTTCTCCTTTTCATATACTTTATCATCCACCTTCTTTATATCCCGCAGCTTGATTACCACATAGGCGTCGCTCACCTCGATTATGTCCTCAGGCCAGGGAACCGCACGGGTCAGGGCGGCAAGCTCATCGGCATGTGCGGCCAGCGTGCCTATGCGTGGGAGCGATGACGCGCTTCTTTTGAAAAATCCTGTTGCTTCCACCTGTAGGCCGTTGGCCCTTAACAAATCACTAAACCCCTCACCCTTCTTCCACGCCATGAGAAGATCCCGGGCAATGCTTTGCGCCAGCCTTTGGGCCGATGAGGCGACCAGGGCTTCCTGTACATGCCCTCTTACCTCCTCCAGGGGAGGTACCAAAGGAGGTATCTTCTCGACTACTTGCAGGACAAAGTAGTCCTCTTCATCCTGGAAGGCCGAGGAGACCTCGTTCTCATCCAAGGTGAAAGCGATAGAGGAAAATTTTTCCCTGAGTCCTAAACCCTTAAGGGGCATCCCTGCCCTAAAGGGACCCTCCTCCCTCACCTGAAGCCCTTTCTCTGCAGCATAGGACTGTAACCCATCTTTCGTTTTCGCCTGGTAGGCCGCATCCTCAGCGTGAATGGCAGCGAGTTCCTTGGCCTTTTCCTTCTTTAAATAGCCAACAATCTCTTCTTTCACCTCTTCGAGCCCCCGCGTCTTGCCCTCTTGTCTATCTTCCACCTTGACAACATGGAAACCGTGACGGGTCCTCACCACAGGGCCTATTTCACCCTTGCGCAAGGAGAAAACCACCTCCCCCAAGGCGGGGTCCATCTCCCCTCGGGAAAAATACCCCAGGTCGCCCCCCCCGGCAGAAGAGGGGTCATCGGAGTACGTGCGCGCCAAGGCAGCGAAATTTGCACCCTGTGCACCCCGGCGGGCCTCGGCAAGGACCTTCTCCGCCTTCTTTCTCGCTTCCTCCACCACATCAGGCCCCGCTTCAGGGCTGACCGCAATGAGGATATGTCTCACCCGCACCCTCTCAGGACTTTGGTACTGCTCTATGTTCATATCATAATACTCTTGTATCTCTTGAGGAGAAACCGCTGCTTCTTTGAGGTATGCGTCAGGGGAAAACCGCAGATAGAGGACTTTCACCCGTGAAGGGGTACGAAACTCCTCCTTGTGTTCGGCATAATATCCGTCCAAATCACTCTGGGTGACCGTTACCCGTCCTCTAAAAGCCTTGGGGACAACTTTTACGAAATCCAGGTTTATCGTCTCGTTCTCCAGTAAATAGAGTTCCTGTGCCTCCTCCTCGGTGAGGATCACGCCGGTATCCCCTATGAAGGTCATCATGCGCTGGTTGATCAAATCCGTTTGGATCATCGCCTGCAATTTTTCACTATCCAACCCCATATTTCTCGAGAATTGTTCGTAGAGGTAGCGGTCAAACTTCCCGTCCCGCTGAAAGGCTGGAAATTGCAAGATGGCATCTCTCACCTCCGCTTCAGTCACCCGAAGCCCTATCCGTTGTGCCCCCAGCCCTATAACGGCTGCATCGATCAATTGATCGAGGGCCTGTTGTCTGATGTTCAGCCCTTTGAGGAGGTCAGGGGAAACCTGCTGTCCAAAAAGCCTCGTATAGTATGCCAATAAGTTCTGGTACATGCGGTCAAACTCCGCTTTGGTAATGGATTGACGCCCTATGGTGGCCACGACAGTCTTTTCTTTGTTCTTGATCCTCCCCATTCCCCAGAGGACAAAAACCACGATAATCAACCCCAGCAGGATCTTGATGAACCACGAGGTGGCATGGCTCCTCATGTATTTGAGCATACGGCAACCTCCTCACAAGCAAAGTCCTTAAAAAATAGTTGATAGCCTGAGAAAAAGCAACTGTTTTTATATGCATAAATCCCGCGCACGCGAAATAGTTGAGACGAAAAGGCAGAAAAAACAGAAAAACCTCTGTGCACAGACCCGATCTGTGCTATTATATAAGTGAGGAAATCATTCATTGTAACTGAATCGTATCTGCAATGCCCAAACGAAAGGCCTACGTAATCCATGCCATCGATAAATCCCTGGTGATCTCGGATCATCCTCCTTTTCCCTTTCCTGTTCTCGGCATCACCACGGTTGCCGCCCTCTTCCCCGAAGATGAATGGGAGGTCGAGGTGGTGGACGAAGACCAGGAGCAGGTTGATCTGGATAGGGAGGCGGACCTGGTGGGGATCTCGAGCCTCACCATGAACGCCCCGCACGCCTATGAATTGGCAGATCACTTTCGATCCCGCTCGATCCCCGTGGTGATGGGGGGTCTGCATGTCAGTAACGAACCAGATGAGGCCTTGCAGCACTGCGATGCTGTGGTGCGGGGAGAGGCGGAGGGGGTCATGCCAGCGCTCTTAGGTGACTACACCAAGGGGGAACTGAAGAAAATCTATCAATCTCCCAAACCGCCTCCTGCCTATGGAAGACCATACGCTCGCAGAGACCTCCTGCGGCGGTCCCACCAGCGACACATCTGCGCCGTCCAAGCCACCCGGGGCTGCCCCCACAATTGCGAATTCTGCTCGGTCCCCCTCTTCTTTGGCTACAAATATCGGCCCCGCCCGGTACAGGACGTGGTAGCCGAGATCAAGGAAGTCTCGAATGCCTATTCACGCCTCAATATCTTCTTCGTCGACGACAACATCGGCGGCACCCCCCGGTACGCCAAGGAGCTGTTTCGGGCCCTGATCCCCCTCAACATCCGCTGGGCGAGCTTTGCCTCCCTCAAGATGTCAGAGGATGCACAGCTCCTCGATCTGGCGGCAAAGAGCGGCTGCACACAGCTCTTTATCGGTTTCGAATCCCTTGATCAAATAAATCTTGACAGTGCGGGGAAGTCGTGGGCCAAGACAAAGAGTTTCACGCAGCATGTACATGATTTCCACCGAGCGGGGATCATCGTCCAGGGGGCCTTTATCTTTGGGCACGACGATGATACAAGAGATATCTTTCGCCGTACGGTGGAATATGTCCAAGCGTCAGGCATGGAAGTACCGGTCTTCTCAATCCTTACCCCCTATCCGGGCACTGCTTTGCGTCGGCGTCTGATCAAAGAAGGCCGCCTCCTCCCCGAGAGCGATGATTGGCGCAAATACGATGTGGGACATGTGCTCTTCCGCCCCACCTTGATGACCCCGGACGAACTCCAGGAGGGCTACCTCTGGGCCAAGAAATATTGCAGTGCACCGCGTTCCATCATCACGCGGCTCTGGCGTGCACCCCTTAAAAATATCCCCCTGGCCTTAATCCTCAACTTCTCCATGTGGCGCAGTAAGATGCGCGAGATCCATGCCAAGTGGCACGGTCCCTTGCGGGCGCCCGCGCAGTGGTGACTGGAAATCTCAGCTGATTAAAAAAGATGTTGACGGAGCAGTCAGATGGACGGGAAGACGCTATGAAACCCCCTGCCATATCCCGGGGATACCCTTACCACAGTACTTACATCTCCCCTTGATCACATTATTGGCGAGGATGGAGTAGCCCGACCTGGCAATGAGCACCTTTTTACAGTGGGGACAATAGGTGTTTTCCCCTGGATGGCCGGGTACGTTTCCCATATAGACATATTCGAGGCCGACCCCAAGGGCCACCGCCCTGGCCCGTTCCAGGGTCTCCACCGGTGTGGGAGGGAGATTGCGCAACTTATAGAAGGGAGCAAAGCGGGTAAAGTGCGTGGGCACATCTGGACCGAGCTCCTGCTTGATCCAGAGGCACATGCGTCTGACCATCTCCATGTCATCGTTTTTGGTGGGGATCACGAGGTTGACCAGCTCCACGTGAACCCCCTTATTCTGTAAAGTCTTGATGGTGCGCAGGACCGGCTGAAGGCTTCCCTCGGTCATCTCCTGGTAGTAATCCTCGGTAAAGCCCTTGAGGTCGATGCAGGCGGCCGATAAATACCCGCAGAGGTCCTCTAAGGGCTGAGGATTAATATAGCCGTTGGAGTGGTAGACGCTTAAAATCCCCTTCTTCTTGGCCAAGACTGCAATGTCATACATGTACTCGAAAAAAATAGTTGGTTCGACGTAGGTCGAAGCAATGGTGGGACACCCATTCTCCCGGGACAATTTCACCACCATGGCTGGTGGCAGCCTGAAATTGAAGGTCTTCTCCGGTACCTCCTGGGAGATCTCCCAGTTTTGGCAGAATTTGCAGTCGAAGTTGCACCCCGCGGTAGCGATAGAAAAAGAAGGCGTTCCCGGGAGGACATGAAAAAAGGGTTTCTTCTCGATAGGGTCTATGTGGAGCGCACAAGGGTTCCCATAGACGAGGCTGTAAAGCTTACCCTCCCGGTTTTCCCGCACCTCACAATACCCCCTCGCACCAGAAGAAATCTCGCACGTTCTGGGGCAGAGCAGACATTGAACCTCGTTCCCTTCAAGAGGCTGAAAATAGGGGGAGAGCTTTGTCTCCACCAGTCCCCATGCACCTTCCAGCCTGGTCTTTTCAGAAGGGTAAGCCTCTCTGCTCAAGACAAAGGGGGACGACGTAAGAGCGAGACAAAAGAGACCTTTACCGCAGGTCGCTAAAAAATCCCTTCGAGAAAGCCTTCGTGTTCCCATCTGTTCCCTTTCACCCATACCATAGTAGCGCTCATGAGAGTTACAAATCAAGGGGGATCATGCGGAGCTCAGGAGCGTATCCTTGACCAAGGAATGATCCGATGATATCATCCCCTCTGAGAAGGAGAAACCATGAGGGAAGAAAATTTCAAAAAGATCACGGTGGCAGAAAATAGGTTCGAAGCGGATCTCATCGCTCAGACCTTACAAGAGGAAGGGATCACCTGTATGATCCGCTCCTATCACGATACCGCCTACGACGGGATCTTCATCCCCCAAAAGGGGTGGGCAGCGGTCATGGTGCCTGAAGAATCGGAGGAGCGGGCCAGCGACATCATCGCTGAGCTCCGGAAAGGGTTGCAAGAGAAAAAACAACAAGGGAAGGACTAGAAATCTCCTTTCGATATCCCTTACTCTTTCTTCGAACCCAACAACTCCATCACGTGCATCACCCGCTGGGGCATCTTCTTCTGAATGGTATTGTCGATCAACTGAATCATGCAACCGGGACAGGCCGTCACCACGACGTCCGCCTCGGTATCGGCGATGGCATTCATCTTATGCTCGGCTATCTGCTTGGAGAGGTCATAATATTGGACATTGAAGGATCCCCCCATCCCGCAACATCGATCTGGCTCCCTCATCTCCACCAACTCCAACCCCGGGATGGCTTTGATGATCTCGCGCGGCTGCGCTGAGATCTTCTGATACCTCACGAGGTGACAGGGATCGTGATACGTAACCTTGGTCCCCGTGGGCAGGGAGCCCTGGAAGGCCTCCGGTGGCGGCTTGAGGATATCGATGATGAACTCGTTGATATCCTTTATCTTGGCACTGAACTCCTCATATTTTTTTTCTCTTTCCTTGGTATCGGCCAAAAATGTCTTATATCCCTCCTTCAGTGCTGATCCGCACGTAGCGCATGAGGTGATGATATAATCAATATCTTCCAGTTCAGAGAAGACCGCGACATTGCTATCAGCCATCTCCCTCGCGGTAACGAAATCACCGCTGCCGAACACCGGCATCCCGCAACACCCTTGCCCCTTGGGAAAGAGCACTTCCACCCCCTGACTGGTGAGAAACGCTATGGTCCGCTTCCCCACCTCAGGAAAGATAAAGTCCGTCGCACACCCGGCAAAGAAGGCGACCCTCATACGCTTCTTGACCCCCGGAGGGGGTGAGTTGATCTCAGGAAGCTCATCGCGCAGAAACGTACGGGCAATCTCCGGAATCTGCCTTCCTTTGGCCAAGGCGGAAAGGAACACGGGCAGGTGGCGAATCTTTCCTTTGGTCCTGGGAAGAAGCCATTGAAGCTTTGAGGCAAGTCTCAGCACCTTACCAAAAAGCCCCCTCTTTTTTAAGAGTTTCTCGAAGATCACCTTCTTGGCAAAGGGAAGTCCTTTGTTGGCAACGATATCGCCCCTGGCCGCCATAGTGATGGTGGCCACCTCTACCTTGGCAGGGCAGAATTGGGCGCATCGATTACAGGTCAGACACTTGCTATAACGCTCCTCTAAATGTTTCCAATCGTATTCTTTGCCTTCTAAAAGTTCACCGGCAAGTACATTCCTCCCCCGGGCTACGATGGGCTCAGTATGGATCTCTCGATAGACAGGGCAGTAGTACATACAGAAGCCGCACTTCATACACTGCGCGATCTTGTCTTGAAACTTGTTCAAGTTTTCCAACTTCATCTTCTTTTTCCGGGCCAAATCAACTCCTCTCTTGAAACGTGCCAATCCTCTGTAATTAAAATAGCACCTTTCCCCGTATTGTCAAATGAGTTATCCTTGACAAGCACCTTCTGTTAGTGTAGTTTTTTATACTTCTTTTTTGCCCTGTGATAGTGCATGGTAACATGGAGTAGAGGGGTTATGAAAGACCTCTCTTGTCAGATATAATAAGGCCGGTGACTGTTTTTTGCAGAGGGCTTCAAAGGTATCTCATCGTGATTGAGGAGACCGGTGGCACAGGGATTTGTGATCATTTTTTGCACGGCTGCCTCTGAGCAGGAGGCCGCCGCCATAGGCAGGACCGTGGTGGAGGAAGGGCTCGCGGCCTGTGCCAACATTATTCCTCAGATCCGCTCCATCTACCGGTGGAAAGAAGAGATTTGGGACGACAAGGAAACACTCGTCATCATCAAGAGCAGGGAGGAACTCTTCGAGAGCATACGCAGCCGCATCAAAGAGCTCCACAGCTATGAGGTCCCTGAGATCACTGCCATACGATTGGACAAGGCTGATGCGGCCTATCTGCGATGGATAGAAGCAGTAACTGCTAAAGGAGACTGAATATGGGAAGTGTGACAAAAAAGCGCAGAAAGAAGATGAGAAAGCACAAACACAAAAAGCAGCTTTCCAGGGATCGTCACAAGAGGAAGAGATAACCGTTAAGCTCCCATGAAGCCTGTGTGGCCCAATTTGGTCCTGTTTCTGTTAACTGTCGGCTCTACCCTTTTCGTTGGTGGTCCCATCTATTCAGTCTCCATACTCGCCATCCTCGTAGCCCACGAAACGGGGCACTATCTCGCAAGCCGCAAATACGGGGTGCCTTCCTCGCTCCCCTATTTTATTCCCTTGCCCCTGCCCCCCTTTGGCACCCTCGGGGCAGTCATTAAGTCTAAAGGGCCGATACCTCATCGAAAGGCCCTCTTCGACATCGGCTCCTGGGGGCCTTTTTTCGGGCTTGCGCTGGCCATTCCAGCGGTGGTGGTGGGGTTCCTTCTTTCAGACGTGGCAGATGTATCCCAACTCCCCGCTCACAGTATGTCTTTGGGTAATTCCCCCCTGCTTTCGCTCCTGCAGCGGATAGTTCTCGGAGATCTCCCGCCAGGAACCGATGTCGTGCTCCATCCCATCGCCTATGCCGGATGGGTGGGGCTCTTTATCACATCCCTCAATCTCTTACCGACAGGGCAGCTCGATGGAGGACACATCATCTACGCCCTCTTCGGTCCCCACAGCAAGATCATCTTCCGCCTTACCCTCCTGGGGATCACCCTTATCTGCCTCATCTACAACCTCGGATGGTTGCTTTTGGTGATCCTTTTGTACTTTATCGGCTACCGACATCCCCCTCCCCTTGAAGACCATATCCCCCTGGATTGGCGCAGAAAGGTTGCCGGGGGTTTCGCCTTCCTCATCTTCTTTACCGCCTTTACCCCTATCCCCTTCCCCACCCTGGCGGTGGGGATCAGAGAGGTCTTGGAATCGTGGCTGCATCTGTGATGGAAATCGATCTCCACATCCACACTACTGCTTCCGATGGTACCATGAGCCCCACGGCAGTGGTCAGATACGCCAAAGAAAAGGGGCTCCGGGCCATTGCGATCACCGATCATGATACGGTAGAGGGCATCGCGGAAGGGTTACGGGAGGGAGGTAAGCTGGGATTGGAGGTAATCCCCGGGGTGGAGTTGAGCGTGGATTTTCCCAAAGGCACCATGCACCTGTTGGGGTATTATATTGACCACACCTGTGCAGAGCTGCTGGACAAACTAACGATTGTCCAGGGGGCACGGGCAGAGCGCAACCTCAAAATGATCGAGAAGCTTCGAGGGCTCGGCATCGAGATAGAACTCTCCGAAGTGAAAGAGGCCCCGGAGCACGGACAGATCGGGCGTCCTCACTTTGCATACGCCTTGGTCCAAAAAGGTCACGCGCAGAACATCCAAGATGCCTTTGAACGATACCTGCGCAAGGGAGGGCCGGCCTATGCGGAGAAGTTTAAATTCTCCCCGGAAAAGGCCATGAGCGTAGTCCACAAGGCCGGGGGAATAACCGTCTTGGCTCATCCCTTCACCCTCAACCAACCTCAGCAAAAGGACCTTGAAGACGTCATCGTGGAACTGAAGGCACAAGGCCTCGATGGAATCGAGACATACTATCCTGAGCATTCAGAAGGACAGACGAAGTTATATAGATCCCTGGCACAAAAACACGGGCTTGTGCTTACGGGGGGAAGCGATTTTCACGGCTTCAACAAAGACGAAGTCGACATCGGGGAGGGGTATGGGGATATGGCCCTCTCGCATAATCTGTTGGATGAGTTGCAGGCAAGGAGGGAGGCCCGGCTCAGAGGTCTCTAATCTTTCACAGCACTGAAAGAGAGGAGGTGAGCACATGATGAAGGCCTTTATCTTGGTCGGTCTCGTCCCCGGATTGGAGGCCAACACCATCTCACAGATCAGCGCCCTGCCGGGGGTAGAAGAGACGGACCTCGTCTTCGGACGCTGGGACGTGGTAGTGCAGGTACAAGCAAAAAACATACCTGATTTGTCACGGATGGTCATCAATCAGATTCGCGGGTTGCAAGGGGTGCAAACCACCGAGACCTTGATCGGCGGCATAGTCTAGGATCGTTGGTTGATATGAGCACGGGAAAGAAGTCCCTTTCCGATTTGGAAAAGGGATCAAAAAAACTGATTCTGGTGGGGGGCAAAGGCGGGGTCGGTAAATCTACCTGCGCAGCGGCCATCGCCGTGCACATGGCAGAAGCAGGCAGAAAGACCTTGATCCTGTCCAGTGACCCTACTCCATCCCTCTCGGACATCTTTGAGATCAGTGTTGGTCCACGAGAAACCCCCGTCCCTCACGTCCCCAATCTTAGCGCCTTGGAGATTTCCTCTGAGATCGTTCGGGAAAAGTGGCAAGATCGTTTCGGTCGTGAAATCTATGAGGTAGTATCCTCTTTTGCCGACCTTAATTATGACTTCGTCATGGACTATGTGGGAGGTGCACCGGGGATAGAAGAGGAATACATGCTCTACTACATCATGGAGCTGGTGAGAGAGGGACGGTATGATCTCGTGGTATGGGATACCGCCCCGGCAGGTCATACCCTCCGCTTGCTTCATCTCCCCGAGATCTTTCTGCGGCACCTTGAGGGGGCAACGAAATTCTATCTCAATCTCTACAGCTACCTGGAACGGGCCAAGGAAGCGGTGCAGTTGAAAAAGGGAAAGAAATCCCTCCTGGAGATCATCTCAGGATGGCAAGCCCTCTCCAATGACATCGCTGACTTTATCAGAGACGAGCACCTCACAGAATACATCGTGGTCACCATCCCCGAGGCCCTGGGGGTCAAACAGACGGAACGCATCATCCAGGACTTCGA
>Ga0307419_10002002_pt1 | contig 10434 bp, 8 predicted proteins | sample SalMarWE160230MG_2_FD_202512 | JGI IMG/M metagenome (GOLD analysis project Ga0307419, IMG submission 202512) | Salt marsh sediment microbial communities from the Plum Island Ecosystem LTER, Massachusetts, United States - WE1602-30 | ecosystem: Environmental > Aquatic > Marine > Intertidal zone >... | reverse complement strand
ACCAGACAAATATGGTGGATGAGCGATCATCCAGGCCCAGCTCCTGGAACTCGTCAGCTGTTTCCTCGCTCGGAATGGCGATCAGCCGGGAGTAGATTTTCGGGACCTTCAAACGAGCAAAACGCTGGCCGTGTTTAGGATCTTGCACCACTACTGCCAGGTTCATGGATAAATTGGAGATATGAGGAAATGGATGACCAGGATCAAATGCCAGGGGAGTTAATGCAGGGTAGATCTCTTTTTTAAAGTAACTTCTAAGGATCTTCCTTTGTTTGCGCTTGAGCTGGTTGTAATGAAGGATCTTTATGCCTTGACCCTCCAATTTCGGGAGCAGGTCATTTTTCCAGCAACAATATAGTTCTTCCAGTTTTGGCTGCAGCTGCTGGCGGATCATGGCAATCTGCTCGGATGGCAAAAAACCGTCTGGAGGTGCTTTATGCGCACTTGCTTCCATTTGCCTTTTTAAACCGGAAACCCGGATCATAAAAAACTCATCCAGGTTGCTGGAAAAGATGGCCAAGAATTTCAATCTTTCCAGCAATGGGTGCGATTCATCCAGCGCTTCTTCTAATACCCGGTCATTAAATCGCAGGAAGCTTAATTCCCTGTTCAAATATAATTTTGGATCAGAAAGATTTTTGGGAGGATTTAAGAGGAACTGTTTGATGTTGTCGATGACCATCACTTACTCCACAATTCAAAGAAATCCGGTTCAGGCGGCCAGGTTTAGAAAATATGGCTAAATTTGACAACTTCTTATTCTGTGGGACAAAATTTTACCACAATCCAGAGCAAGATAATCCTCCCCGGTATATAAATCACTTAATTCTGATCAAATCAACCATATAAAAATCTCTCCCGGCCACTTGGGGAGGGTAAAATATTCTTAAACTTAACCTTTTCAGGGATTGTATTATAGATATATACGCCTGACTGTTAACCAGATAAAATGATAGCCCATTTCCCGGCTTTACCTAAGGATAGAAAAATGAACGTTTCTTTCTATAAAGCTTCCGCAGTATTGATGATCCTGACCATGTTGATGACAGGCTGCCAATTTGAAAAACAACCCACAAAAATCGGTGAGATTGGAGTTGGCGACCAGGCCTCCAACGAGGAAACTCCCCAGATACCGCAGGAGGTAATTTATGAAGTTGGGGATATCATCAGCATTAACAATGTCGTTCTGATCGTTCTGGGATGGGACCAACCCCCAGGAGGCGATTTTAATCCCCCTGAAGAAGGTAAAAAGTACCTGGTAGTGGATTTGATGATCGCTAACCAGGGGGAAAGATCCTTCAACAGCTCGCCAGTCTTTCAAATGACATTAAAGGATCCATCTGGGCAAAAATATAATATCAATGGAAAAGCTAATATCGCTTCCGGCAGTAATATCCCTAACGGTGAAGTCAATCCAGGCGAAGTTATCCGCGGGAAGGTGGGATTTCATGTCCCGGAAGATCTGACTAATTTCGTTTTCGTTTATGAGGCGAATCTTCTTGGGTTAGGTGAAGTTTCGGTGAATCTGGGTGCTACACCGGTTGCCATGGATCCTCCTGCGGATTTTGATCTAGCTCATCGGCAGGAAATTTACTCAGTTGGAGAACAAATCGAAATATCCGGCCTGGTCATTCAGGTATTAGGAGTATCTTATCCTTCAGGTACTGACCTAGTCAAACCCAAAGAAGATTATAAGTTTGTTTCCGTTGATGTCCAAGTTGAGAACCAGGGAGAATCCGTTCAGGAGATCACAAGTATCGTGCAAATGTACCTAAAAGACAATACCGGGGAAAAATATACTTTTAACCTGGGGGCTCAAGCGATCATTGACAGTGGTTTACCTGATGACGAACTCCAACCCGGAGAAAGGATCCGGGGACAGATCGGTTTCCAGGTCCCGGTTGATACGGTGGGTTTGATATTTGTATTTGACGCTGAAGTATTCGGATTCGGAAAGGTTTTTATCGCCCTGGATTGATACAGAAAAATTTATAACAAAAATTCCCGCCAAGGACATTTTCTATTACTGCCATCCATGATGATTGTGCCCGTTCTGGTTTCCCGCAGATGGCACCTTAATCTGGATAGCGGCTTCTCCTGATACCGGACATTTATTCTCACAAATGCCGCAGCCAATACACAAATGGCGAATCACAACTGGTCTCTGGAGTATCTTAATTCCACCCTCTCCATCTGGAACTTCGACCAGCTCGAGTTCAATGGCTTTTTCTGGTATCGGGCACATTTCCTCACAAACGATACATTCCTGATTTTCGGCCCAGGGCAGGCAGCGGTCCTGATCGATGTGGGCTTTGCCAATGATCTGTTTGCGCTTTTCCTCAAGGGAAAGGGGCGGGATTGCTTCAACCGGGCAGACCTGGCCACAGGCCTGACAGGAATAATCACAATAACCGATCCGGGGGACAATGATAGGAGTCCAGAAACCTTCCACTCCGCCATCAAAAACTGCCATTTGAATAGCATTGGTCGGACATACAGTGCTGCATTCCCCGCAGCGGATGCAAGTGCTCAACAATCTTTCATTCATAACTCCCGGCGGCCGGATAGGGCTGGGAGCAAACACCTGGCCAGCAATATTTGTCTCCAGCAAACCCACCCCTACTGCTGTGGCCCCCATCGACAATAAAACTTTACGGCGTTCGATATCGTAAGGCTGACGAAGGAATTTGGAAATTTTAAACGGGAATTTTACAGCATCTCCCGGACAATTCTCAGCACAAACCATACACATGGTGCATTCCCCTGGATCACAGAATACCTTGTCCTGATCTTTGATTGCACCGGTTGGACATGCAGGAACACATTTTCCACACGTAGAACAGCTGGTAGTAATTTCGCAACCAACCAGACTTACCTTTCCTAGCAAACCCAGCAGACCACCCAGGGGGCAGAGATAACGGCACCAGAAGCGGGGCGCAAAGGAATTCAACAAGATCAAACTGATAAAAAACCCAGAATACAAAAGACCATACCGGTAAAAAGCAGGATGGGCTGGAAAGATCATGGGACGGATCAAGGAATCAAACCCACCCACAGCAGCAGATAAAAATGGCACCCGGATTAATTGCAGCTCTACAAATGTCACAATCTTATCCAGACCGGGCCAGATAGCCGTGGTTAGGGTTCTGTAGCCGATTGTTAGCGGGTCCAGGAATAACAAGGTCAAATTGGTGAATATCGCGGAAAACAGGATCACCATCAGCAGGACATATTTAATCCCTCGAAACCATTCGGCCACGGAAGGCTGGTTCTTTTTCCAGGAACGGATGGGAATCCACTCCAGGATCGTTCCCATTGGGCAGAACCAACCGCACCAGACCCTTCCGAGGAAAAAGGTTAGAAACAGAGTGAATATTGCTAACATGGATCCTCGCAGGATCTTCCGGCTGGCGATGGCCTGCGCGATCATAACCAGGGGATCCAATTTCAAAGGTATATTGACCAACTTTTCTGTGAATCCGGATTCAAGAGAAGGATTTAGATAAAATTCCCGCCTGGACCAGAAAAAAAGAGCCAGGAAAATAAGAAAAAATACCACTTGGCTGATCTTCCTTATTTTCACCCATTGGGCAGGTGATATTCCTTTATTGTCTGGTTTTCCCCGTTTAGCCAAGGTTGATTTCCTTGATATTCAGTTTGTTCAGATTTTTAATGCCCAATCCCATTTGAACACCTTTTTTGATATATCCCAGTTGTTCTGGATCAATACCATAAAGGGTCGCCGCATAACTGTCCGCAGCGATAATATCCGGGGAAGCAATGATCGTGTCTGCCTTTTTTACATCAGCGAGGTTCCCGCCTGTTGGGCCGTGCGCCATTAACATGCGAACCGCATCCACAATTACAAGGTGGGATCGGACCCGCGTGCTAAGATCAGCCAACCGTTGTCCCAGATTGGCATGCATATAAGGACGGTTATAAATCACTCCCATCAAGTTTTTCATCGCCAGGGTCAACCTAGCCAGTTCATGGTGTTTGGCAATGGGCACATTGATCAGCACATTTGCCCGTAACACATCATCATATATTCGGGCAGATCTCAAATCCTTTCCATCGGGAATAGCTGTTTCAATAAATTTAATATTGGACATTACTACCATCTTGCCGCCAGCTTTTTCGACCTCGGATTGGATTCCGCTAATCTGGTAAGCCTGCTCGGCAGTGCCTCCAAACGGATAATCCATCACCTTGACTTGTTTTGCTCCGGCTTCAAGGGCGAGTTTTACTACTGCACCAACAACCCAGGGATTGGTTGTCGCTGCGTATTCATAACTGTGATAAGAGGTGCAAATATTGGGTTTTACAACCACTACATCCCCAGGTTTCACAAATCGGCCCATTCCACCCAGAGCTGTAACAGCCGCGCGCACCATCTCCTCTGGATCTCCCTGGCGAGCTACAACTAGATCCGGAAAGATCGGGTTGGGGGTAGCTGAAGATTCCTGTATAGCTGATTCAGCAGGTTCAACAGTGGATTCCACTTCCGCAGTATTCTCGGTACCAGGTGAAAAAGGCGTGGGAGTGATCTTTTCTGGTAATCCAGATCTGGACAGAAATTTATCCTGATCCATACAACCGGACAGGTACAAACTACCTAAACTGGCAGCCAGAAAACGCAGGAAATTCTTCCGGGAAAGATCTGTCATAATCACCTCAATACAACTACTTGCCCTAACAGCACAATTAAAAAACAACCGGTAGTGATAAAGCCAACTTTTTTATAAAATTGTACTCTGGTTTAAAAAAAATAGGGACAAAGTCCTTTTAGAAGGATTTCGTCCCTATAAAATCAAGATTCCTGGGACAAATTCCAGGATTTTTGATTTTAAAATCATAAAGGAATTTTATGTTCCTTCCTGCCAGGAGTTGAGGTACTTGGTCTGCTCCTCCGTCAGTACATCGATCTCAATGGACATCGATTCCAGCTTCAGGCGGGCGATTTCAGCATCAATCTCTGCCGGGACCCCATAGACCTGATTCTTGAGTTGATCGGCGTTCTTGATCATATATTCCGCACTTAATGCCTGGTTTGCAAAAGACATATCCATAACACTGGAGGGATGTCCTTCCGCTGCGGCCAGGTTAACCAGCCTTCCTTCAGCCAGCAAATTCAGACGCCGGCCATCTGGCATTAGGTACTGGTCGATCATCGGCCGAACACGGATCTTTTCCTCCGCCATCTCTTCCAGGGAGGGGATATTAATTTCAACGTTAAAATGACCAGAATTGGAAATGATCGCTCCATCCTTCATAACCTCAAAGTGGCGTTTGTCCAGTACGTGCAGATCCCCGGTTAGAGTGCAGAAAATATCTCCGATCGGTGCGGCTTCAACCATCGGCATCACCCGGAAGCCATCCATAACTGCTTCCAGAGCCTTGAGCGGATCAATTTCTGTCACAATTACATTGGCGCCCATCCCCCGGGCCCGATCTGCCAGACCGCGAGCGCACCAGCCGTAGCCACCAACAACAAAAGTTTTCCCAGCAATCAGAACGTTGGTTGCCCGGATTATGCCATCCATAGTGGACTGGCCAGTGCCGTAGCGGTTATCAAAAAAGTGTTTGGTCATGGCGTCATTAACTGCAACTACAGGAAATTCCAGAGCACCATCTGCTGCCATAGCCCTTAAGCGGATCACACCAGTAGTTGTTTCTTCTGTGCCACCGATCACACCAGCAAGGAATTCCCGGCGGTCTTTATGCAGAGTACTCACCACATCAGCGCCGTCATCCATGGTCACATGTGGTTTGTGATCAATAGCAGCATTGATATGTTTATAATAAGTCACGTTATCTTCACCCTTAATGGCGTGGACCGGGATCTCATTGTGCATTACCAGGGAAGCAGCCACATCATCCTGGGTTGACAATGGGTTTGATGCCACCAGCACCACATCCGCGCCTCCGGCCTGGAGAGTTTTCATCAGATTGGCGGTTTCAGTGGTCACATGCAAACAGGCAGACATGCGAACGCCTTCGAAAGGTCGTTCTTTTACAAATCGTTCTTGGATCGAGCGTAAAACTGGCATTTCCCGCTCGGCCCACTTTATACGTCTGCGTCCACCTTCGGCCAATGATTTATCTTTAATATCAAAATTATCCATAATCTCCTCCTCTAGCATTAGCTCCCGGTGTTTATTAAAACTCCAGGAGCCTATAAATTAACACCTATAATAAAACATCCAATTTCCCCTGATCATCAAAATGCTGTCTGAAACGGTGGATAAATTCATCCCGTGTGTAGAAATGGCTCTGGGGACCATCAGTTTCCAGACAATAGGCAGCCGCCAGGGCACCGATCTTTCCACACAATTCCAGATTCAGATCATAACTCATACCTGTTAAAAATCCCCCTCTGAAAGCATCTCCCACGCCAGTTGGATCGGTGATCTTTTCCGGAGGAACAATCGGTATCTCAACTTCCGTCCCTTCAAAATAGATCAGGGATCCCTGATTTCCCTTGGTGATCACCAGGATTTTGACCAGTTTCTGAATATCATCGATCGATAATTCTGCGTGTTTTTCAATCAGGCAGAATTCATAATGATTTACAAATAATGCATAAGCCCCTTCTACACCCTTGCGGAGCTCTTCACCAGACAAACGTACTGTCTGTTGGCTTGGATCGTACAAATAAGGAATGTTCAACTCTGCTGCTTCATCAATATACTGATTCATCGCAGCCGGATCCGTAGGTGAGATCACGATCAGATCCAACTTTTCACCCTTCCAGGCTGTGAGTTTAACCTCCGCTGCTCGGCTCATCGCTCCGGGATAAAAACTGGCAATCTGGCAGTTATCCCGATCAGTTGTAGCAAAAAAAGATGCTGTGAAATCATCCTCGATTACACGCACTCCACTGGTATCTACTCCTTTTTCTTCCAGCCAGGAACGATATTCATCAAAATCCTGCCCCACAGTGCTGAACAAGATCGGATCACCACCTAATAGAGCCATAGTATAGCCAATATTTGGACCAATACCTCCTCTTCGCTTGAGCATCTTGTCAACCAAAAAAGAAAGGCTGATAGTTTCCAATTTATCAGCCAGGATATGTTCCTGAAAATGTCCCGGGAAGGACATTAAATAATCATATGCGATAGATCCAGTAAGTGCTACTTTCATAATTCCTTTTTATCCCTTGTTCCACTTTAATACCAGGAAATTCTGGATTAAATCAAGTTATATCTTACCACTGAACCCTGTAAATCAAAAGGAAAGTACCCCCTATCAAACGAATCATCGAGTGGACGGCGAGCGATATTGAGGGAATAGTCGAGCTGCTCGTGGACTGGGGCTTCCGGTCTCCTTCCAGAAGGTTGGGGGCAAGCAAATATGCTATACTCCCATCATGAAACACATCGCCCGGTCAACCTTGATCATAGCAGTCTTTTTTGGCCTGGAAAAAGCCCTTGGTTTCATCCGCAATGTCATCATCGCTCAGACCTTTAACCTTTCGACTGAACTGGATGCATTCAATGCCGCCAATAACATCCCGGATCTGGTATTCGCCTTGATATCAGGCGGTGCTTTGGCAATGGCGTTCATTCCAATCCTGTCAGAATACAGGGAAACCAAACCAAAATCAGATACGTGGGGTTTATTCTCCCAGGTCACTAATGGTGTGTTCCTGGTCACTGCAGTGGTATCAATCCTGATCGCTCTTAGCGCAAAACAATTGGTTTCGATCGAGATCGGTATAGCACCCGGTTTTTCTGCTGACCAGAAGCTCCTTGTGACCGATCTGATGCGGTTAAACCTAATTGCCACGCTGTTGTTTTCACTTGGGGGGTTGGCGATTGCCGGGCTGCAAGCCCAGCAACATTTCCTTATACCTGCCTTGGCTCCCAGCATGTATGATATTGGCTCCCTGTTTGGGATCCTGATTCTGGCCCCGGAAAAGGGCTTTGAAATCGGGCCAATCACATTACCAGCCTATAACCTCGGTATCTACGGTCTTGTATACGGTGTTATTCTCGGAGCTCTTTTGTTCTTATTGATCCAACTTCCAGCTTTGTTTAAATTCGGCTTCCGCTGGCAGCCAAAATTAAATCTCAAAGATCCTGGAGTATTACGGGTGCTCGGCTTGATGGGACCCCGTGTCTTAACGGTATTTTTCATTCAACTTGTCTTTATAATACAGGATAACCTGGCCTCCAGATTGCCAACGGGATCAGTAACAGCTCTGGTGTACGGCTGGCTATTTATGCAGCTGCCTGAATCCTTGATAGGCACAGCGCTGGGTACCGCTTTACTCCCTACACTTTCTGAGCAGATCACAAGCGGGGATTCAGCGGGCTACCGTTCAACCCTTGAAAAAACCATCCGGGTCATCACCGGTTTAACAATTCCAATCGCGGTGATCCTGGCTGTGAATCTCAAGCCTGTTATCATTCTCCTGGGATTTGATACAGCTGGCACAAATCTGGTCTTATGGACGGTTCGGGCTTATCTGGTAGGGCTTGTCGGTCATTCCTTACTAGAAGTCTCTGCAAGGGCCTTTTACGCCCAGCAGGACGCTAAAACACCTTTGCTGGCTTCTGGAGTCGCTTCGGTAACATTCCTGATCCTGGCGGTTCCTCTCTCCCGCCAATTGGACGCCCCAGGAATCGGCCTGGCAAACTCTCTCGCTTATACTGGAGAAACGCTGCTGCTATTTTTCTTGTTGTACAGGATCATGCCCTTTCATCCAAAATTAACAGGAACCTTGCTCCGGGCACTGGGAGCCAGCCTGGTAGGGATCGGATTAAGCGTTGTATTGCAGAATATTCTCGGAGTACCTCAATCAACCATCGCTGGTGTAGTGTTTGCAAGCCTGATAATATTGCTTGCTTCGGCTCAGATCATTCCCTGGCTGCTTCCTGAAATTAGAGACCTCTTAAAAATCTAGGACATACTATGAACCAAAAACTATTTTTACAATACTTGAAACAATACACCCTTCAAGCCCTGGAACAAGCCGGGGATGATGTCGCTTTGGCCGCTGATTATCTGGAAGAAGTAAAAAAACCAGGCATCTTCTCCAAAGACCGCAAAGAGAAAAAAGCTGCTCTGGATCGGGTTAGAACAATATTTATTGATTCCCGCCAGCGGTCCCTCTATGTTGTGTTAAAAAGTCTGGGTTTTGACGACCTGGCAAAAGAAAAGCTCTAATCCGTTATAAAAAGACCCGGGTTGATAAGGATACCCGGGTCAAAAACCTGATCGTTAAATCAAGAAATCATTCATAGCTTGTTTTTATATAACCACTGCTGACCTCTTCCAGGATCTTCTCCGCCAGGATCAGTTTCCCTTCACTCAACAGATCATAATTAATGTCCGTAAGAAGTAAGGGGGGAATATGTTCAAGCCCACCATCAGCTTCAATAAAGAGCGGCCAGAACTCCTCAACTGCCGCCAGCAAGTTATATTCAAGTGATACCACCCAGTTATCCTTGTATTCCTCCTGGTAATCACTGCCCGGGCCGATTATATTTTTTCCATAAGCGACCAGCATGTTATAAATTAACGGAGTTCCAACACCCGGAACAATATAAAATGTATTTACAGCTCGGTCTACCAGGAAATCAACATTGGCAGAGATATCCAGATCTGTCGCATCAACCGGCAGATCAATATATTTGGGATATAGATAATTAATTCCTGTTGGAGAATATTTGGGATTACATAAACCGCAGTAATATTTCACGCCCGTTCTGAATCCGTCCCTGGCCGCCAGAGCATCAGGATTCTCCTGAACGCTGAGTGCCCCTACTCTCCAGTCATCTGTGATCAGGGCAGCAATATAACCAGCGATAAATCCCTGCACATCAAAGTCCCCCCCTCCTGAACGCAATATACTTAGATTCGCTCCGGGAACTAAGTCGTTAAACCCAACCGCAAGGAATTTTGTATCGGGAGCAAATTCAGCCAGGGTCTGGAGTTCTGGGAAGGGTGCCAAGACAACCACTATTTGATAATCATCCTGCTGAAAATTATCTGGAGTTAAATTCGATAACACCTGGAAACGTAATCCCAAATCCCGGATATAACCACCTATGATTGGATTTAGTTCGTCAACCAAACCCTGGTCCGATCCTGGAGGCGTCAGCAGGACACCTACCGGGGCTAGCGGAGTTGGAGTACCTATGGGAGCAATCTCTGTTTCTGGAACAACTGTGATTGTCTCATCTTCCGGGGAATCTGCATTCTCAGTTCTGGCCCCACATCCGGTCAGTACTAGCAGGATCACAAGAAGCCAAATAATGGCTCTATTTTTTTTCAAAGCTAACTCCTCGGTTAATACTAATTTGGGTTTATTTTACTACTTTTCTGGGTCTGTTCTCTTTCTAGTATAATTAAACTTCATGATAAAAGTAACAATTCCCGGAAAAGGTGAGATAGAACTGAAATACGTGGTTTTTGACGTAAATG
>Ga0307419_10002001_pt1 | contig 10434 bp, 10 predicted proteins | sample SalMarWE160230MG_2_FD_202512 | JGI IMG/M metagenome (GOLD analysis project Ga0307419, IMG submission 202512) | Salt marsh sediment microbial communities from the Plum Island Ecosystem LTER, Massachusetts, United States - WE1602-30 | ecosystem: Environmental > Aquatic > Marine > Intertidal zone... | reverse complement strand
ATACATAGTAGTAACCACATTGGCAAAAAGGTCTCTGAAATCAGTAGGGATGGGAGTCGAAGCTGCATCAGGTATTGTTCTAATCCTCAGATTAATCTTCTTCATTGCAGCAGTCACAATAGTCGTCGGTTCTTTTGAGGCAGACCTAGCAACCATTCTATCTTTGGGGGCAATCTTTGGAACCGCTTTAGGACTTGCCTTCTCACAAGCATTGGGAAATATCGTTAGTGGATTATATGTTCTTGCAGCTAGACCCTTCAGAGTTGGTGACTATGTAAAAATTGGAAATATTGAAGGTATTGTCAGAGAGATAACTCTCAATTATACGAGAATCTTTCAGGCTGATGAAACTGTTCAACTAGTGCCGAATAATAAAGTTGTTGGGAGTGAAGTAACTAATTACAGAATCGAGGATATTCCTGGACTTATTGAAGAACAGAAAGTAGACAGAGAAGAAGCAGTGGACGACCGAAGAGGTTCTCGATATATTCGTTCAATAGACAACGCAATTGACAGAATCAGAGACCTTGCGACAGATGAGGACTTTTACAGGTACACATTCAGTCTAACACTTCACATGAATTTTGATCACAAAAAGTTGACACAACATTTTGACAAGGTTTGTGATAAATGGGCAAATATCTATCTGACACGACCGACATATATTATCTGGATAAAGCCAAATGCTGCAATAACCTACAGATTTACTATCGTTGTTGCAAATCCAATGACCATTATTAAAAAGAATTCAATCTTCATGAAAGAACTCTTACTACACTTTTATGAGAAGAACCAACCTTGAGATTCACTGAGTATAGCGATTTTCAAGATGCTCAAACCAAGGCGCAACACGAGCGTTGTCAACTTTATCCGAGGAAGGAAGATAGGGTTTGATATCAATTATAGGTGTTCCATCATTTGCATCCATATGGTCGATCAGAATCTGTTTATTCTTCTCATCTACGTTAATTATCTTCACAATTGTATGACCGATTGGATTCGGTCTTGATGGAGAACGACAGGAGAAGACACCCGAGGGAACTGGACCTTTGTTCTTTGGAGGATTTGATAGGACAGTTTGACGATTTTCTGGGGTGTCCCTACCATCTATCCACCATAATACGATGGCATGGGAAAATAGATCAAGATGAGTAGTTGCTTCCCAATATTCTTCATTAATATCAAGATAGTTCTGGTTTCCAATTTTCTTGACATGACCTATTGGCTTGACAGTGTAACTCAAATCAATCACCTGTACGTAACTTGAGTACGAAACAACAGATTAATCCAGCTATCTAGCGGTAATTCAAAGGGCTGATTTCGGTGAGAGAGAAAGAAGTGTCTGCATCAAGAACAATCATGACTCAAGCAGTCTTCCCGAACGACGTCAACAATAACAACACGCTCTATGGAGGAAGGTTGCTTGATTGGATTGACATGATAGGTGGAATTGTCGCAAAGAAGCATAGCAGAAGTTCTATTGTGACAGCATCAATTGACTCATTGAATTTTTTAAATCCTATCAGTCAACGAGATATTGTTACACTTGAGGCATGGGTCAATTTCGTCGGAAAAACCTCAATGGAAATTGAAGTGAGAGTGACTTCAGAAAATCCATTCACTGAGGAAACCTCTAAGAATTGTAGGGCGTTTCTCACTTATGTTGCAATGGATGAAGAGGGAAAGCCGAAAGAAGTTCCCAAACTCATTCTTTCCAATGAAGGAGAGAAAGAGCGTTTTGATAAGGCTAAGGAACGACGAGCGGAACGACTTCGTAGAAGAGACCTTACTGCAACTGAGTGGTAAGCTCTGCCTCACTCCCAAAGTGCTTTCGTAACTTTGTTTTTATAATCTGAAGACAAGTCTACATAGCCAGACAGTTTATTGTTTGGAATTCCCCAGATTTCATCAGCCTTACAGGCAAAGTGATGCCATTTGTAACTCAAGTGATCTTGGAAATACGAAGGTTCTCCAAGTCTAAGATGATTCTTCTCAATTTTTTGTCCACAGGTCTTACAAGTTGAACGATTTGATTTCGCGGGCTCTATTTTCCATTCATTCTCAGGATTGAATTTCTTTCTACTGGCTTTACTGAGATTCATCAGAAATTCTTCAGGATCACTACCAACAAGGTCATGAGTGAGTCGTATCTTGAATTTATCATAATCAGAAGCCTTGAACAACACATCCACACTTCCATTCTTGAATGATTTATCGAATGTTGTGTCGGGAGGATATTCGTTATACTTCTTCATGTAATCAACAAACAGCTTTGCAAGGATTTTACTTGCAGATCGTTTGTCATCAAGATTGACAACGTGACCGTCCTTTGCTAATGCATAGGTTGTGTTGGTAATAGTGACTCCATTGTCCAAGATTTCTTTCTCTTTTATTAGAACAATAGTACCAGCAGGAACTTTTCCCGTGACTTTATTCATCGTAAAAGTATCTGTTGTAATATAGTAAGCCCAATCATGACGAAACTCAATCCATTCAGTCATCTAAACATGCACCCCACAATCTATCTCACACTTATCATATAAAAACCCTCACGAAATCTGAACCAATGCCACCTAAGTAGTGGTTCTAACCCCCGGACATGAATATCATCTTTGAAACAGCTTGACGCAAATCATCCTCTGATAAAAATCCTGATAGTTGATCCATACCCATTTGGATAGTTGGTAATGCAGGTAGGTCTTTTTCTGAGATTATCGCGCCAGGTTCATCCACATTGATAATCTGAATCGTAGAAGATTCAATCCCAAGTTCCTTTAGAACACTATTTAGAGTAACAAGGACTGGACCGCAGAAAATACAATGGTCTGATTTATAGTACATAATTGGCGGGAGCTGAAGTATTTCTTTCCAAAGCGGGAGTAGGATTACAAATTTACTTCCTTTGGTTGAATCTTCAGGATTCCTATCTTCTACCCAGATTCGACCTCCTAAATCTGAAATGTAACGGTCAGCCAATGTAAGACCAAGACCTTTACCCTCTAGTTTATCATCAGCACTTCCGTTTCTCCTGAAAATCTGAGATTTCTGATCATCAGGAATCCCAGGGCCTGAATCTAAGAACTCAATCCTAACCATATCATCAGATTCGGTCATTTCTGCATTTATTTCGAGTTTGACATTTTCACTAGTATCAGACCGACCACTAAAATGAATAATATTGAAGAAGATGTACCACATGAAGGGATGACCATTTACTTCGAAATCGATAGCAGAGATATTAGATTTCACATCCAAAGTTTTCCATTCGAAATCTCTAGTGGCTTCACGAATCGCTTTGTTGAAATGAGGAAGTAACTTGGTCTTTGATTTCAGTGGTGGTTCGTGGTCAAGTGATATTAGAACCCCCATATTTGCTATCATCCTAGCCGCATTTCGAAGGCTCCAAGATGTTTCACCTAGAAGAGTACGAAGACGCTCAGGAAGATCTAGAGATATACTAAGGTCCTCTAACGCAAAGAGGACATTTTGATTAGTCATGTTCAAGTCATTGGTCATAACTTCCATGTATAAATTGGCACGTTCACTTTCAGTTCGGAGCTTCTGTTCCATTGCACGACGACGTGTTATATCTATTGCAGTGAATCCAATACCCACAGGTCTATCGGACCCTGAGTCCATTGCTCTAGATGAAGCACTAATCCAGATTTTCTTGTCATTTCCACAGAACATCTCCATTTCTAGATCTTTTACACTTTTTCCGCGTAAGACCTCTCTCACAATTTCAACTGCAGGGTCATACCCTGGTTTAGGTTTGGGGAGGTATTGAGAAATTGGCGTTCCAATTAATTCCACAGCTTCGAGCCCAAGAAGTTCTTCCGCTGCGGCATTGACCTGTTCAATCGCGCCCTCTCTATTTAACAAGAAGTATGCTATAGGAGACATATCGTAAAGGGTCGCAAATCTGTTTTCAAGTTCAGTTACTGTAGTTTCCAAAGCAATCTGGGTTGACACATTACGTACACAAGCAAGAACTGCTGAAGCACCATTAAATGTCACAGCAGTTGGTTTTATCTCCACTTGAACAATCTGTCCATTCTTTGAAACAAATCGTGTTGGAAACTGTGATAATTTCTCACCTGAGTAAAGCTTCTCAAAGATTTCACTTTCTCTTCTTCGAGACTGAGGCTCAACTATGTCATCGAATGCAATATCAATCATGTCTTCATTGGGATAACCTAGCATATCAGAAAATACCTCGTTAGCCATCACGATATCTTCATCCTGAATGACGATAAGTCCATCATGAACTACATCCATTACTTTCTGAATCCACTGAGTATCTTGAGCTGCATCGGACATCGTCATTGCCTCGCGTATTTTCTAAGGACATGGGTATTGATAAAGAAATTTAGCTAGTCGTTAGTAGTAAAAAACGAAAGAATTGGCTAGAAAGTATTTCAAAAAGCATGAATGTCTAAATTTATCAGAAAGGGTGCCTTCACAATTCAATTGGTATTTCGATGATTGCAAAATCCAGAATCGCAAAAATCCTCATCTCATCTTTCATTATACTATTATTTGGAATTAGTACGTTTCAGATTCAATTGGTCACTGCAAATTCCTCATGGAGTGATGATTTTGAAGATCAAAGTTTAGATTCTTGGATAGTAACTAGGGGAGTATTCTCTGCGGAGCAGGAAACTCTATGGGCGTATGGAACAAGGGAATCTGCATCAAATCGAGCTTATCATGAATGCAATATTACAACTGGGAGATGGAGTTTTGATATTCTTCTAAATCAATCATGGCATTGGCGTTATCATCCGCCTGCGGTCAGGTTTATGGTCGATAGTCTTGATGATGTATTGTGGCAAGGATATGTATTAGATTTCTATACAATTGCCCAAGGAGAAAAAGACATTCTAGCTATATACTTACGAGTTCATTCAAACATATGGAATTACTTGGCACACTATGATTTTGATAACCCAGTCTATGGATGGCAGAGTGTAGGCATTCAGAGAACATCAAATGGTCGAATTACCGTTTATCTTAATAACTCCCTCATAATGGATGTCACTGATAATTCTATTGAGGAGGCAAGTTATTTTGTCTTTGACTCGGAAGACTGTGTTAAAACAGTCTTTGATCCTGATACTCATACTGATAAATTTGTTAAAGCACAAGTTAGCCCAATGCTTGACAACATCGTAGTCAGTGAAATTCCAGAGATAGTTGCTGCCAATTATTCCACGAGTTTTGTAATCATCTCATCCATAATCTGCGGAATAGCTCTCCTGATAATTGCAAAGCCGGAGCTTAAGAAAATCAAGACCAAATCCTCTTGTAATGACGAACTACAATAATTCAAGCTTTACATCATGCTTTGGAATCTTGTTTTACATGGAGTACAGGATCGAATGTCCAGAGATTTGAACTCAAATCAAGACGACTTAGCTTTGCTCGCTCTAGGTCCTTGATTCAATCCATTTGTTCTGGATTATACCTATTTTCCATGAAACGACCCCTAGTTTTCAGAAGATTCAGTGACATCCATCTTACATCATTGTCGATTCAAATTACCAAGATCTTCAAGAAGGGATAACAATAAACGGAGCGTTGCACAGGCAAACCTCCTGATTTCGTGAGTGGATGCATAGATTTGACCGAAGCTAGAATCAAAGAAATATTCGACCGAATTTCAAAGATAAAATCAGCTAGCGTTATTGAGCGATACGGTTTCACAGAATTCTTGGCTTTTACAAGAGAGGTACGAAATAGTGTCAGTGACTATGTCTGGTTAGAAGTTGGTTGGGATATTCTTGAGGGAATGGGATTGGACGAGTTTTATGGCTGTGATTATGATATTTTGATAGCATTAGAAAATATCCCAGAGGGCTCAGATTTAGTGGACATTCAGAGTTTTCTCAGACACACACTGGTAGAAATTCTATTAGAACAGTTCGATTCTGGTGGGACAACTGTGTTGCTTGACATTGGAAAGATGGTTGAAACTCCTGCTGCTGTACTTATCCCTAGGATAATCGAACTTAGAAAGAAGGAGATAGATAATTTGGTCGTTCCAATTGTTGGTAAGAAGCTGACAATCTTTGATGTTTATATGAATGAAGTTGGAATAACTACTGATCCAAAGAACTCAGTTCATCTTGATGATTTGTGGAAAACTGCGTACGGATTTCAAATTCTCTTATCATTAGAGTATGGTTTACGGACGAATCTAGATGGTTTCCATAAGATAGAAATAATAATGGAACGATTAGGACTGAATTTGAAAACAAAAGTTACCAATGAACCAATTGTCAACCCGATATCAAAGATGTCGGATGCTATGTATTCTATCCTCACTTTGAAATCAATGGGCAAACCTAGGAAATCAAGATAGAAATGATCGTGGAAATGGGAATCATTCGATAATGAGTTCTGAAAGGTCCCGAGAATATTTTGTAGTAACCTCAATCCCATCATCCGTGACTACGAAAGTGTCACTATTTCGAAATCCACCCAGGCCTTGTTCATAGATACCAGGTTCACATGAGAATATCATGCCCGGCTGAAGCACTTCCTCAGACCCAATATCAAGAAAAGGTCGCTCATGACCTTCCATTCCTAGAGCATGACCGGTATGATGACGAACAAGGTGAAAGACGTTCTTAGCTTTGAATGCACCTCTTGCAGCTTTATCAACGGCAGAACACGGGACCCCTGGGCCAGCTGCTTCCAGAGCAGCATCCTGTGCCGTCATCATTGCATTATACAGTTCTGTCTGTCTTGCGGAGGGTTCTCCCATGAACATAGTCCGTTCCAACTCAGCATGAATACCATAGACATCAGAGGAGGCACCTGTAACAAGTGTATCACCCTTCTTGAAAACAAGACCTCTTGAGAGAGCATGAGGGAAATATGAGTTTGGACCGATCTGACCTCGATACAGAGCGATAGCAGGAAACATTGAGAAACCCGTGGGTCTGTATGCATCGCCGAGCTCCTTAACCATATCTTGAGACCCTTGTGTGCTGGCACGTATTGTGATATCGATTTCATTAGCTCCAACCTCAGTGAACTCCTGAAGGTACTTGTGAGCACGGTCAGCCCACTTGGATGATTCACTCATCATTTCAATTTCTTCTGGCTCCTTGATCACTCGCTTATCCATAATCATGTCGGGTAATAACATGAACTTTAGACCAGTGACATCCTCGAAGCTTGGTCCCTTGTATCCCCAATAGCCAGAACATCCTCCTCCTTCCGATGCAACCTTGTTCGGTTGGATCTTGAGGTCTTTCATGAGATTGTCAGCCAAGTGATACATTGGATGCTTCTCGTCAGGGTATTCGAAATATGAGAAGACTTGTGAAACAAATGGAACCTGGTGCTCAACATGGTCTACCTCTAAGGATGGTACAAAGAAGTTGACCTCGCCCTTATGCAGAATGAGAATAATTGGTCGCTCCGTCGGAATAAATGATAACCCAGTGAGATAGAAAATATTCCCCGAATTAAGAACAAGAAATGTCTCAAATCCATCTTCATCTAGTTGTTCCTGAATTCGTTCAACTCGTTTCTTATGATGTTCAGGTGATAGAAATGTACGACCCATCGAAGCCACAATTCAGTATCTATTAATTATGACTTAAAGATGCTTGGAAAAAGAAAGGTTGTGACGGGTAGTCCGTAAAGGATACCCGACACGAAATTTTGTGAAAATATTTTCTATGAACTAGTATCTGCGACGCCTGTCGCCGCCACCGCCATCACGGTCTCTGCCGCCACCGCCGTAGCCGCCACCGCCGCCACGATCTCTGCCACCGTAGCCGCCACCGCCGCCTCGACCACCATAACCACCGCCGCCACCATACCGTCGGCGAGGACGGTCGTCTTCGTGCTCTTCAGCAGACATGTCAACTTCCATATTGACTTCTTCAATTGTTTCTTCTGCCTCAGCTAGCTCACCGTACTTTCCTACGTTCAGACGTAAGTTTCCTCGGAAAAGACCAGTGTATCCGTTTTTCAGAAGGTATGTTGAACCTGCTGCAACACTGTCGATAGTATCATCCCAGAGAGGAACTTGTACTATTCCAGTAGAGTCACCTACAGTAACATCTGCTACTCTGTGTGTGCTACCGTCTCCACGGGAAGTAACCTCGCGCGCTTCACCTATTTCGACCACTTTGAAGGTGATCGTAATATTCTTCATTCGTGGCTTTAACTCAGCCACGGTAGCCTCAATTGGCTCACGTTCTTGATAACCCATTGTTGAATCCTCGCTTATGCGATTAGCAGGCGTCTCAAAACTAGCGGTGTTCTTCCTTGGATGTACGAAACGGGAAAGTCCCCTCACGAAACCATATCTGAAAAGTGCTCGTTGGTAGGTTGCCTGCATATCATCGTTTGGAACTTTTCCTTATTATCTTGTTCATTTTGACTTTTCAGAATCATTTATTCATTTTTCACAATGTAACCTTTGAAGAAGATACATTTCAGCCCAATTGCTCCGTTTTCATCTAACGTTTGGCGTTTATCAAAATATATATATGCAAATTTTCATGCTGAATTACCAGAACGTTCCGTAATAACGGAACGATAAAGGCGTGGAAAGTAATAATGTACGACGCAAGGATTAGGAAAACGGAATTCCCACAAGGAGTTCAGTCATTGAGTTTGAGTAGCTCAGTAAAACGAGTTATCAAAACGAGTACAGTCAAAATGATGGCTGCACTTGGAGGGACAGCGCTGCTTCTATATGCAGTGAGTATTGCTCCAGGACTCTTGATATTCTTCCTACCAGGTTTGATTGCTCTTGGAGGCAAGGTCTACGATGAAGCACAACTCATCCATTTTCTGAGATATGGAGACCCAATCAAAACAGAGCACTGGGAAGATACTGAAAAGCATACAGAGAAGATTCGGAATAGATCTTTTGAGAATCACAGTTTCTCGATGACCTTCTAGGTGAAGAGGTATGCTACTTCAATTCCTTGAACTCTCAGTCGATCTGGCAAGTATCACAGCAGTAGTCCTACCGATTATTGCTGTGTGCTTTTTTATTATCACCATTCCATGGTTAAAGAACGGATCTAGCAGTAAATTACGCAGATATCTCTCATATGCTATAAGACCACCCGGAGCATCAGAAGAGAATTCAGATACGCATGAGGGTTCAGCAATTTCCCCAGAGGATAAAAACAGACTCTACTTCTATTATCTCGGAATTGCATTATTCTTGATTAGCTTCTTTATTGGAGAGTTTTACCAAGTCTTAATCGACCTCTCACTTCCAGTGAATCAGAGTACTACAGGAGAATATAGAAGTGCGACAACTGTAGTCTTTCAGAGCCTCTTCAATGCAGGTTGGATTGGATCCTTGCCATGGTTTGGAGTTACGGACTACCATGGAACTTGGGCGTGGATATTCTTTACAGCTGGTATCACTGATAATCCAGGCTTTCTAAGAGGAGTTCTTGAAATATTAGTAATAATATCATTAGTAGTGGGATGCGTCTTTCTCGCTCCACTCGTTATCAAGAGCATTCGACAGTCATTCGTACCTTCAATGTTCTTCTTCATGACAGGGATGACAATCTTCACTAAGACAGCAGTCGGTTATTTTGCAGGAGCACTGAAACTTCTTTACTCATCATTAGAGTTTCAATATACCAACATTGTTGTTACAAGTAATATGATCCCTAATTACACCTGGGTACTGACAAGTTGCGTCTTGATGATTGTTCCCATGTTTGCACTCTTTGTCATACTTGGACGCAAGCTATGGAAGGTGCACTATACTGACTCTAGATCAAGGGCTTGGTTTACTGCGTATATCAGCTTGAGTTTCTGGATTGGACTTATACTAATGGTCGTGGTGATGTAAAAAATGACGAACGGAAAGACTGCAATAATAATAATCTCATTCATAGCACTTCTACTTCTAATACCAGTTACTCCAACTCAAGGATATTCAATTGCACAGAATGAAGTTGTGAGAGATTATTGGCCTACAGACCAATGGTTGAATACAACTCCTGAAGAACAAGGATTGAATTATGCATACCTTGATAGAATCGATAATTCGATCACAGAAAATGAAGTTAACCTTCATTCAGTCATCGTGGTTAAGAATGGGTACATAATCTATGAAAAATACTATAGGTATTGGTCGCAATATGTGATGCATACAATTCAATCTTGCACAAAGAGTTTCATGTCTGCTCTTATCGGCATAGCCATCGACAAGGGATACATCGACAATGTTAGTCAACCAGTAATCGATTTCTTTCCCAATTATACGGTTGATAATTGGGATTCAAGAAAGGAGAACATCACTCTATACCACTGCCTGACAATGTCTTCAGGACTTGAATTTCATGAAGTTGATATCCCGTATGAAGAACCAGAAAACGATCTATTCGCAATGTATCGGTCTGATAATATGTGGCAATACGTCCTAGATAGACC
>Ga0307419_10001998_pt1 | contig 10442 bp, 10 predicted proteins | sample SalMarWE160230MG_2_FD_202512 | JGI IMG/M metagenome (GOLD analysis project Ga0307419, IMG submission 202512) | Salt marsh sediment microbial communities from the Plum Island Ecosystem LTER, Massachusetts, United States - WE1602-30 | ecosystem: Environmental > Aquatic > Marine > Intertidal zone... | reverse complement strand
ACTCACCTACGCCCAGTTCTCCAAGAAACTGCCGATGGTGTTCGCAGGGTTCCGCCGGATCAAGACCGGGCACCTGGCAGGTCTCCTGCTCGCGTATCTTTTCATCGCGCGGTCGCTGGGCCGCAACCGCCGCCGGCAGGCCGGCCTCCTGAAGCTGACGGTCCTCACCTCGGGTTTCTACTCGATGTCGGCGTACATAACGGTGCTCCTGGTCTTCCAGAGCTTCCTGGGCATCCTCTATGCCTGGCTGGGGCTCCTGACCGCCGTCTTCATGGCCGGCGCCGCGATAGGCGCCATCTCGGAAAAAAGGTTGACGCGGCGCCTGTTATCCGTCGGGACGCTGGTCGGCATCGAGCTCATAGCGCCCGCCCTCGTGACGGTCATCGCCTTCTTCATCATCGGGATCTTCTCGTCCCATGCCGGTGCCGGCGCGTGGGGACGCGGGCTCTTTGTCTTGACGGGTTTCTTGACGGGATATTTGGTGGGGGTGGAATTGCCGCTCGTCCACGACGTGTACCGCCGCCGGTTCGGCGGACCGGGCACGCCGGACGCGGCGCTGGCCGGACAGCTCTATGGGTTGGACCTGGCGGGCGCGTGTCTGGGGGTCTTCGTGACGCCGCTCCTGCTCATCCCTTCCTGCGGCATCCCGATGACGCTGTGCGTCCTTCTCGTCCTGAAGATCATCCAGGCCGTCGCCCTCCAGCCGCTGGGCCACCATGAACGCCGAAGGCGTCCATAGCTAAAACTCCCCGTCAGGCGCCTGATAATCTATCGGCGGACTAATCCTGCAAAAAGGCCGGTCTCTCCATCACGGTGTCCTTGGCGTCCAGGACGCCGCCGGAGATGATGATCTTCATCGCCTCGTCCACGCCGATGTCGAGGAAGATCAGCTCCTCGCGCGGCACGAGGACCAGGAAACCCGTCAGGGGACTGGGGACCGACGGGATGAGGACATTGACGAGCCCGCGGCCGGCCTTCTCGCTCGCGTGGGGATCGGCCTCTTTTGTCGCAAAGCCGATGGTATAGACGCCCTTGCGGGGATACTCGACGAGCACGACCTTGCGCGGCTCACCGGAGGTCATCGAGGAGCCGAAGAGAAAGCGCGTCACCTGTTGGGCCGCCGTGTAGATGCGGCCCGCCACCGGGAACCGCTTCCAGAGGCCCTCGAAGTACGCGACGAGGCCGCGGCCGATGAAGTTCGTCGCGAAGAACCCCGTCACGAAGATGACGATGACGAACAAAAGGATCCCCAGGCCCGGCACGCGGAAGCCGAAGTAATCCACGGCCCAGCCGTTGATGTAGCGGCCCAGGATGTTGTCAAAAAAGCTGAAGAGCGTCACGAAGAGGTAAACCGAAACGAGCAACGGCACCACGATCAAAAGCCCGGTCAGAAAATAGTGTCTCTTCTTCTTCTCGCGTTTCATCTCCCGCCTCCCCTAAGGACGCTGCGCGTAATAAGGCACGAACGTCAGGATCACCCACGTGATCGCCGTGGTCGTTAGCCCGACGACGAGCCCGACGCGGATCCACTGGCTGAACCGGATACGCACGTGCTTCTCTTTCTCCAGGATCCCGATCGCGACGATGTTCGCGGTCGAGCCGATCAAGGTGATGTTCCCGCCCAGACACCCGCCCAAAAGCAGGCTCCACCAGAGCGTCTCATACCCCACGCCGAACTCAAAAAAGCTCTTGATGACGGGTATGGAGGTCACCACGACGATCACGTTGTCCAAAAGGCTCGAGCCCAGGCTGCTGGCCCACAGGACCATCCCCGTCAGGAGGGCCGGGTTGTGGCGCGCGACCTCCAAGAACTTCGCCGCGATGATGTCCGTGGCGCCGGTGTGCTTGAGCGTGCCGGCCTGGGCGAAGAGGAGCATGAAGAACAAGAGCGTCCACCACTCGATCCCGTGCTCCACGTAGGCGCGGGCCTTGTGCGACTTCCACATCATGATGATGCCCGCCGTGATCAGCGGCATGATCAGCAAGAGCGTGTTGCGCTCCAGGCCCATCAACACCTCGAGGCGGTGGTGGAACGCGATCGCCACGATCATCGTCCCGAAGATCCCCATGCCGATACGCAGCTGCCGGTCCATCGGCACGGCGATCAACCGCAGGAGGATCTCGTCCGCCTGCAGCTCATTGAGGCGCCGGCTCATCTCGCGGATCGGCCGGCGGAAAAACCAGCACATGATCCCCGTCATCGCCGCCAGAGAAACGCAGGCGAGCGGCAGCGCCTTTAAGATGAAATCTTCGAAGCTCAGGCCCGCCTTGGTCGCGATGAGGATCCCGATCGGGTTGCCCAGGACCGTCGCGGCCGAGCCGATGTTCGTCGCCATGATCGAGATGATGACGAACGGGACCGGGTCCACCTCGTAGTAATCGCAGATCTCGAGGATCGCCGCCACCATGAAGATGATGGACGTGACCTCGTCGACGACGCACGCCAGGACCGCCGAGATGGCGATGATGAGGAACGTGAACTTCTTTCCGGTCAGCCGGCGCACCCGCAGGATCCGGGCGACGATCCAGGCGAAGAAACCGGAGTCCTTCAGGAGCGCCACGACGATCATCATCCCCGCCAGAAAGAGCACGACCTCGAGCGTCGTCAAACGCAGGAAGCTGTCCAGGTCGATCGCCTTCGTCATCAAGAGGAGGGAACTGCCCAGGAACGCGAAGCTCAGGCGGAACTCCCAGAAGAAGAGCGTGCCCATGATGGAGGCCGAGAAGATGCCCACCGACAGGGCCTGGTGGAAATTCAGGCCGCCGCTGCGGGCGGCAAAGCCCGCGGTCAGCGCCCCCAACAGCAGCGTCGCCATCTTGAAAAAGTTCTTTTTCACGATCCCTGACTGCCCAAGAGGTGGCCCAGGACGTCCGAGCGGGCCGCGATCCCCACGATCCTGTTGGCGGCGTCGACGACGGGGACGCGGCGCACGTTCTGCGTCAGCATGATGTGCGCGACCTCGCTGACCGACGTCTCGGCGTTGACCTTGACGACATCCCGGCGCATGACGTCGACCACCCTGAGCTGCCCCAACTTGACGACCTTGTTTTTTATCGTCTGAGGGCTGTTCTGATAGATGAAGTGCCCGACCTTGAAGAGATAGCTGGGCAGGATGCCCTTGAGGACGTCCTTCTCCGTAAAGATCCCCACGAGCCTGTGTGCGGCGTCCACGACCGGCAGACCGCCGATCTTCTGTTCCAGCAAAAGACGCACGGCCTCCAGAGCGGACGTCTCAGGCGTCAGCGTGCGGACGTCTTTTCTCATCAACGTGCCGATATTCATCCTACCCCCTTTGAGCCTGCCGGCTCAGGACGGCCGCGAGGAAGGCCTTGACGGTATCAAGGCCCACGAACGGCCAAATCCCCCACAACGCGATCTGCTTAAGGTTCCACCCGTACCCGACGCAAAGCCATAGACCCCCGCACGCGTAGATGACGCCGATGCCGGCGAGCATGACGAGATAATTCAGTCCGAAAACAGGCTTGGGCACGGCACGCCGCAGAGCCCCCACGCACACGGCGGCGAGGAGAAAACCTAAAAGATACCCGCCCGTCGGACCGGCCAGATACGCGGCGCCGGCCGCGCTGCCGGCAAAGAGCGGCACGCCCAGGAGCCCGTAGGCCAGATACAGCCCCACGCTGAAGGCCCCGTAGACCGGCCCCAGACAGGCGCCCGCCAAGAGCACGACGAGCGTCTGGAGCGTCACCGGCACGGGCGTGAAGAAGAGCGGGATCTTCACGAGCGACGCCAGGGCCAGCAACACCGAAAAACTGACGACCGCGAAGAGCTTCCTCGTCCACGACGCCCCCCGCGTCAGGACGAGGGCCTGCGAAAACGTTGACATACTTGTTCCTCCTGATTTACCCTTCTCGCTCGCCCGCGAGCCGGGGTTTCCTATTCCTTGGCGACGGCGACCATGACGAGACCGACGAGGACCAACACCGGCCCCAGCATCCCCAGCACGACCTCCTTGAGCTCCGGCAGAAAAGCGATACTGCTCATGACCCCCAGGACCACCACGCCCAATCCGATCAACATCTTCAACACGGACCTTGCCTTTTTTGAAACAGCCATGTCACCTTTCTCCTTTCGGCCGGGCCTTCCAGCGCTTGTGGATCCATCCCCACTCGTGAGGATACCGGCGTATATACTCCTCGATGACGGTCGTCAGCTCCTGGACGACGGCATGGACCGCCGCGTCCCTGTCGCGCCCCGGCCCGATCTCCCGGGGCGGCAGGATCTCGATGTGGTGGCGGGGCCCCTCGATGCGGCGGATGAACATCGGCACCAAGGGCGCGCCCGTGCGCAGGGAAAAGACGATCGGCCCCGTCGCGGTGGCGGCCTTGACCCCGAAAAAATCGACGAAGACGCCGCCCGTCCCGAAGTTCTGGTCGAGCTGGACGAAGAGGACCTCGTTGCGGCGCAGGATCCGAAGGCAGCTGCTCACGCACTCCGGACGCGGCTGGGTGTACACGGAGCCGACGTTCATCTGGAGGCGCTTGTCTTCAAAAAGCCTGTCCAGGTTCGGGTCGCGCATGTGCCGCAGGATCGTGTGGACGCGGCACCCCTCCTGTGCCAGCCGCGAGAGGAGGAGCGGAAAACTCCCGAAGTGCGCGCTCACGGCCACGACCCCGCGGCCGGCCGCCAGGGCCCTTTCCAGATTCTCCAGGCCTTCGATGGACACGAACCTGCGGATACGCTCCGGGTGCTTCATGAACATGAAGAACTCGACCGCCGTGCCGGCCATGGAATAAAAACACTCCTGGGCGATGCCGCGGATCTCCTCGGGCGTCTTCGTGTCGCCAAAGGCCATGGCGAGGCTCTCCAGGGCGATATCCCGGTGCCGGCGCGCCAACCGATAGCCTAAAAAAGCCATCACGCGCGCCAGGCCGTATAAAAAAGACAGCGGCACGATGCGGGCCGCCGCGTCGCACAGACCGATCGCGAAACGCCCCAAGCCGTAGCTCAACTTGCGAACGAGATCTTTCTTCCTCAACGTTTGTATCCGATCTTGCGCAGGAAATCCTTGCGCCACTGGACGTCGGCGTCCTCTTCAATACCTTTGGGCGCCGCGCCGTCGATGACGCCGAGGATCCCGCGGCCCGAGGAGGTCTCGCCGACGACGACCTCCAGAGGGTTGGCCGTCGCGCAGAAGATGCGGCAGACCTCGGGGACGGCCTTGACCGCATTAAGGATATTGACCGGGAAGGCGCCGTCCAAAACGATAAAGAAGGTGTGGCCGGCGCCGACCGCCAGGGCCTGGTCTGCCGCGAGCTTCTTTAATCCCTCGTGTGTGCCTTCACAGCGCACCTTGCAGGCGCCCGACGCCTCGCAAAAGGCGATACCGCACTTGATGCCGGGCACCGCCGTCACGCACGCCTCGTAGAGGTCCTCTATGGTCTTGATGAAGTGGGCCTGGCCGACGACGATGTTGACGTTCTCCGGCTTCTTGATCCTGATGATCTCGATCTTGCATTCCATCCCGCACCCCTGTCGCCTGAAAATGAGACAAACAGCCTGACTCTTTGTCTCAAATTCGCGGTTCAAAAATGAGACAAAGAGTCAGGCTGTTTGTCTCACTTTTTCAGATCGCGATGTCTTTGCCCATTCCTTCCAGTCTTTTTCTCGATTTGTCGATCAGGCGGTTGGCCGGACGCGTGTAGAGGGCGCCCGTCCTCTCTTCGGCCTTGATGACGTCCTTAAAGGCGGTGATCGCCGCCTTGTATTCCTTGCGGCCGTAGGCCTTGACGCCCTCGAGGAAGCGCTCCTTGTTCTGGCGGCGCTCTTCGCGAAGCCTCTTGTTCGCCGCGCGCTTGTCCAGGGCGCGGGCCTCCTCTTGCTCGCGCCGCTCCTGGGCCGCGGCGGCCTTCTCCTCTTTCGCCCTGACGTGGCTCTCCTTGCGGGCCCGCTTGTCTTCCTTGAGCCTCAGCTTTTCCTGGCGCCGCTCCTCCCTGGCCTGCTGCTTTGCCTCACGCCGACGCCGTGCCTGGGCGCGCTTGTCTTCCTTGAGGCGCAGCTTTTCCTGGCGCCGCTCCTCCTTGAGCTGCAGCTTCTCCTGACGCTTTCTCTCGCGCGACGCGGCAGGGCTTTCGGCGCCGTCCAACGCTGCCGTGACGGTCCCTTGCGCCTCTTTTTTCGCGGGGGGGGCCGCCTCTTTCTTCTTGCGGGCGGCCTCCTGCGCCTCCCTCTTCTCCTCGGGGCGCCGGCGCCGCGCTTCCTGTTTCTTCTCCCGCGCTATCTTTCTGGAGAGCAGGATCTCGCTGCGCTCGCGATAATAAGAGGCAAAGTCGTCGATGGGCTTTATGGAGAGGATCTTGTTGAAGACCTCGATCGCCTCCTCATAATCCCGCGCGCGGTACAGGCGCCGGCCCTCGTCGTAAAGCTTGCGGACCTCGGCGTCCTGGCTCGCCCGCGCCTCGGCCGGCCGGTGGGCCTTCTGCAGCTCGCGCACCTGGGCCAGGTACGCGCGGGCCTCCTCGTGCTGCGGCTCCATCCGGAGCGTCTTCTCGAACTCCTGGATCGCCTTATCATAGAGCCCGCGCTTAAAATACTTCACCCCGCTCTGGTAGTGGACCTCGATGGCCACGGGGTCCGCCGCCCAAAGCGCTCCGGCGGCGGCAAGAGACAGACACAGGACCAACCCCACGCATAGGATCTTCATATAGGACTCCTCGTTTCTCGAAACGGACAACCCGGCCCCTAAGGCAGGAATGTCCGGCACCACTCCACGACCTTGGTGGCCTTATCGGCCAGAAAGAGCGCCTCGGAGCGCCTGATCGGCCGCCCCTCGTCCTGCACAAGGACCTGGAGACTCAAGATACTCCACATGTACTCCCTGTATTCCGCCGCATCGGCACGCCGGATCTTGTCCGTCAACAGGCGCATGAGGTTGCCGCGGACCGGATGCGTGCTCTTGACGCCGTGATGATAGACGAGGACGGCATCACAATACGCGGTGGCGGCGCTGATGGCGTTCAGGCCCGCCGAATGCCAGCGGCTGGTCCGCAGCGCCTCCTGCATCCGCGCGTAATACTGCTCGCCCCGGTTGACCAAGACGGGGTACTCCGTCAGGGCCGCCGGCACCCCGGGTTCCTTGGACTCCAGGCGCTCCCGCATCGAACGCCACTTCTCCGCCTGCTTGCTGATGCGCTCGGCCTTCTTGGAGAGACGCAGCTCGGTCAGGTAGTCCTTTTTCTCTTCTTCGAGGAGCGCCTCCTGACGCTTGAGCAGCTTCTCCTTCTCGCGGATCATCTCGTCGCGCTGCAAGCGCCGCTTGGCGCGCGTCTCATAAAAAGCCATCTGCTCCTGCTGCTCTTCGATGTCGTCCTTCATGTAGGCGACACAGCGCTCGAGGACCCCGGGTTCGTCGACCGTGTAGGGCGCACCGGCCGTGTCGATGACCGTCTCGACCGTCCCGCCCAGGGCCTCCTCGCAGAGCCGCACGTAATACGCTGCGAACTTATCCTCGGGATTCTTGTCCAGGACCGCCTTAAAGGCCTCGGCCGCGCGGCGGTAGTCCCCCTTCTCATAGAAAGATTTGCCCACGAAATAAAGGTCTGTTCCCGCCCCCTTGATCTCCCGCTCGTCGATGCCCAGGACGTCGGCCCGGTGCGCCTGCAGGAGGGCCCTCGTCTTGCTGAGATACTGCTGGATGGATTTATACTCGGGGTCTGTCTCCGCGACGGTGCGGAACTCCGAGAGGGCCTTGTCGTGGCGCCCCGCCTCAAAGTACACGACGCCGCGGTAGTAGTGCAACGCGAGGGCGCGCCGCTCCTCTCCCACGTCCGCGCGCAACGGCGCCGGAGCCAGTGCGAGGACACAGACAAGGACCGCCCCCCCCATCCCAAAACGCCTCTTCATGCCTTACCCTCTCTCTTGCGGCGCACGCCGACCATCAACCCCGCCAGGTTCACCAGAAGGACGAGCCCCATGAAGACGTCGCCGAAATACGTGTAGGCCGCCCGGCGGCCCGTCTTATACACCGCGCCCCCCAGCGTCTGCGTCACGAAGGTCGGCTTACCCGCGGCGTCCTCGGCGCGCGCCACCCGCCGGCCCGCGTCGTCGATGATGCACGAGATCCCGGTGTTGGCCGCCCGCACCACGTAGACGCGGTTTTCGACCGCGCGAAAGACGGATGCCTGATAATGCTGAAAGGGGCTCGCCGTATCCTTGAACCAACCGTCGTTGGTCATGTTGATCAGGAAGTCCGCCCCGCGGCGCACGAACGCTGCGCCCAGCTCCGGAAAGATGTCCTCAAAACAGATGAGGACGGCCGCCCGTATCGACGGACAGTGTTCGCCCTTCAAGGAAAAGATCGTAGGCGCCCGGCCCGGCGTGAAGTCCTCGATAGGGACGAGGTCCGTCAAAAACGGCAGATACCGGCGGCCGGGCAGGTACTCCCCAAACGGCACCAGATGCAGTTTATCATAAAGGCCGGCGGGCGTTCCAGAGGGAACATACAGGAGCGCGCTGTTGAAGTAATCGAGGCCGTCCAGCCGGATGGCCCCGACAAAGAGGGGCCGGCCGATATCGCGGACCAGCTCGGCGAGCGGCCCATCGTTTACGCCCACCTCGAGGTAGTCCGAGAAGGAGGTCTCGGGCCAGACGATCACGTCGGGCTCATCCCGGAGCCCGGCGATCTGCGTCAACAGGACGTACTTGTCGTAGATGTTCTGTGAAAAGCGGGGGACCCACTTGATCTCCTGGGCGATGTTCGCCTGCACGACCGAGACCCGCAGCGGCGCCGAGAGGCGCGGGTCCTGATAGAGGCGTCCGGCGCCGTAACCCAGCCATCCCGCGATGACGGCGAGCAGGACGGCCGCGCGCCGCAGGGCGAGCGCCCGGGACGGACCGCGCACCAGCGCCTCGATCACCTCAAAAAGGACCGTGTTGACAAAGACGAGCAGGAACGAGACGCCGTAGGCGCCGACCGTGTCGGCGATCTGGATGGCCCACAGATTGCCGGTCTGCGTGTATGCCAACAGCGCCCACGGAAAACCGGTCAGGACGTGACTGCGCAGATACTCGAGGCACACCCAGAACGCCGCCGTCCAGACACAGCGGCCCCATCCCCCGAAGCGTTCGCGCGCGAAAACGGTGCCCAGGCCGAAGAGCCCGACGTAAAGGCCGCAATAAAGCGACAGGATGACGGTGCCGGCGAGGGTGACGTGGACGACCCAGTAAAGCGTCAGCCCAAAAAAGACAGAGCCCGCCAGAAAAGCCGTGAGAAAGGCCGGCCGCGGTTTTTGTCCGGCCAGCGCCGCCAAGAGCGGCACGAGGCCGAACCACGCGCACAGCCAGACGTCGAAGGTCGGATACGCCAGGCGCAGCAAGCCCGCGCTCACTGTCGCCAGCAAGAGCGGATGTACGAACAATCTCTTCAGCTTCCCCGTCATAATAAATTTTGAATTGCCCAACCCCGCTCCACTTGGAAAAGTACCCAGCAACTTGTTTTATTTCAAAGAGTTATGGGGAGTGTCCCTTTTCTTCCCGAAGAGTGTCCCTTTTCTTTTACTTTTAGCGGCCGCAGCACTTCTTGTACTTCTTGCCGCTGCCGCAGGGACACGGGTCGTTGCGGCCGACCCGGGGACCCTGATGGCGGACGGGCGCAGGCCGCGGCGCCTCCTCCCCGGCTTCCGGGGAGGCGCCCCTTGGGGACTCGCTTCGCTCGCCTGCGGCCGCGGCCTCCTGCGCGCGCTGGCGCCGCAGCGCCGCCTCGCGGGACAACCCCGAAAACTCTTTATGCTCGACGTGCTGGGGCACCGAACCGAAGACGCTCTTCACCGGGCCCTTCTCGACGATCTGGACGCGGAAGAGGAGCTCGGCCGCCTCTTCCTTGATGCGCGCCATCATGTCCGCGAACATGTCATAGGCCTCGCGCTGATACTCGATCAGCGGGTCGCGGCCGCCGTAGGCGCGCAGGCGGACCCCTTCCCGGAGGCTGTCCATCGCGTAGAGGTGGTCCTTCCAGCGGCTGTCGATGACATGGAGCATTATCATGCGCTCCAGGTGGCGCGCGTGCTCGCTGCCCAGGGACGCCTCCTTGGTCTCGTAGTACAGGCGGGCGTCGGCCTCGAGCGCCGCGCGCACCTCCTCGGCGCTCATCGTCTCCAGCTTCGCTTTATCAAAAGGAAAGTGCGGCCCGAGGCGCTGTTTGACCCACCCTTCCAGCCCCAGCCAGTTCCACTCCTCCGCTGACAGCGAGGACGGGCAGTACCGGGCCGTCACCTCGTCCACGACCTCGGCGAGGATCTCGAAGAGATACCCCTTTAAGTCCTCGCCCTCCAGGATCATGCGCCGCTGCGCGTAAATGATCTCGCGCTGCTTGTTCATGACGTCGTCGTATTCGAGGAGGTGCTTGCGGATCTCAAAGTTGTACTCCTCGACGCGGCGCTGGGCACGCTCGATCTGGCCGCTGATCCACGGATGCTCGATGACCATG
>Ga0307419_10001997_pt1 | contig 10443 bp, 6 predicted proteins | sample SalMarWE160230MG_2_FD_202512 | JGI IMG/M metagenome (GOLD analysis project Ga0307419, IMG submission 202512) | Salt marsh sediment microbial communities from the Plum Island Ecosystem LTER, Massachusetts, United States - WE1602-30 | ecosystem: Environmental > Aquatic > Marine > Intertidal zone >... | reverse complement strand
CCTACTACGTCTCGGCAGGAAGCTCCAAACAGGCCCTTGTAACCGTGGAGAGGGGACCTGACGCATTCGATTACAACGATTTGCAGTTTACACTCTACTCAGGGTGCGATGATGACCAGATCAGGGATACCGTTTACCTGGACGTCCATTTCAAGAGTGCATGCAGCCTGGTGAGCCTGACGAAACCCGCCCAGAACTGGGTGCTTTCATCTGTGAATAATGGCAAGTTGAAAATCAGGGTACAGGATTACGATGAAAGCCTCCTGGATCACATCGGCGTTCAGATTGCCAGGAAAGGGATATTTAACTGGCAGGATATCTTTTACCGTGACAAGGTTGACCTCGAGCCGAACAGCACCGATGAAACGATTGATCTGGGCGAATTCGAGGACGGCGAATACGATCTCAGGGCCGTGCTCGAATGCAGCTCCGGCAAAGCATACTCAGATGTCGTTTCGGGAAAAATCGATACGAAAGCCCCCATCCTGTTCGGCTTGCCCGAACCCTCGGATCTGGTCTTCGATTCCGGCGATATGATCACAGTAACTTTTGATGAATTTGTGAATTGTTACAGGATATCCTCCGACAATGTAGTCTTCAGGAACCTGAGTACAGGGGAAACCATAGAAGCTGCCGCCGGTTGCCAGGATAAAACCATTGTGATCATTCCGGACCTGAGCGGCAAGACCTTTGAGGGCGACACCTTCAATGTACAACTCAGCGGTGTCGAGGATCTATACGGGAATGCCATGAAGGAACCGGTCAGCTGGTCATTCGTGATGAATGCGGATCCAAAACCGGCCGGAGATGAGGATACGGATCTGGACGGCATCCAGAACGGCAGCGATAATTGCCCGTACTCGGCTAATGCAGACCAGGCTGACCTTGACAAGGATGGAAAGGGAGATGTTTGTGATGAGGACCTTGACGGAGACGGCGTGCTTAACGTGACCGACAATTGCCTGATGACAGTAAATGCAGATCAGGCAGATGTCAATCAGGATGGCATCGGGGATGCCTGCCAGGATTTCACAGGAAACGTTGAAATCACCAATGCCGGGGGATTCTACTTCAGCAATAATTTCCCGAATCCCTTCAGCGAAAAAACTACGCTGCAATATGTCCTGCCATCCGAAAGCCAGGTGATCATGAAGGTGCTTGACGTAGTAGGTAATGAGGTGGAGATCCTGGTGTACCAGAAGCAATCCGCGGGTGAATATGAGGTGACCTGGAATGCAAGGAACTTCGATAGCGGTATCTATTTCTGCACCATCTATGTAGAGTCGTTCAGCAACAACGATGTTGCATGGAAGACCATCAAGATGGTATTGAGCAAATGATGCTGTAGTAATAACATAAAAGACGGGGGGCAAAACGTCTCCCGTCTTTTTTTATTACCTCCCTTGTCATGCACCGGATCACATCATTTACGAAAATTTTATAAGGGAATCAAAGCCTGTAGAATATGCGATGATGTCTTGGAAAAGCCTGATGCAAAAGGAATAGTCTCATTTCTGTTTTACCCTGATTTTCAGTTCCTTACTGCAATCTACCCACTGGACAGGGCCAGAGCGGGCTATTAATTTTTACCGGGAAGCACTTTCTTTTTCAGAAGCGCCATATCCTGCTTCAGGCTGGTAACGGTTCTGATAAGCTCATCCTCGTTCATGACCGGTTCGGGGATCTCCGAGCTGATGTAATTGATAAACTTCCAGACTTCCTTGATTTCGTTTACGTTCACATCGAAGGGCTCGTAGACCGGGTTGAGGGAGTACAGGGTGAGCTTGCGTTCGGTTTCCAGAAGGTTCTCGGCGATCTTGAACACGATTCCCTCGTCAAGGGTCAGGATGACGTAGGCATTCCCGGTGACGATCTGTTTCCAGTCCTGCAGGAATTCCCCGGTCACCCAGGAACGGTCCGGAATGGGCAGCATGGAATCACCTGATAGCTGGAAGGTCCGGTATTTTTTGCTGGGCGACAGGAAAGGCAGCTGGAAGGTCGGCAGGTGAGCAATGAACTCGGGATCGGCAAACCCGCTGGTATACCCGGCTTTGGCCTTTTCGTTGACCAGTTCGATGTTCTCCTCGTTCCCATCATCCACCGTGGTGGCAAGCACCCTCAGCTTGCTGCCCCTTAGGTATACATCATTCCCCCGTTCCAGTTCCGAGAGCTGGCTTTCCGAAAGGCTGGACAGGTTGACCCGGATCAGGGTATCCACCGCCACCCCGAAATACTTGGAAAAAGCCATCAGGGCCTGTATGCCGGGCTCGGCGACCTCGTTCTCATACCCGCTCAGGGTGGAGCGCTTCATGCCCAGGATATGGGCAAGCTCGTCCTGCGTGCGGTTCCTCCGCCTGCGCAGGAGCTTTACATTCTGGCTGAAATACATGGCAATTTTTTTTGATGATCGGACAAAAATTCTGGCCCGGATTATTTGTTTTTTTCTCCGGGTTGATTATATTTTAATCGTATTATTTGACCAATTTTTAATCAAAATTACAACAAATATTTAAAAAACAAAATTTCAGGGGATTTTTTTATGGACATGCGGGAAAGGAACATCGTGCACCTCGACCTGGACACCTTCTTTGTCTCCGTCGAGCGCCTGAAAGACAGCAGCCTGGCTGGCAAGCCGGTGCTGATCGGGGGGATGTCGGACCGGGCGGTGGTCGCCAGCTGCAGCTACGAGGCCAGGCAGTTCGGGGTGCATTCGGCCATGCCCATGAAACTGGCCCGGAACCTCTGCGAGGACGCGATCATCATCCGGGGCGACATGGAACTGTACACGAAATATTCCCGGATGGTCACCGACATCATTGCCGGGGAGGCCCCCCTGTACGAAAAGGCATCCATCGATGAGCATTACATTGACATTACGGGAATGGACCGTTTCTTCGGCTGCATGAAATGGACGCAGGAGCTGAAGCGGAAGATCGTGCACCATACGGGACTCCCGGTCTCCTACGGCCTGTCGGTGAACAAGACCGTTTCCAAGATCGCCGCGGGGGAAGCCAAGCCCAACGGGCAGCTGGAGGTGGTCCATTCCCAGGTGATCCCCTTCCTCTCCCCGCTTTCCATCCGGAAGATCCCCATGATCGGGGACAAAACCTACCAGCTGCTGCGCTCGATGGGCATACAGACCATACACACCCTGCAGCTCATGCCCGTGGAAATGATGGAAAAGGTGCTCGGGAAGAACGGCCAGGAGGTCTGGAGGAGGGCCAACGGGATCGATACATCCCCCGTAAGGCCTTACAGCGAACAGAAATCCCTCGGCACAGAGCGGACCTTTGAGAAGGACAGCACCGACGTGGTCCACCTCAGGGAACTGCTGGTAAGCATGGTGGAAAAACTGGCTTACCAGCTGCGCAGGAAGCAGAAACTCACCGCCTGTGTCACGGTGAAGATACGTTACTCCAATTTCGACACCCATACCCTTCAGAAAAGGATCCCCTACACCTCGCTCGACCATGTGCTGATCGGCACCGCCAAGGAATTGTTTGACCGGCTCTACAAACGCCGCATGCTGATCCGGCTGGTCGGGGTACGGTTCAGCCACCTGGTCGGCGGGGTTCATCAGATGGACCTGTTCGAGGACACCCCGGAGATGATCCGGCTCTACCTGGCGCTGGACAGGCTCCGGTACCGTTACGGGAGGAAAGCCGTACTCCGGGCCGTGGGGATCAGCAACCGGGAGGAAATGCAGGAGGAGGAAGAGGACATGGAGGAAGCCCCGGGGGAAGGGGGACTGGCAGCAGGGAACCTGGGGTACGGAGGCCTGGGGTACGGAGGCCTGGCGAAAAGTCCCCTGCCGGAGGAAATCGAGCAACGGGCCAGCTGGCAGATGGGCGGAAGTACTTTCAAACGCCTCTGGAAGGTCAGCCGCCCCGACTACCTAACAGGAAACAAAACTTAGGGTGAAGGTGTGTGCACACTTGCCCGGTGCGCGGGCACGTGCACACCCACACCCACACCCACACTCATGCTTTATTGTTGTCATTCATATTATAGTCTGCGCTACGGCACGATGTCCGTGGAAACCCTGGTCGAACAGGCCGCCGGGAAGGGAATCCCCGCCCTGGCCCTGACCGACATCAACAATTCCATGGGCATAATGGATTTCATCATGGCCTGCCGCGAGCACGGGGTGCACCCGGTCGCGGGGATCGAGTTCCGCGACGGGAACCGGCTGCTCTACACCGGCATTGCACGCAACAACGAAGGGTTCCGGGAACTGAACGAATTCCTCTCTGCCTGCAACATCGTCAAGAAGCCCCTTCCCCCCGACCCACCTCCCTTCCGGAACGCATACGTCGTTTTCCCCTTCGGCCGCAGGACCCCTGCCCAGCTGCTCGACAACGAGTACCTGGGGATACGGCCCGCCGAGGTCCGCAGGCTCGTCTCCTCGCCGTTCCGTTACCGTCAGGACCGGCTGCTTGCCAGCCAGCCGGTGACTTTCGGCAGCCGGGAGGATTATGCCATCCATGCGCATCTCAGGGCGGTGGACAACAACACCCTGCTCAGCAAGATCAACGGGGAGCACCTGGCCTCGAGGGACGAGCATTTTCGTCCCCCGGGCAAGCTCCTGGAGGCTTTCAGCGGGTACCCGGAGATCATCCGGAATACCGAATCGCTGCTGGGGGACTGCCGCATCGGTTTTGACTTCAGCACCATCAAGAACAAAAGCTGTTTCACGGGCAGCCGCTACGACGACAAGCTCCTGCTGGAGAAGCTGGCCATGGACGGGCTGCTTTACCGCTACGGGAGCAACAACCCGGAAGCCCGCCGCCGGGTCAGGCATGAGCTGGAGATTATCGACCGCCTGGGATTCTCGGCCTATTTCCTGATCACATGGGACATCATACGCTATTCCATGTCCCGCGGATTCTACCACGTAGGACGCGGGAGCGGGGCGAATTCCGTGGTGGCTTACTGCCTGAAGATCACCGATGTTGACCCCATTGAGCTCGACCTTTACTTCGAGCGCTTCATCAACCCCAAACGTACGAGTCCCCCGGACTTCGACATCGACTACTCCTGGAAGGAACGCGACGAGGTGCTCGATTACATTTTCAAGCGGTACGGGGAAAAGCACACGGCCCTGCTGGGCACCGTTTCCACCTTCCGGGACCGCTCGATCGTAAGGGAACTGGGCAAGGTTTACGGCCTTCCCAAGTCGGAGATCGATCACCTGGTGCAGTATCCCGACGATATGCTGAACCGGAGCAAGATCACCGGGAAGATCATGCAGATCGGGTACCGGATCATCGATTTTCCCAACCAGCGGAGCATCCATGCCGGGGGCGTGCTGATCTCCGAGGAGCCCATCACCTGCTACACGGCACTGGACATGCCCCCCAAGGGATTCCAGACCACGCAGTGGGACATGTACGTGGCCGAGGAGATCGGCTTCGAGAAGCTCGACATACTCAGCCAGCGCGGCATCGGGCACATCCGGGAATGCGTCGACATCGTCCTGGAGAACCGGAAAACGAAGATCGACGTGCACGACGTGGAGGCCTTCAAGCAGGACCCGCTGGTCAGGGAGCAGCTGAGGCGGGGCGAAACGAACGGATGTTTCTATGTGGAAAGTCCCGCCATGAGGGGACTGCTCAAGAAGCTCCGCTGCGACACCTACCTGAGCCTGGTGGCGGCCAGTTCCATCATCCGCCCGGGGGTGGCCAAATCCGGCATGATGCGCGAATACATCCGGCGTTTCCACCACCCCGGGGAGTTCAAGTACATACACCCGGTCATGGAGGAGCAGCTGAAGGAAACCTTCGGGGTCATGGTCTACCAGGAGGATGTGATCAAGGTCTGTCATCATTTCGCGGGACTCGACCTTGCCGATGCGGATGTGCTCCGCAGGGCCATGAGCGGGAAATTCCGCTCCAGGAAGGAATTCAGCCGCATCGAGGCCAGGTACTTCGAGAACTGCAAAGAACGGGGCTATCCCGACGAACTGGCCCGCGAGGTATGGAGGCAGATCGAGTCCTTCGCCGGCTATTCCTTCTCCAAGGCCCATTCGGCCTCCTACGCGGTGGAAAGCTTCCAGAGCCTCTACCTGAAGTCCCACTTCCCCCTTGAATTCATGGTGGCCGTGATCAACAATTTCGGCGGGTTTTACCGCACCTGGGTGTATGTGAACGAGGCAAGGCGATGCGGTGCATCGATCCACCTTCCCTGCATCAACCTCAGCCGTTACAAGACCTGCATCATGGGAAAGGACATTTACCTGGGCTTCGTGCACATCGCCAACCTGGAAAGCAAAACCATCTCCGCCGTTCTCGAAGAGCGCGAACAGCGCGGTCCCTTTAAAAGCCTGGAGGATTTCACGGGCCGGGTCCCCATCGGCATCGAACAGCTCGTCATTCTGATCCGCACCGGCGCCTTCCGCTTCACCGGGAAAGGGAAAAAGGTCCTGCTCTGGGAAGCCCATATGCAGCTCGGCAGGAGCAGTCCCGCAACAGACGGCCAGAAGCTGTTCCAGTCCCCCGCGAAGGAATTCACCCTCCCCGACCTGGAAGAGGACGGCCTGGAGGATGCCTACGACGAGATAGAGTTGCTGGGCTTCCCCGTTACGGTCACCTCATTCGACCTGCTCAAGACCTCATTCCGGGGCGCCGTCAGGGCACGCGACCTCATGAAGCATGTGGGAAGGACCGTGAAAATGGTCGGGAACCTGGTCACCATAAAGAACGTGAAGACCGTAAAAAACGAGTGGATGCACTTCGCCGCATTCCTGGATGCCGAAGGGGAATTCTTCGATACCGTCCACTTCCCAAAATCCCTGAAAAGTCATCCTTTCCGGGGATACGGGGTTTACCTGGTCCTCGGGCAGGTAACCGAAGAACACGGTTTCCCGGTCATCACCGTGGAAAAAATGGCCAGGCTGCCCCTTCGCCCCGATCCCAGGTACTGAGGCACGACCCGCCGGAGTATCCCTTTCCCATCCCGGTTTTGATATTCGCCCTGCTATCCTTAATTTTATAAGTTTGCATCACTGCATTGACCTATGAAAGGCTTCCGTATTACAAACCGGCAGACCGTGAAGGAGAACATCAACCGGATCCTTTTCGAACAGGTTGATCATATCATCGATCTGTGCGAAAGCGGGCAGCAGGACGTTCATCTGTCCGTTCACGAGATCCGCAAGAGCATCAAGCGAATACGAGCCGTACTTCGATTGATACGTGAAGAGATCGGGTACAGCACGTATTACCGGGAAAATGCGGCTTACAGGGATATTAACCGCAGCATTTCGGACCTGAGGACCTACGACGTCCTGATCCTTACACTGGAAAACGTCCAGGCAGAACTATCCCGAAAACTCCCGGATGGACCCGTGGAGCCACTGATAAGATCGATCAGGGATCAGAGGGATGAAATGCTTGCAGGAATTTTTTCGGGGGAGGTAACCTTCCGGGAACTTGCCGAACGGGTCAGCGAAGCAAAAACGAGGATCCCCGATCTTCCGATCCGGCACAACGGATTTGAGGCTTTTTCAGGGGGAATATTCCGGATGTACCGCCAGGGAAAGGATTACCTGACATCGGCTACGCAGGATCATGACATGCATCATCTCCATGATATGAGGAAGCGGATGAAGTACCTCTGGCACCAGATCCAGATACTGAAACCAATTTACCCCGGTGCACTCGGGGCACTTGCCAGGTCGCTGGAAACCATTACGGAGAAACTGGGGACTTACCATGACCTTGCAATGCTGTCGGGGTACCTGAAGAAGAATGGAGAGGGACTGAAAGATGAGATCCGGGAGGCGTTCCTGGATGCCTGTGAATTCAAAAAATCTGCCCTGCTAACAGGAATATTCCGGAAAGCCGGTACCGCATTCGGGGAAGAGCCCGAAGCACTGGTACACCGGCTCGGAGAGTACTGGAAGATCTATTACGGCCAAACGTGAGAACAATGAAAAATAAAAAAAGCCAGCGCTGGATCAGCCTCTTCGAGGAAATAAATGAATTTATGGAACGTAACCTGGACAAATGGAATACCATTGACGCAATCCGGAAAACATACGATAAATTCATTAAAAACCTGAAAAAAATTAAGGATCTTCAACCCGAGCTTGAGCAGGATCTCACTCCCATCAGGGAAGAACTTTCCGGGAAGAGGGATTTGCTGCTGGAAAAACTTTTACCGGTCGGAAACATCCTCGACGTCTATGCCCAGGATCAAAACACCGGTAAGAAAGCCCGATCCCTGGCATCAGACTGGAAAAAAGTCGGATCACTGGGAATTCACAAGCTGCTCGATCATTCCACCGGAATCCATAAACTCATGGATAAGTATCTCAACGTATCCTTAATAACCACATCCCCTGAAAATGGACCTTCTGAAAGCATGCCCGGGAATATCCTTTCAGGGGAATATGAATCCGGTGAAAGCGTACCTGTCGAAAGGACTGAACCGGGAGCAGATATCAGGGGCTACGGGCTTACCCGGCTTATGCTCGACGAACTTCAGACAGCCATACAGCACTACCGCTCCGCTTTAAAACTCCATGACGACGTGCTCAGGTACCGGAAAAAGGTTCGCAGGAAAAGGGACGGGCTGATCCGGCTGAACAGGAGACTCCTGGAAAACCGGCTGAACAAGCTGATGACCGTTTTTTCCGGCACCCATCCCTCCTTCTACCTGGAATACAGCAGCCTCTCAGGGAAAAAATCAAGCGGCTGAATTTGGTTTTAGCTGATCTTTTCGTAACTTCTTTCAGATTTTAATCTCCGGAACTTGGTGCCGGACAATTCCCTTCAATTAAAATCCTCCAAAACCATGAAAAAACCAGCTCTTAACCGTCGCAATTTTCTCAAACGTTCCTCAGCCGGCATGCTGGGTGCCGGGATCATCGGGAACCGCACCCTCAATCCGCAAACAGAAGATCCTGAAGATGAACCTCCCATGATCAGGGGATACAAAACCCTCGGGCGGACCGGGTTCAAAGTGTCCGATATCTCCCTGGGCGTCTTTTTCAGTGATTCCATCCCCAGGGCAGCTTTAAGTACTGGTATCAATCTTATAGAAACAGGTGAAATGTACGGCCGCGGCAACCAGGAAAGATCCCTGGGCAATCTCATCCCGGATTTAAAGCGTGAAGACCTGTTTATTCTTACCAAAATTTCTCATACGGTAAAAGAGTATCAAACCCCGGATGAGGTGATTGCCAGGGCAGAGGCCAGCATGGAAAGGCTTCAGACGGATTACCTCAACTGTTATATGATGCACGGAGCAGTATCATCAGAGATGGTTTTGAATGAAGCTTTCCATAAAGGAGTAGACCGCCTGCAGACGGACGGGAAGGTACGCTTCCGTGGTGTTTCATGCCACGGGCACAGCTGGTGGGACAATCCGGCAGAAACTTATGAAGAAGTCCTTATGACAGCCATCAATGACGGCAGGTTCGATGTGATCCTTTTTCCCTATAACTTTTTTGAAAGAGAAATGGGTGAGAGGATAATTGAAGCGGCAAAGAAAAAGGATATCGGCACCCTCGCCATGAAATCAAATCCCATCTATGAATTTGAATACTTCGATAATTACAAAAAGGAGACCGAAGAAAAAGGCGAAACGCTCAGTGAAAGATATGCAATGGTCTGGGGGAAATTCAAAGAGCAAACCGAGAACTCCGGGAAATTTTTTAATAAGTACGGCTATGAAAGTATGGAGGAAATGAAAGACGCAGCGATTCAATTCATACTTGGCAATCCCGACATGCACAGCATCTGCTTCTGCTTCATGAATCTTGCCACGATTGAAAAATACATCCGGCTGTCAGGCACGACGCTCGATGACGGGAAACAGGCCATGCTGGATGATTTCCACAGGATGTACGGTCCCCTTCAGTGCCGCATCGGATGCAACCTCTGCGAACCGGCCTGTCCCCACCGCATCCCGGTCGGCACCATCATGCGCTACAGCTATTACTTCCACGGCAAGGGGATGGAAAAATATGCCATGCAGCAATACCATGAACTTTCCGGATCAAAGCCGGATGTATGCCTCAGCTGCCAGGGGTATTGCCAGCAGGCCTGTCCCCACGGTGTGCAGATACAGGGATTGCTCGCACTCGCCCATCAGAGCCTGGCATTCAATGAGACACAATATACATAACCCTTAAAACCAACGCCATGAAAAATCTTTTAAGAATTCCATTCATCCTGTTTTTCACGGTCATAGCCATGACCGGTTTCTCGCAGAACGATGCTACCATAATGGTAATGTACATGAAGGTTAAACCCGATGATTCCAATAAATACCTTGAACTTGAAAAGGAGTGGACAAAGATCCACAAGGCAAGGCTGGAGAAAGGCTATATCACCGGCTGGCAGCTCTGGCAGAAAATGTATACCGGCACCGAAGACGAGTACCAGTACATTGTAATTAACTGGTATAAGGATTATCTCTCCACGGGCCAGACGGGGT
>Ga0307419_10001996_pt1 | contig 10445 bp, 9 predicted proteins | sample SalMarWE160230MG_2_FD_202512 | JGI IMG/M metagenome (GOLD analysis project Ga0307419, IMG submission 202512) | Salt marsh sediment microbial communities from the Plum Island Ecosystem LTER, Massachusetts, United States - WE1602-30 | ecosystem: Environmental > Aquatic > Marine > Intertidal zone >... | reverse complement strand
TTTCACCAAGCGAATCAGGCCACTCATCATCATATAAAAATGCATTTATCTCCTGTTTTGTAAGGCTTCTCAGAATGTCCCCCGGCAACTCTCTCAATGCCTCAATTCTACCGGTCTTAGGCTCTTTACCACGATTTTTCTTTTCATCCATTGAGAATTCTCCTTTAGGGCTTTATGGTATTTATCTCAAAACCGATCTGTTTCGTTTTTCAGTAAATACCTCACGACCCGATCTTCACTACCGGCATTTAAAACCTGGAGGCCCTAAGTAGAATAGATCTTTTTTAAAAAGCCCCTCTCCTCTATCTTCGGGGGGCTATCCTTTAGGTTTTTCGTTTACTGAAAATAAAATTTAATACCCATACCGACAACAAATCCATCCAAATCGATTTCATAAGTTTGGTAAGAACCAGGTGCGGCTACGTTTAAATCCGGCCTGGACCATATGTATTTGGCATCCAGATTTAAGGCCACATTCTCCGTAAAGAACAACTCCAGGCCGGCATTCGCAAGCCAGGCAAAACTGTCATCCAAATCGACATTAGAACCCGGATTAAAAGCCGTCCATAAAGGGTCTTGATCAAAACTATTAAAATACCATCCCACCCCTCCGCCGATGTAGGGTCTAAATCCCGAATTTGTTGGGATATGAATCCTAAGTGTCAATAACAACGGAATCGTCGATATCGCTCCGCCTCTCATGCTCTGACCGGGCGTAGTAAATTCCGTATCCCTGTCAAGCACATAGTCGGCACTCAGTTCCATAGATAAAACGTCGCTCATAACATAGGTGGTATTAATTCCAAAGCTAAATGAAGAATTAACATCAATATCAATCCTGGTTCCATCGGTTGCATCTATGATACTATCATCTCCAGAAAAGACAAACCCGCCCCGGACGCCTATTCCGAATCTGCTACCGTCCGATGCCAGTACTATTGATGAAAACAATATCAACGAAACAACCACAAATGCCACTAGGATTCTCTTCATAATTCTTTCCTCCTTTCGACACAACTAGAACATTCATGCATTTTTCCTCTAAGCAGGCACCCAAGGACTTACACACTTGATCCTTTTCCTGTTCTTGACAGGCAAAGTTTGACGGACTCGTAAAAAGCCTGTCAATCCCGCAGGGCGGGAGGGTGAGGGTGGAACCATTTGAATTTACTTCAAATGGCGGTGGAGGGGACGCCCTTCCCCGCCGAGTGAAAAGGCCCAGAGCGCCTTTTTACGAAGTTATCAAGTTTAGAAGGAAAGACTCTTTTATGTCAAGCAAATCGAAAAATGCCAAAAATTTCGCCTAAAACAAGAATTCATCACGGTTTTTGTTGACATTCAAAAGGGCATTTGCCAATTCAATATCATAGAGGTTATAAAATCTAGTGTTGCGTCCCAGAAATAACTTAAATAATTTAGCTGATTTTTGTGTCTCGAAAAAATGCGTTTAAAATCCTAAATTCAAATATCTAAACTCGAAATTCACCAGCCTTGGGCTGGCAAGAATCCGAATATCAAATATTTCAATGACAAAAACAAGGAAAATGGGGACACAAGGGACAAGGTATCTTCTTTAGAACATTTGAATTTTTGTCATTACATATTGTTTCGAATTTCGTGCTTCGGATTTCGAATTTGTTTCAATTTAAAAACAAGAAAAAGATTAGACAGTCTGATTGATTTTTCTAATTTACTTTTGGAACATGATACTAAATCTAATAGGACAAAAAATCATTTATCGAATGGAGAGTTAGAATGATTTATACGGTGACATTAAATCCGGCATTGGATCGCACTATTACAGTGGAAAAACTTGTTCAGGATGATACCACCCGTATTATTTCTGAGACCCTTTACGCCGGCGGAAAGGGTATTGACGTTTCACGGGTCATAAGGGAATTGGGAGGCCAGAGCGTGGCCCTTGGTCTTGTTGGAGGATATGACGGATTGCACCTCGAGGGTCTTCTTATCAATGCAGGAGTCATGACCGATTTCACAAAAATTTCAGGGGAAACCAGAACCAACATTATACTTAAGGAGAAAAACACAAGTAATCAATTTGTGATCAGTGCGGCCGGTCCGCAAGTGTCACCAACCGAGATCGGTCAGCTATATCATAATGTTCTTCAATTACAAACCATGGATTATCTGGTCTTAAGCGGGAGTCTTCCGAGAGGAGTTACCCCAAACGTGTATGGCCAGCTTATTCTTGCAGGCAGAAAAAAGGGAGCCTTCGTTGTCTTGGACACAGATGGCCAGGCACTAAAAGAATCGATCAATTACCAGCCAACACTCATTAAACCAAACCAATTTGAGCTCTCAAGACTGGTGGGCAGTGATCTTGTACGCGAGGAGGACATCTTGATCGCCTGTGAAAAGGTACACGGTTTAGGGATAGAATATGTTCTTGTTTCAAGAGGAAAAGAGGGTATAATCCTTTCTACGGAAGACAGTAAAATCAAAGCTGTTGCGCCACCGGTAAAGGTAGACAGTACCGTCGGCGCAGGCGATTCGGTCGTAGCCGGATTTGTACAGGCCCACTCCAAAGGCAAAGAATTGACTGAGTGCGTACGTATGGCCTGTGCAGCCGGAACAGCTACTGCCAAAACCCCCGGCACGGAACTCTGCCATTTCCCAGAGGTGGAAGAGATCTTGCAGCAGATCGAGATCACTCACTTGTAGGTTAATTTTATGGGAGACAGTTATGAAGATCGCAATCGGTTCAGACCATGCTGGTTTCCATTACAAGGAAAAGATCAAAAAATTCCTAAAAGAAAACGGATACGAGTTTCATGATTTCGGCACGCATTCTGACAATACGGTAGATTATCCTCTCTATATCCGACCTGTAGCTGAGGCAGTTGCAAGGAAAGAATATGACAGGGGCATCATCCTCGGCGGTTCGGGAAACGGCGAAGCCATAGTGGCTAATAGAATCGAGGGCATAAGATGTGCGCTTTGCTGGAACACTGAATCGGCCCTCTTTGCCAGAAAGCACAATGATGCAAACATGCTTTCCCTGGGAGAAAGATTGGTCTCGCCCGGTCAGGCCCTTGAAATTGTAAAAACCTGGCTTGAAACTCCATTCGACGGCGGACGTCATTTGCGAAGGATCAAACAGATTGATCAGAAACAACCCTTGACGACCAGCTTGGAACAATCTCCAAAGAAAAAGAAACCTTCCGAAAATCATGAATCAAGAGGACAAAAGCATGGATCCGATAAGCCAGAGGCCGGAACATTCGATCTGCTCATCTCCTTTCGATACATAAAGTATATCGAGGGAAAAAACTCTATTACTTTTCAGGTCGATCCTGGACTCAAGACACCTACAATAATTCATATCCCTTCTCCTGAAAGCTGGAACTCGGAAGTCCCTGAATGGGCACAAAATAGAAGAGAGGAAATTCTGGATCGCATAATACCGAAGTGTAGCCACCTGAAATGTGAATGGCGGGAATATTGATGGGTATTCACGACAAGTGCTGCGTTTCAGAAATAACTTAAATAATTTAGCTAAGTTTTGTGTCTTTAAAAAGCAAGTTTAAAATCCTAAATTCGAATATATAAACTCGAAACAAATCCGAATATTAAATATTTCAATGACAAAAACAAGAAAAATGGAGGAACAAGGGACAAGGCATCTTGTTTAGGACATTTGAATTTTTGTCATTAGATATTGTTTCTAATTTCGTATTTCGTGCTTAGAATTTTTCATTTATGAAACAAGAAAACGATTAAACGCTCTGATTGATTTTTCTAATTTTCTTCTGGGATATGACAATAGATATCAGTTCATAGGACACTCAAAACAGCTTATTAAGAACCTCTCAAACATTTGATAAGTCTCATGACTTGTTTGTATTATTGGCAACTCGCTCAGTTCCGCGATCAGTTGACGCATCTGAAGAGGTGTCTTGAACAAGTTTCCCCGGACCAAGGGTGACATTCGTCGGTATCCCGCTCTGAAGACGCACGGCAAGTTTGTATTTTTCATGATCCACATAAACAGCCATGGGGTAACGCTTCAATATATTTTCGGCATATTTTTCAAAATCAGAGATTTTCCCATAAACATCGGGATGTACTTCCACAAAAATCCGGTTTCCCTTCCGGCCTATTTTGATGGGTTTATAAACAATCTCAAGTTTTGTTTTTAACTTCACCTTGGGATAAAGAAGGCGAATATGTTCCGGGTAACAGCGAACGCATCCGTGACTGACAAGCCTGCCTACTCCCCAAGGCATATGGGTCCCATGAATGGCATAGGACCCTGCTGAAAACTTCATGGCAAACTTTCCCATTGGGTTGCGGGGGCCGTGACGCATTGATTTTGCTCCGTACTCCGTCCTAAGGGATTTGGGGATGTACCAGGTGGGGTTAGGACGTTTCTCATTTATGATAAAGGTGCCCAGGGGGGTTTGCCAGTCTTTATTTCCAAGTGCGACAGGATATGTTTGGACACGGGCCAGGCCTTTTTGAAAAAAATAGAGCCTCATTTCGGGCACATTGATGACCAATTGCTGATGCCTTGTGGTCGGAAGCACCCAGAATGAGGGGACAAAAAGGCGTTCATTAACAGGCGGCATCCAGGGGTCCATTTGAGGATATGGAAGAGCCATTTCATTGTAACCCAAACCGTAGTCTCTTGCTATGTCCAGTAGTGTATCTTCAGATTTTACTGTGTAAAATGCGGGTTCCCCAATGACCGTAAGATCATTGTAGCGATATTCGTATGCCTTGATTTTGGCGTTGTATCTATCTTCACCCAATGCTTGAGATATAAACAGGCCAAATAAAAACAGGATAACAACCAAGGCAGAAACTGTTTTAACAATCATGCGCATATTAATACTCTGTCACCACCTGAGCATACTTTTTAAAGATTTCTATTCCTATGTTATAAATTTTCCAGGAAGGTGAATAGATCCTTCCATACAGAAATCCTTGGTACATCTTCGTCCGGGTCTTCGGCCGGTTTGAAAAGTACACCAGGCGTAGATGGTATGTTATGGTCCCGAACATAAGTCATCCAGACGGGCTGGAGCCCCGCCTGACGTGCACCCGTTATATCAGATTCAGGATCATCACCAATATATAGAATCCGGTTCTTTTCTACTCCCAGGTTGTCAATGAGCTGGTGAAAAACCGAGGAATGAGGTTTACGGTAACCCAGATCGCCGGATATAAGCACCATATCAAAGAAAGACGTAAGGCCTACGCGGTCCAGTATCTCCCTGGCAGCGGGAGGGTGGGTAAAATTAGAGAGTAATCCGAGACGGTACTTGCAACTTAGGGATTCAAGCATTTCTTTTGTTCCGGGAACAAGATGGCAATATGGAAAGAAGGCTGAGAAATACCCATTAACAGCCGCTGCGATCCTGGGATCATCCGGCGGGACATTATAACCCAGGGTATTGAGCGCTGTACTGATCCAGAAGCGGTTGTGCGTCTCCCTTCCATCCCGCCGGGTCTCTTTAAGAAACCCCATTGCGGCTTGACGGTGCGCTTGTTTAAATGATTCGTAATCAAGTGCGAAGCCGTCCTTCTTAAGGCTGTTAAACAGCCTGCGCATGGCCTCACCAATGGTCTGGGACTCCACCGTGATCAGTGTATTAAAAAGATCGAACCCTATGGCTTTTATCTGATTCATAACATCTATTTTTAATCGGATGTAAAAAGAAATGCAAGGCAGATCCAGAGATTATAGGATTGTCCCCTGCGTGAGGAAAGTATCATGAGAATATTTGTGACGGGCGGTACCGGTTTTGTGGGGACCATGCTGACACGGAAACTTGTGGCTCAGGGACACGAAGTGACCGTCTTAACGCGCTCAATCAAAAATAAGGATCATATCCTTCCCAAGAATGCGTCCTACCTTGAAGGAGATCCAGCGAGGGCAGGGTCTTGGCAGAAAAGCGTGGCCGGCCATGAGGCCATCATTAACCTCGCAGGTCACTCTATATTTAAAAGGTGGAACTCCAGGACCAAAAAGGCGATTCGAGACAGCCGTGTATTGACGACTCAAAACCTGGTAAATGCCCTTTCTTCTCGTATTGGCAAAGAAACTGTCCTTCTCAGCACGTCTGCGGTGGGATACTACGGATTTTGTGGTGATGAAGACCTGGACGAGGGGAGTCCTGGGGGTAACGACTTTCTTTCATCTGTCACGCGCGAGTGGGAAGCCGCCGCCCTAGAGGCTGAAAAGCACGGCATAAGGGTAATTCTATGCCGTTTCGGCACAGTTCTGGGTTCAAGTGGTGGGGCCCTTAATCAATTGGTCCCGCTGTTTAAAAAAGGTCTTGGAAGTCCCTTGGGTGGAGGGAAACAGTGGCTTTCCTGGATTCATGAACAGGATCTGGTCAATGTTTACCTCTTTTTATTGGAACAGAAAAATATATCCGGACCCATAAACTGCACAGCCCCCGAGCCGGTGCGCAACCGGGAATTCACTGAAGCACTGGGAAAGGCCATAGGAATGCCCACATTTATGCCGGCAGTTCCGGGATTTTTGATCAGGCTCACGATGGGTGAATTCGGATCGGTAATTTTAAATGGACAAAAAGTATTGCCAAAAAGACTCATTGATTTGGGGTTCGTTTTTCGGTTTTCTAATATCAAAGAGGCTCTGGAAGATCTTCTATAAGAAAAGCGGCATCCTTATTCACTAAATAATTTTATGATATCATTATTTGATTATCTGAAGGCAAAATTGAAATTGCTATCAGATTAATAAATCGCTTGCATCTGAAACTAGGTCTTTTTAAAATAGACTGCAACTATAATTATGTTTCGGATAAATTCTTAAAACATAAAGAGGGTATTGCCATGTCCGAACTTATACTGTGGAAAAACGAGGAAATAAATAAACTGAGAAGGGACCTCGATCGTCTCTTTGACCGCTGCTGGTGCGATTTTGGAATAGGCCGATTTTTGGGCGAAGTTTCAGAAGGCTTTTCCTTACAGGTTAGGGAAACTGAAGATACCCTTATTGTAAAGGCGGTGCTTGAAGGGGTGAATCCGGAAAATCTGGATGTTTCCATAACCAACGATATATTGTTGACCATCAGAGGCGAGAAAAAAATAGTCACCGCCGAAGAAAGCGGCTACTACCACAGCGTTAAGAGAAGATTTACCTCTTTTACACGTACTTTTCGACTGCCCTGCAGGGTCAGGGTTGGAGAGATCAAGGCTACTTATAAAAAGGGTATACTGAAAATCATAATGCCCAAGTGGAAACCGCAGAAGGCACGCGGCATCAAGGTGGAAATCCACGCTCAGTAAAATTCCAAATCGTTAACTTCTTTTGACAAAACCCGGAGGTCTTAAATGCCTAAGAAAAAAGCAGCATATAGAGAAGTCCCCGTTGAGAGGCTCAGGTGGCAGCTTGATCCTGCAAGCCTCCCCTTTGAAACCACTGCTGATCTCAAACCTTTGAAAGAAATCATCGGACAAAAGAGAGGGGTGGAGGCATTCCAGTTCGGGATGGGTATGGACAAGCCTGGCTACAATGTGTTTGTTACCGGAATGCCGGGTACAGGTAGGACGTCCACTGTCCATAAGCTAATTAAAGAGATGTCCAAGAATGGTCGTGAGCCTGAAGACCTTTGCTATGTGAATAATTTTGAGACCCCGGAAGCACCTTTACTCATTCGTCTGAAGAGAGGGACAGGGAGCGCCTTTAAAAAGGCCATCAATGACCTGGTTGAGACCCTGAAAAAACAGATCCCACAGCTTTTTGAAAGCCAGGAATACATCAATCTGAAAAAGGAGATCATGGAGACCTATGAAAACAAAGGAAAAAGCTTTTTCAAGGACCTTGACGAGAAGGTGAAAGAAAAAGGCTTTACACTTGTGGATCTCCAGATTGGACAGGTCAAGCGGCCGGAAGTGATGCCCATGGTTGACGGGAAGCCTGTTCATATTGACCAATTAGAGGCCATGGTCGAGAAAGAAAGATTCCCGAAAGAGGAATTCGAGGCCTTGAAAAAAAAGCATACCGAACTGAGAGACCAGATTGATCAAATCTTCCTTGAACTCAGAGATCTACAGAAAGAGGTCCAGGAAAAGGTAGAAGAAATGGATCATGTGATGTTCATGGAAAATTCAACCCGGATGGCCGAGCCTGTAACAAAAAGCTTTAAGAGCAAGCCAATAAACGATTATCTCAATGCCCTGCTGGAAGACATGGGCAGCAACCTCCAGATCTTCAGGCCTCAGGCCCAGTCACCCTTGCCGGGCCTGCTGCCTGTTATTTCCGAGGGCGATCAGTTTCTGCCTTATCAGATAAATCTCCTGGTTGATAACAAAGGACAGAAGGGCCCTCCGGTGATAATTGAAGAACATCCTACCTATCGAAACCTCTTTGGGAGTATCGAAAGGGTTGTTGACCGGAGCGGGATCTGGCGAACTGACTTCAGCAAAATCAAGGCCGGTTCATTTATCAAGGCCAACGGTGGCTACCTGGTGCTTAATCTCATGGACGCCATTCTGGAACCTGGCGTATGGCAGGCTCTCAAGAGGGCTCTGAAAAGCGAAAAGCTCGAAATTGAGACCTATGATCCTTTTTATCTGTTCACAACCAGTGGCTTAAAGCCTGAACCGATCGAACTTGATGTTAAGGTGGTTGTTATCTCGGATCTGTATCTTTATCGGCTCCTTTTTGCCTATGATGAAGATGTAAAAAAGATTTTCAAGGTTAGGGCCGATTTTGACACCTCAATGGAAAAAAGCGATGAGAGTATTCAGAAATTCGCGGAATTTATCAAGATGGGGACAGAGCAGGATAAATTGAGGCCATTTGATAAAACTGCCGTGGCCGCAATGGTGGAACAGGCGGTCCGGATGACCGGAAGGCAGGAGAAAATCACTACGAGCTTTACGGACGTAACAAATCTGATCCAGGAGGCCGATTTCTGGGCAGGACAGGAAAATATGGCTACTGTAGAGGGGCGGCATGTGGATGCGGCCATAGAGGCCAGGATCTACCGGTCCAACATGATAGAGGAACATATCCAGGAGATGATTGATCGAGGGACCCTTATGATTGATGCAGATGGAGAGGTATTAGGACAGGTCAACGGCCTGGCCGTTTATGATATGGGGGACTTCATGTTTGGCAAACCCTCCCGGATCACGGCCTCCACCTCCATGGGCCGTGCAGGTATCATCAACATAGAGAGGGAATCGGATATGTCGGGCAGTACCCACAATAAGGGTGTTCTTATCCTGAGCGGGTATCTCAGAAAAAAATATGCCCAGGACAAACCCCTGACCATGAGTGCCAGCATTGCCTTTGAGCAGTCTTATGGCGGTGTAGACGGAGACAGTGCGTCTTCTACAGAGATTTATGCGTTGCTGTCCAGCTTATCCGGGATTCCAATCAAACAGTATATTGCCGTGACTGGTTCAGTTAATCAAAAGGGGGAAATACAGGCAATAGGGGGTGTTAATCAGAAAATTGAGGGTTTCTATGACTGCTGCCGCAAGAAAGGCATAACAAAAACTCAGGGAGTTATGATTCCCGAAAGCAATGTCAAAGACCTGATGCTTCGAAAGGATGTAGTAGAAGCTGTAAAAAAAGGGCATTTCCATATCTATCCTGTAAAAACCATTGATGAAGGCATTGAAATCCTCACAGGAAAAAAGGCCGGCGAAAAAAAGGCGGATAGGACCTATCCCAAAGGGACGATCAATTATCTGGTGGATAAGAAACTAAAAGACCTGGCCGAAGGCCTTAAGCGATTCGGAGACAAGGAAAACGAAGAGGAAAAAAAGCCAAGGGCAAAGAAAAAAAGCACGGCCAAGAAAAAATAATGAAATGCGCCGGCCACCATTGAAAATCCCCTTTCGATGAACAAAAGACAACCACCTCTTTCAAGTCCCATAGAAGAAAAAATTGCCTGGGCCGAAAATTGCTATGAAAGGTTCGGCAGTCAATTTTTCAAAGACAGGACGACCGCTGATCTATTAGACAGGTTAAAAAAGACAGTTCAAAACTCTCACGAAGAGATGACCGCTGCCGGGATAGTCGATTTATGTAGTGAATGTGAACGGAACGAAGGAGGTTCATGTTGCGGTAATGGGCTTGAAAACAATTACAATGGATGGCTCCTTCTCATCAATCTTCTCCTAAATGTGACGCTTCCAAAGAAAAGACATGATCCTAAGAGCTGTTTTTTCTTGGGAAAAACAGGTTGTACCCTTCTTGCACGCCATGTGATCTGCGTCAACTACATCTGCAAAAAAATAACCGACCGTATTGATCCCCAGGCAATTAAGGCATTGCGCAAAAAAGAAGGGGAAGAATTGAATACCCTTTTTTTGTTGCATGAAAATGTCAAGAAAATATGCCGCATATAATCCAGTTGCATTTCCGATTTGCTACAGGTAACTCACAACCACTTTCTAAAAAAATCATTTTCATGTCAAAATCACCTTTATAG
>Ga0307419_10001995_pt1 | contig 10449 bp, 10 predicted proteins | sample SalMarWE160230MG_2_FD_202512 | JGI IMG/M metagenome (GOLD analysis project Ga0307419, IMG submission 202512) | Salt marsh sediment microbial communities from the Plum Island Ecosystem LTER, Massachusetts, United States - WE1602-30 | ecosystem: Environmental > Aquatic > Marine > Intertidal zone... | reverse complement strand
AAAGGCCTAATTGATCTTAATGCCGAGGAGGTCGCCAAATACGGACCCGGAAATTACATACCACCTGTATTAATCAGCTACTGGTCCTCCAGGACCATGATCGGTATCGGTCTTCTGATGGTGCTGTTAGCTGGATTGGCCGTCCTGTGGTCCAGGAAGGATAAATTTGTAGATCTAAAATGGTTCCTTAAAATCCTGGTTCCCGCGGGTTTACTGCCAACGATCGCCATCACTGCCGGCTGGATCATTGCTGAAACCGGGCGCTGGCCCTGGATCGTGCATGGTCTGCAGAAAATTGAAGATGCTGTATCACCCACAATCACACCCGGGAATATCATTTTTTCGCTGGTCAGCTTCCTGGTCCTTTACAGCATACTGGGATTTATTGGAGTTAAGCTGATGGTCAAATATGGCACAAACGATCCCGCGGCGGGGGAAGGAAAAGGAGAGTAATCATGGATCTCAATATACTCTGGTTTATATTATTGACCGTGTTGTTCAGTGGATTTTTCTTCCTGGAAGGATTCGATTACGGTGTTGGCATGCTGCTGCCTTTTGTTGCCAAAACTGACAATGAACGTCGGGCTGTGATCAACACTATCGGCCCCGTCTGGGATGGAAATGAAGTCTGGATGATCACCGCAGGAGGAGCCATGTTCGCGGCCTTCCCGCATATGTACGCCACCTTATTCAGCGGTTTTTATGTAGCGCTGATATTTATGCTGATTGGTCTGATCATCCGCGGTGTGGCTTTTGAATTCAGGAGCAAACGGGATGATCCCGCCTGGCGCTCGAGCTGGGACTGGGCCATTTACTACGGCAGCCTCCTGCCCGCCCTGCTGTGGGGCGTAGCAGTAGCCAACCTGATGCGCGGAGTGGCGATCGGATCAGACCTGAATTATTACGGTGGTTTGGCTCCTTTGCTTAATCCCTACTCCATGTTCGGTGGAGTGGTTTTCCTGGGTCTTTTCCTAATCCACGGGGCCAGCTTTTTAGGCATCAAACTGGAAGGTGATCTGAAAGATCGCGTGAAAAAACTGTCTGGAAAGATCTGGATTGCCGTTGTTATATTGACGGTCCTTTTCCTGGTCTGGACCTATTTCGCCACAGATATCCTCAACAATCCCGGTTATGATGGGATGATACCGGCTATCCTGGCTGCCATCGCCTTGCTGGCTTATGGTTGGTTCCATCGCCAGGACAAAGAGGGTTTAACCTTTATCTGCGGGGGTCTGGTGATCATCCTGACAACCGTGATGGTTTTCTCTGGCCTGTTCCCACGCCTGATGATCTCCACTCTGGATCCAACATACAGTTTAACCATCTACAATGCTTCTTCCAGCCCCTACACGCTGAAAGTGATCACCATCGTGGCGGTGATCTTTTTGCCGCTGGTGCTGGCTTATCAGGGCTGGACCTACTGGATCTTTCGCAAACGCTTGAGTCCAGACAGTCTGGATCTGCATTATTAACTAAAAAAAGAGGTTGGCTGAGCCGACCTCTTTTCATTTTAAACAGAACTGGAAATTATTCGACAATCACTGCCTTAATATCCTTACCCACATCGTCAATGGGCTGATCCCCATTAATTTCCTTGAGAATCCCGCGAGTGCGATAAAACTCGATCAGAGGGCTGGTCTGAGCCTGGTAAACGGCCAATCGCTGGCGGACAGTATCAGACTTATCATCTTCCCGCTGGTACAGCTTTCCCCCATCTTCATCACAAATTCCTTCCTGTTTGGGAGGGTTGAATTTCAGATGATAGGACTGACCGCAAGATCGGCAGATCCGACGGCCGCTGGCCCTCTCAACCAATGAATCTTCCGGCACATCAACTGAGATCACTGCCGAAAGAGAAGCTCCCAGTTCAGTCAGAATCCCATCCAGAGCTTCCGCCTGAGTAATGGTCCGGGGAAATCCATCCAGCAGAGCCCCAGCGATGCAGTCTTCCCTGCTTAATCGATCTGCCACCATCCCGATTGTTACCTCATCGGGCACCAGGTCTCCCCGGTCAATATACTGTTTTGCTTCCAGACCCAGGGGAGTCTGATTTTTAATATTATCCCTGAACAGATCTCCGGAAGATATCTGGGGGATGCCAAGCTGCTCTGTCAAACGGGCTGCCTGGGTACCTTTACCGGACATGGGTGGGCCTAATAAAATCAAATAGGCTGGATTTTTAGGCATACTGCGATCTCCTGCTTTCTGAAAGGTTATGAAAAAAGTATAGCACGTTTCGAGTGTGATCTCCCTTATCCTTTCGATGGACTCAAATCCTGAAAAGAGACTTCCGGATTCTCATTGCGAGCATGGTCTGCATCCAAAGCCATCTAAATGATATCCTGGAAGGGATTCATTCAATCAGCTGAGTAATCAACGGAAATAACTGTAAAGAACTTAAATATTTAAATCGGAAATTTAGGGATTCCATAATCCATAAACATGGATAACTTTGTCTCCAGCACATCGATCCGGCTCCTCGTTATGACAGTGGATAGTTGATTTTTTGGGAAAAGAATTAGAATTTCCCGGGTCTTGTCCTGGCGAGAAAACAGCCTGGACTAACCAGAAATAGGGGTTGTGTTACCATAATGAAAAGCTGTTCAGGATACGCCCATGTTTCCAAATTCTCGACTGATCAATCTTGCCAGAAAAAGCCTACCCTGGTTGTCCTTAACCATCAGCCTGGGATTCTTTTCGGGTTTACTGACCATCTTCCAGGCTCGGGCTGTAAGCCAGATCATCAGCCGGGCTTTCCTGCATTCAGATGGCCTCGTCAATCTAATGGGACTCCTGCAGCTTACACTGGCTCTCTTCACCCTGCGAGCGATTCTGGCCTGGGGCAGCAGCATCAGCGCTAAAACGATCGCGGTTCAGGTGAAAGGTCGAGTGCGGAAAATGCTGCTCGATAAACTGGAAGAGTTGGGACCAGCTTATTTAGAAGGGGAACAAAGTGGAGAGATCAGCAACACCGTTGTTGCGGGTGTAGAAGCGCTGGATGCCTATTTCAGTCAATATCTTCCCCAGCTGGTGCTTTCTGTCCTGGTGCCAATAACCATCCTGATCTTTGTATTTCCAATGGACCTGCTGTCCGGATTTGTGATGCTTGTGACAGCGCCATTAATTCCCTATTTTATGTCCCTGATTGGCAGCCAGGCCAAAAACATTACAGATCGGCAGTATGGCACACTCAGCCGGCTGGCAGCAGGATTTCTGGACAGCCTGCAGGGATTAAAAACTCTCAAGCTTTATAACCAGGCCAAAGCCCAGACTGAAAAGATCCGCCAGACCAGCGACCAGTACCGAAAAACTACCATGAAGGTGCTCCAGGTGACCTTTATGTCCGCCCTGGTCCTGGAGCTGCTGGCCACGCTCAGCACTGCAGTGGTAGCAGTGCAGATCGGTCTGCGGCTTTTATATTTTCGGGTCTCCCTGGAGCAGGCCCTGTTTTTACTGATCATTGCACCGGAATTCTATGTCCCCCTCCGGCTCCTGGGGCTGCGTTTTCATGCCGGCATGGAAGGCCAGAGCGCAGCGGAACGCATCTTCCAGATCCTGGATCATGAACCTCTTGTGGAAAGTTCCTCCAATCAGTCTCACTCAAAGACTGCCCTGCCCGAGATCAAGGAACTGGAATTTAAGAATGTCAGTTTCAGTTATCCCGGGGATCGGGGAAACGCTTTGGACAGGATCTCGGTTCAGATCAATCGCGGGGATCATATTGCTCTGGTAGGAGCCAGCGGGGCCGGTAAAAGCACATTGGCAAACCTGCTGCTGGGGTTTTTCTCTCCCGGTGAGGGAGAGATTTTAATGGATGGAATTAAACTGTCCAACCTGGATCTGAAAGAATGGAGAAAACAGATCGCCTGGGTGCCCCAAAAACCAACCTTATTCCAGGATACAATAGCCGCCAATATCCGCCTGGCCAAACCGGGCGCAAGCGACGGCGCTGTGGCCGCAGCGGCTTCCGCTGCCCACCTGTCCGACTTGATCGAGTCCCTCCCGGAAGGGTATCAGACCCGGGTCGGCCAAGGTGGGGCCCGCCTGTCCGGCGGGCAGGCCCAGCGCCTCGCCTTAACACGAGCCTTCCTTAAGGATGCCCCCATCTTGCTGCTGGACGAACCCACTTCACAGCTTGACCCTGTCACAGAATCCCAGCTGGCGGACGCCACCCGGGCTTTGATGGCTGGAAGAACAGTGATCACCATTGCCCACCGCTTAAACACTGTTTTCCAGGCTGACAGGATCCTGGTTCTCCAGCAGGGAAAGATCGTTGAATCCGGCACACATCAGGAATTATTGGCAAAGGGCACATATTATAAGGACCTGGTCCAGGCCTACACTGGTCTTCAGAAAATCGATCACTTAATAAGTACCAGAAATCAAGCTATTGCTGACATTTTTGCTCCCCTGTCCCCGGGGTCCGATACCCGATCTCAGGTCCTCCCATCCCCCGCCCCGCGCCCAGTCCACCATCCTCCGTCAGGTGGAGCCCTCTTCCTCCGATTATTATCCTTCTTTAAGCCCCACCTCAGGGAAGTCCTGGCCTCCGCCCTGCTTGGCGCCCTGACCATTTTTTCAAGTATTGCTTTAATGGGCTCTTCGGCCTGGATCATTTCCATGGCGGCCCTGCATCCCAATATTGCCGTTCTGCAAGTAGCCATTGTGGGAGTGCGCTTATTTGGCATTTCCCGGGGAGTGAGCCGCTATCTGGAAAGGCTGGTATCCCATAATCTGACCTTTAAAATCCTGACCCGGCTGCGAGTCTGGTTTTATGAGTCCCTGGTCCCGCTGGCACCGGCCAGGATCATGGACTTTCGTTCCGGGGATTTACTGAGCCGGATCATCTCGGATATCAAAACCCTGGAAGACTTTTATATCCGCTCCCTTGCCCCACCGCTGGTGGCGATCCTGGTTGGAGTGGGGACCGGTGCATTTATATACCAATACCAGCCCGTCTTTGGTTGGGTGCTGGGAGGATTTTTCCTGGTCAGCGGTTTATTCATTCCCCTGCTGATCCGCTGGCTGGCGTTTAAACCGGGGCGGATCCTGGTTGAGCAGCGGACCCGACTTACCGGGAATTTGCTGGATTTTATCCAGGGTCTGCCCGATCTGCTGGTATTTGGCCAAACAGCCGCAAAACAGGGGCAGATCCAGCACCTGGATCAAAACTACCGCCAAGCCCAGCTGCGCCTGTCCCGCATCGGCGGGCTGAATGCAGCCTTGTTGATCTTTTTCAGCAACCTGGGAATGTGGCTGGTATTGGTGCTGGCCATCCCCCTGGTCCAGTCCGGGGAGATCCGGGGAGTGATGCTGGCAGCCCTGGCCCTGGTCACCCTGAGCGCCTTTGAAGCGGTCCAGCCCCTGCCCCAGGCCATGGAAACACTGGCCAGCTCCCTGGTCTCCGGGAAGCGGCTATTCGAGGTCCTGGATGCACAACCGGCTGTTTTTGATCCCCAGACCCCGCAGGCTTTTCCGGCCGATCATGCTATTCATGTCAAAGATCTGGAATTTTCCTATCCCGGATCATTAACACCTGCCCTGAAAAAGATTGATTTTGAACTTCAGGAAGGGAAAACCATTGCTATTGTCGGACCCAGCGGGAGCGGGAAGACCACTCTGGGTAATTTGCTGCTCCGTTTCTGGGGAGGATATCAAGGGGAGATATCTGTGGGAGATAAAAATATTCCACTGGTTTCCCTCAATCAGGATGATATCCGGGGGCAGATCAGTGTCATCTCCCAGGGAGATGCTCTGTTCCAGGATACAGTCCGGAACAATATCGCCCTGGGGAATCCGGGGGCAGATCTGGAGGCTGTCATTCAGGCAGCCCAAAAAGCCCACATCCATCACCTGATCAGGGATTTGCCGGAAGGTTATCAGACCCAGATCGGGGAACGGGCTGGAGGCTTCAGCGCCGGTGAAGCCCAGCGGATCACGATTGCCCGGGCCGTTTTAAAAGATGCCCCGCTATTTTTACTGGATGAACCCACCGCCAACCTGGATCCGGTGACCGAAAAAGCCATCCTGGAGACTTTGTTCGGGATCCTGGAAAACAAAACCGCCCTCTTGATCACTCACCGCCTGGTCGGTTTGGAGTTTGTGGATCAGATCCTGGTCCTGGTAGAGGGAAAGATCGTGGAAAGGGGGCCAGAAAAAGAGCTTCTGGCCCGGAATGGTTATTACCGGGAGATGTGGGAGATGCAGAACCGCATCCTGGCCTATTGATCCCAACCGTGTGAATAAAAAAAGATAACTATTAAGTGATGAAACCAGCTGCAACTTTCCAGTAAAATGAACGTATAATAACATCCTGCCGCACCTGAACAGGATGCCCTCCGGTCCAAATATTGAATAGAAATGCTGCAAGGAGTGTCCTCTTATGAATTTCCAACCCGAGCTTCTGGCGCTGATGGTGATCCTGGTATTCGCAGTCATTTTTCTACTGGTGTTCAGGGCCGGCCGCAGGCAGGCAGCCGAGAAAAAACACCAAGCCCTGACGCTGGGTTATGAAGTGGTGACAACGCGCCCCTCACAGCTGATCAGCCGGGCAGAATCCCTTTATAAAAGGGGAGAAAATTCTTCCATTCATATTGACCAGGTCTATTCCAAAAGGGAGTGGGGTCAGGAATTTTTTATCTTCGATGTCAGCGATTCCAACTCTGATGATAGTGAGTTGGGATCCGAAGTATTTGGTGTGATCTCCGACCAGCTGGCCTTGCCCCACTTTTCGTTGACCACTCTACCCGGATTTAACAGCGACTCCCTGATCGGGGGGTTGATGGAGGGACTGCTGGACAAAGTACTGTCAGTTGCGGAAAAATATTCCGGCCTAAAAAGGATCGATCTTGATGACAGGCCGGGTTTTGATGAACAGGTAATTGTTTTTGGAAAAGACCAGTCCGCTGTCAAGGACCTGATGATCAGGATCGATCTGGGTTCGATCACCAGCATCAAAACACCGCTCCATATCACCGGAATGAACGATTTCTTAACTGTTGATTTCAGCCAGATGGGATCTTACAAAGACCCGGAATTGGATTTGATCGCCCAGCACAGGGAATTCACCCGCATCATCCGCTATTTCATAAACTAATACCGGAACCATGGTTCGAGCTGTAAAAACAGATCCAAGCAAAAAGAAGCAGAGAAAAAGGAGTGGAAAATGACCAGACAGAAAAGAATTTTATATCTTATCCTGCCGATCCTGATGCTTGCCCTGGCCGTGCTGGCCTGCAGCGGAGGATATAGCACAACTTCGAAGCTCAGCGGCAACTCCGGTGAGGTTCGGGTTAAGAAAGCTGAAGCAGAAGGAACGGATTCCACCAGCGTGGAGCTGAATGAGGACTGGATGCGGGACCGTGTATTCGCCACGGCTACCTTGAGCCTGGAAGCCGGCAGCTGCCAAGCGACCCTGGTCGGGGCAGAAGGCACGGCAATCACCCTGGATGCCTCAGCTGGAAGTCCTGCCCAGGCTTCGGGCGACCTGGTGACAGATGGGTTTGGCGAAGTAGACCTGCAGACCGACTGCCAGGGCGCCACAAACCTGGACCTGCTGATCAATTTCAGCCTGAAATAATCAAAAAAATCGGGACGGAGTCCCTTAGGGGGACTTCGTCCCTCCTCAATTGCCGGGCCGGTTTGGTGTCAATTCACAGAATTATTCCCCGGATCATAGTTTATCTATTTTCCCCACCAGGATCAGGGTTGACGGTCCTGAATACAATCCCGTTCCCAATTAAAACCAATCTGTAAGGCATTCTTTATATATATCTTATAAAATGCCCTGGTCCGGGATGTTACAATAGTATTATCAGTTTAAGAACTACACCCAAAGGAGAAAAGATGTCTGAAAAGAAAGGATTGTTTGGATTATTTGGTAAAAAAGAGGAAGAAGTGAAGAAAGATGTAGCCAGAAAAGCAGATCTGGCCGAAAACGCCATCTTGAAAGATATTGATAAAGCCAAAGCCGATATGCTTAAGAAACAAAAAGAGATCATGAAAGAAGCCAAGGAAGTCAAGAAACACACCGTCGTTGCTGGTGATACCCTGAGCAGCATTTCCAAGAAATACTATGACGACATTGGAAAATATATGAAGATCTATGAAGCCAATAAAGAAGTGATTGGCGACAATCCAGATCTGATCAAACCCGGTCAGGTGCTGGTCATTCCCAAGCTGTAAAAAAAGAATTAGAACCCTTCTCGGAGCTTCGGGAAGGGTTTTTGTTATCTATGATTGGTTTGGTTTTCTGTAAAAAGCATATAAGGAGCTTATGATGGCAAAATTAGAAGTAGTGGAAGGTATCGGCAAAAAATACGCCAAGGACCTTCGGAAAATTGGTGTGCGCAGCACCGGCGACCTGCTGAAAAAAGGCGGCACAGCCAAAGGCCGGGAAGAACTGGCCAAAACCTCCGGCATCGGGAAAAAATTGATCCTGGAATGGGTCAACCATGTCGATCTGTTTCGGATTAAAGGTGTAGGAGAGGAATATGCCGACCTGCTGGAAGAGGCCGGGGTAGATACTGTGGTGGAACTGGCTCAACGCAACGCCGCCAACCTTTACTCCGCGATCATTGAAACCAATGCCAAGAAAAAACTGGTGCGCCAGCCCCCGTCCGAGAAGATGGTCAAGGGTTGGGTGGCCCAGGCCAAGAAACTTCCCCGCAAGGTGGAATACTAAAGAGTTCATTAAGAAACGGAGCTAGACTCCGTTTCTTAATGAACGACCGATGACCAAGGACCGACGACGGGGGGAAAATACCGGTCTTCCGTCCTCCGTCTCCCGTCATGGCCTGACAAAAAACACCTCCTTTAACAGGAGGTGTTTCCTCATACCCATTTTTTTGTTAATCCAATTTACTTCAAATTACTCATCAGGGTTTGCAGCAGGGTATCGGCAACCAGCTTGCTGGACTGGGCCCGGTAAGGGGTTTCGCCCATTTTACTGGATGAGATCACTGCGTCGATGGCAGCTTCCAGGTTGCTGTCGCCTTCCTGCTTGGACTGCATAAAGGTAGCGCCCGCGCTGAGGATGTCGCCCAGATCGAGCCCGTCCTCGCCGCCCAGGGATCCCACCAGGGAATCCAGCAGGCCGCCGGCGCCTTTGGAAACCGAAGCTTCCCCGCCGCCCAGCAAGGTCTGCAAAAGAGGCAGCACCTGGCTTGCATCCAGATCCTGATCCTGGAAGTATTCTGCCGCCTGGGCCAGGCCTTTGGCGTACATGGCTGCCGAGCCAGATGGTTTTTCAGTCAAAACTTTGCTTGCTTTGGCCAGGCCGCTGGCCAGGTCATTTTTAGGCGCTTCTTTAACGGCACCGGTGATCATCTGGAAGATATCCACCATATGGTCGCCGTGGTCCTGATTGTATTCATCCGCCTGATTGAGAGAAGCCTGGTTTTCGACCAGGGTTTCCGCCACAGTCGAGAACAGCTTCACAAGATCTACATTACTGCTCATGGGTGCTCCTTCTTAAAACGAATAAGGGGGGTAGTTCTATTTCTTGGGAGGGATCTTCAGGGTCTGGCCCACTTTAATATCGTCGGCGCTTTTGAGCTGGTCCTTATTGGCCTCAAAGATCAGGTTGTATTTTGCGGCATCGCCGTAGACCTTCTCCGCGATCTTGGACAGGGTATCTCCGGCTTTGACCTTATAGGACTCAATTGTGCCGGATTTTTTGGGGTTAAAACTAAATCCTTTACTTTTGGAATCCTGGGGTTTATCTGCTTTTTCCATCATTTTCTCCTTATGGTGAGGGGTTTTCTGGGTAAATTATAACAAGCAGGTGAAGGAGGGTCAATCGAACTGGATAAAAATGCTGTTAAAATACAATTGGAAGGCTCAATATCCTTTGGTTAAGATAAGGCCATTTATCATAATATTATAAGGAGATCAGTATGAAGAAATGTCCGTATTGTGCTGAGGATATTCAAGACGAAGCAATTGTATGTAAACATTGCAGAAGGGATCTAGAACCAACAGAACCGTCAGTATATACTACAAGTAAATCACTCGATAATAATAAACATGAAAAGAAAAAGATGCCTATTTTAGGCTTTATCGGTCTTCTTTTGGTAGTTGTTGGTGTTATTGTTGCTTGTAATAATACTGGAATTGGAATCGGAATCCTAATGCTTGGAGTAGTACTTCTAATCTACTCACTTTTTTCAGGAAATGTAAAACTCCTTGGATAATTGAAGTTCTTAATGATTTACCAAATCAACCTTATCTTGGATACTTGAGATAAGAGTCCTTATCGAAACCAAATCATCAAACCTCACATTAAGAATCATTTAGGAAGTAATAATGGATATCCCCCCAGAGATAATCGAATTAGTAGAACGATTTGGCCGTAATATTGAAACCTATAAACGCGATGAATATAAAGAAACTCGAGTTCGAGTTGAGTTTATAGATCCGTTCTTTGAAGCTCTTGGTTGGGATGTACGT
>Ga0307419_10001993_pt1 | contig 10453 bp, 7 predicted proteins | sample SalMarWE160230MG_2_FD_202512 | JGI IMG/M metagenome (GOLD analysis project Ga0307419, IMG submission 202512) | Salt marsh sediment microbial communities from the Plum Island Ecosystem LTER, Massachusetts, United States - WE1602-30 | ecosystem: Environmental > Aquatic > Marine > Intertidal zone >... | reverse complement strand
CCAAAAAAAACCGCTCGGCGGGCTTGACGTGCACTCGAAACTGTGGTATATTTGGGATGTGATGAGGGGTGCTGCGGCAGACGCCCGCCCTTCCCGGTTGACTCAGAAACATCGCTGTTGGGCACCTAACACCGCCCAGAGGCGTGCTTTACGTGTTGCAGCGCCGGCCTGACCTGCTCTGCCCTTCCACACGGTCGAGCGGCTTGTCCAGCGTATCATGTTGTTTTGCGTCGATTTAGCGGCCCGGTTTCAGGAGGTGAAGATGATGGGACAGACGATGGTAGAGACCGTGGAACAGGCGGCCGATGGCAGGGAGGCGGCGCGGCAGGCAGTCACGCAGCGCATCAGGGAGGCGTATGCCGAGGCCAAGCGGGTCATGGCGGTGATGGACCACCACAAGCAGATCACGCGGAAGCAGCTCGAGGCCAACCGCCGCAACGCGCAGCTCTCGGCCGGCCCGCTCTCGCTGAAGGGCCGAGCCCGAGCCGCCAAGAACGCCATCAAGTGGGGCCTGTTCGCGGCCGACGACGTGGTGAACGGCGAGAGCCGGCGCCGGTTCAACAAGTTTACCCGGCGGGTAATGGCCGAACTGTGTCCCGTGGGCGAGATGGAGATGATCCTGGCCGGCCGGCTGGTGTCGCTCATCTGGCGGCTCCGGCGCGCCACCGACATCGAGCGCCAAATGATGAAGAGGCAGGCGCGAAGCGGTCAGTCGCTCGGCGAGATCTTCAGGGACGAGTTCCACGTGGCCGACGCATACAGCAAGATGCGGCGCTACGAGGGGCACATCGACCGCGCCATGTTCCGCACCTGGCGCAAACTGGAGCGGCTGCAGACGGAGCGGGCCGCCAGCAAGACGTCCGGGCGGCAGATCATTCCGCTCTGAAGCCGCAGCGGAGCGCGTAACCGTTCACGGGACTATTTCTTGCGTCGCGCTTCCGACTCACCAACACCATGTGGCGCCGCATGTCCCGGGTCCTGCGAGGGCTCCGCCGCATGTGGTGGTCATGTCGATGGAGCCCCCGACGTAGCGGATCAGCCCGTGAACGGTTACCGGAGCGCGGAGCAGGGAAGGGGAGCTCCCCCTTCGTTTCCTTCGGTTCTTCGTGATGAGGGCTGGGCTCCGTGGAGAATGTTTTTCTGCAAAACGAAGCCATTTTGACACAAGGTGCTGGCGGCAAAGAGGTTGCGTCAGATTCGGCGAAAATCGTCCCGCTGTGGGTGCCGAATTCTGCGTCGAGAGAGGGAGTTTCGGCGACGAAACGGTTCAAAACGTTGTCGAAACGGTCCAAAACGGTGCCGAAACGGTGCGAAACCGCCGCGAAACGATGCGGAACCTGCCCAATTATCCGCCGCGGTGCTGCTTTTAGTTCCCGGCGCGGGTGGCCAGTTCCTGCGGCTGAACGCGTTCGGAGCGGGTGCTGTTGACCGGGCGAGGCGTGTTTCCCATCGGGGACTACGGATTTCTCTGGAAAAACCCGCCGGACATGATAGACTGCTTAAAAACCGTACTGTCAATTCGGTTTTCTCGGAGAGGGACGCGATGGAAGGCGACAAGGTCGTCGAGCAGTTCCGCATCAAGTTCGAACCCAACTATATTCCGCAGGACGACGAGGCGACCACGTTCCGGGTCGCCTTCGAGACGAAGGTCCCGCTGATCATCAAGGGGCCGACCGGCTGCGGGAAGACGCGCTTCATCGAGTACATGGCCCACCAGCTTGACCTGCCGCTGGTGACCGTCTCGTGTCACGAGGACCTGACCGCGGCGGACCTGGTGGGCCGGTACCTGTTCAAAGACGACCAGACCGTCTGGCAGGACGGCCCGCTGACGCTGGCTGTGCGCCACGGCGGCATCTGCTACCTGGACGAGATCGTCGAGGCGCGCAAGGACACCACGGTGATCATCCACTCACTGACTGATGACCGGCGCATCCTTTACCTCGACAAGACGGGCGAGGTCATCCGCGCCCACTCGGACTTCATGATGGTGCTCAGCTACAATCCCGGCTACCAGAGCATCGTGAAGGACCTGAAGCATTCCACCAAGCAGCGCTTCGCCAGTTTGACATTCACCCATCCGGCGGCGGACGTGGAGACGCGGATCATCCAGACCGAGACGAGGCTGCCCGAGGCCGCGAGCCGCAAGCTGGCGGAGATGGGCGCGAAGATCCGCCAGTTGAAGGGCTTCGGCCTGGACGAAGGGGTGAGCACGCGGCTGCTCGTGTACGCCGGGCGGCTGTCGCAGGGAGGGTTGCCCATGCTGGAGGCGTGCCGCACCGCCATCATTCAGACCCTGACGGAAGACGCCGAGGTGATCGAGTCCATCAACAGCATCGTGCAGCTCTACTTCGGTGAGCTGATGGAGCCGCCGACGGATGCCGACGCCGAAGGGGAAAGTTAGCCGGGCGGGGGATTCCCGCTACCAGGGTTTTACGCTCAAGAGCGTCTGCTGGGGATACCGTGAGATCTTCCGAGAGGCGATCGACGGTCTGTTCCGCGACGGAGTGATCGGGCCCGAGCGCCGCGCGGTGACCGCCCGGTTCTTCGACCTCCTCAAGCAGGCCGACCAGAACCGTTTCGACCACGTCCTGAAGGAGTTTCTCGGGGCGCTCAATCCCCGCACGCGCTGGCTGGTTGATCTTCCAGGCCTGTTCGGCGACATCACCGGGCTCGGCGGCGAGCTGGCCCGGTCGAAGTTGTACCATGGCACCCGGTTCTTCAAGGCGCTGGGCGCCGGCGACTTCGGCGACTCGCCCGAACAGGTCCGGAACCTGCTGACCCAGTTGCGCCGGCTTCGCGCGATTGACGAAGAACTCGCCATGGCGTTCTTGAAGGGCCATCCGTATCTGATGCAGCGTCTGGCGCCGCCCGAGATGGAGCGCTACATCGAGGTCGGGCTGGCGATTCTGCCCCGCAACCGGGCCTCCGCGCTCGCGTTTATGGAAGGGAAGCTCCAGTCGTCCGAGGCGTACATTCGTGCCATCACCCGGGAGTGCCGGCTGAGCGACGTACAGAATCTGCTGGGGCGGCTGATGGGGGCGCTCGTGGGATACAAGGTTGAGGTCCGCAGCTTGAGAGAGCTGGATTCGGATGACCTGGTCGAGCGCGGATCATCCGTCGTCTGCATGTACCGGTGGGTCTACTTGCCCGAGCGGGTCCGTGATTTCGGTGACCCGTCACTCAACCGGCAGTGGTATCTTCTCGCCGGCGTGGTGGCGGCGGCGATGCTGGCCGAGAGGAGCTTCTCCTGCGTCCACGGGCACCCCGACTACCGCACGTGCGCGGCGCTGGTGGGCGACGACCCGGCGCGGCTGAGCCTGTTCCAGATCGTCGAGTATGTGCGGGTGCTGCGCCGGATCAGGGAGCGGTGGCCGGGCGCGCGGCGCCTGCTTGATTTCGGCTTGAGAACGGAACTGAAGGCGCATCCGCCGGAGAACGACGCGGAGCGCCTGTTCTTCGATGCGGCGCTCGGCAGGCAGGGCGATGCCGACGTGATCGCTCGCATCGCCGACGCCTCCGTTAACTTCTTCGACACCGCGCACAGGCTCCGCGAGGGGTGGGCGAGCGAGATGCTGCGTGCCCGCCCTGGGATCGGTCAGGGAGGCTTGCGCCCGCTCGGCTTCATGCCCGACTTCCTGTTCCCGGCGCAGTGCAGTGGTGCTCCTTTGGACCGTGTGGTCGCCGACTTGAAGCACTCCGCCCGGAAGGCGACGCGCGCCGCCGACGATGGGCGCGAGCGCGCCCGGGCCGTCGTGGAGGGCGCGGCGCCGGGCGGCGAGGTTGCTGAGGACGAGGAGGCGACGCCCGGTGCTGCCGCGGCGTTCGTTTACGACGAGTGGAGCCGCCAGGAAAACGACTACTACCGCGACCACTGCTTGCTCTACGAAAAGGCGCCGACGCCGCTCCCCGATGCCGGCATCCCGGCTGACATCATGCGGGAAGCGCAGCGCGTCAGCCGCGTGTTCGAGCAATTCAAGCCCGACCTGACACGGCGTGAGAAGTACCTCCGGGACGGCGACGTGATTAACGTGGACCTGTTGATGGAATACCTGGTCCAGCGCCACCGGGAGCCGCTCCCGCGGATCCGCTTCTACGAGCGGCCCCGCGTCAGACGGCGGGACCTGGCGGTGGTTATCCTGATCGACGTGAGCGGGTCCACCAGCGAGCAGGTGGGGGCGCAGGAAGAGATCATCGACATCGAAAAACACGCCGCCCTGATTCTCGGCCAGGGCCTGGCCTCGCTCGGTGACCGCTTCGCGATCATGGGGTTCAACTCCAACGGCCGCGAGCACTGCGCCTACTACGTCTACAAAGACTTCGACGAGCCGTGGGGCCGCGAGAGCATCGCGCGGGTGCTCTCGGCGCACCCGGCGAACTCCACCCGCATGGGGCCGGCGTTGCGCCACGCGGGCTACCGGCTCAGCCAGGTCGATGCGCGCCAGCGGCTGATCCTCGTCATCACCGACGGCCGGCCCATGGACCAGGGCTACGATCCCAACACCCGTTACGCCCAGTACGACGTGCGGATGGCGTGCACCGAGAACGCCCGCCTCGGCATCCACACCTTTGGCATCTCCACCGAAGAGAACAGCCTCGCCGACATGGAGATCATGTTCCCGCGGCGGCGGTTCGCCATCCTGTCGGACATCCGCCAACTCGTCCGCGTCCTGCCCGGAGCGTACATCCGAATCACGACGTGAGAGACGAAGCGATTCGGCGCGCGGTCCCGTCGCGCGCGGTCCCGCCGCTTGACAGTCGGGATGGGCCCCGGTATCCTGGCCCTGGCCGCGAACTTTGAGGAGGCAGGACGTTGGAACGGACGCTTGTCATTCTGAAGCCGGACTGCGTGGCCCGGCGGCTGGTGGGACAGGTCATCCGGCGCTTCGAACAGAAGGGCCTGCAGATCGTCGGCATGAAGCTGATGAAGATCCGCATGCCGCTCGCCCGAAAGATGTACGCCGAGCACAAGGGAAAGGAGTTCTACCAGCCGCTGCTTCGGTTCATGACCCGCGGCCCTGTGGTCGTGATGGCGCTTCGGGGAAAGGACGCGGTGGCGGTCGTGCGTCAAATGCTGGGGCCGACGTTCGGGCCGGACGCGCCCGCCGGCACGGTCCGCGGGGACTTCGGGATGAGCAAGCGTTTCAACCTGGTGCACGGCTCCGACAGCGCGAAGAGCGCCCGCCGCGAGCTGGCGCTGTTCTTCACGCCGGGCGAACTTGTCAAGAGCGCGCCGCCCGACTTCGACTGGGTGTACGACACGACGGGCCGCGAACTGGTCTGATTACGGATTGAAGAACCCGGAGCGTGCAACGAGTCTCTTCCTCGTGGTGAGCGGACGGACAGATGAAGGCGATTCAACTGGTGGCAAGGCGCACGGTCGAGATCGGCGACGTAGATGAGGTCCCGCCCGGCCCGGATGAGGTGGCCATCGAATCCGACTACGTGGGACTGTGCGGGACGGACCTCCACGTCTACCTCGGCCAGTTCGAAGAGCGGGTGGCGTATCCTGCCATCATGGGCCACGAGTTCGGCGGCCGGATCGCTGAGATCGGCGAGGATGTCGAGAACTTCGAGGCCGGCGACCGCGTCGTGGTCGATCCGGTCTTCCCGTGCGGCGAATGCCCGCTCTGCAAGGCGGGACACTTCAACACCTGTCTCGACGTCGACGTGCTCGGGATCGATTGCGCCGGGGCGCTGGCCGAACGGGTGGTCGTCGATGCAACGAACGTCCTACACCTGCCGGATTCGGTCGAGCCGAAGCACGCCATCATGGCCGAGCTGTACGCGGTCGCCGTGCATTCCTCGCGGATCACGAGAATCGAGGCGGGCGACGTGGTGGTGATCCTCGGCGCCGGCCGCCTGGGGCTTTCCCTGCTCGACGTGATGCGGCACAGCGGCGCCGCGAAGATCGTCTCGGTCGACATCCTCGACAGCCGGCTCGAAGTTGCCCAGAAGCTCGGGGCCGACCTGACGGTCAACGCGCGGGACGCGGACCCGGTCGAGGAGGTGCAGGAGCTGACCGGCGGACTGGGCGCGGACAAGGTCGTCGAGGCGGTGGGCCACGCGGTGAAACTCGAGGGCCGGAAGCCGCCGATGTACATGGCCGCCCGGATGATCCGGCCGAGCGGCCAGATTACCGCGATGGGGCAGGGCGGCTTCGAGGAGCCCTTCTTCTGGAAGCCGTTCGTGCTGAAAGAGGCGAGTATCGTGTCGTCGCGCCTGAACCTGGGCGATATGCCGCGGGCCATCGCGATGATGGCGAGCGGCGTGCTGCATCCCGAGCTCATCATCACGAACACCATCGGGCCGGACGAGGTGCAGCGCGGCTTCGAGATGATGCACGACGAGCCCAGCAGCGTGATCAAAGTCGTCGTCGACATGTCCGGGCTGAACGAACGGTCCTCCTGAACCACGACGAGCAGGAAGCGCGCGAAGAAAAGCAGGCGCGCCCTTCGTGGTGAGACAGACTTCGGGGGCAACCGATGACTAATCGGGAACGCGCCATGGCCGTGCTGCACTACGAGCCGTACGACCGCCTCCCCCTCGTCCACTTCGGCTTCTGGCGCGGCCTCACGCTGGACCGCTGGGCCGCGCAAGGGCGCCTGCCAATGGAACTGGCCGACGGGTGGACGGACGGCAACGCCGCCGACATCGAGGTCACCCGTATTCTCGGCTTCGACCTCAACTGGCAGAACGTCTTCTCCCCCAACCGCGGGCCCAGCCCGCCGTTCGAGGCGAAGGTGGTGGCGGAGTTTCCCGACGGCTCGACGCACGTGATGGGCAGCGACGGCGTGACCAACCTCGCCCGGCCCGGCGCCGGGTCCATCCCCGCCGAGATCGACCACCTGCTCAAGGGCCGCGCGTCGTGGGAGGAGCACTACAGGTGGCGCTACGAATGGAACGAGGAACGCGTGACCAAGGCGAATGTCCGTGTCGACGGCAAGAGCGTGCCGTGGGATGACGGCGGTCTCGACCTCCTCCGGCGCTCCAAATGGGACTGCCCCTACGGCCTCCACTGCGGCAGCCTGTACGGTGACATCCGCACCGTCCTCGGCCTCGTCGGCTCGAGCTACCTACAGGTCGACGACCCGGAGTTGTTCACCGAGATCATCGACACCGTCGCTCGGCTCGCGTATCGGAACGTCGAGTACGTGCTGGAGTCTGGCGCGAAGTTCGACTTCGGGCACTTCTGGGAGGACATCTGCTGCCGGAGCGGCCCGCTCATCGCGCCGAAGCTCTTCACCGAGAAGGTCGGGCCGCACTATAAGCGGATCACCGGCCTCCTGCGCGAGCACGGCATCGACATCGTCTCGCTCGACTGCGACGGGATGATCGACGCGCTCGTGCCCATCTGGCTGGAGAACGGCGTCAATACCATGTTCCCCATCGAGGTGGGCGTGTGGGGCGCCAGCATCGCCCCGTGGCGCGGGCAATACGGGAAGGAGCTTCGCGGCGTCGGCGGGATGGACAAACGCGCCTTCGCCCGCGACCGGGCGGCCATCGACGCAGAGATCGAGCGCCTCAAGCCGCTCGTCGAACTCGGCGGCTACATCCCGTGCCCCGACCACCGCATCGCGCCCGACGCCGAGTTCGACCTCGTCCGCTACTACACCGACCGCATGCGGGAGGAGTTCGGGTAGCGGCCCGACCGGGGCATTGCTTCCGCGAAACGTGAAAAATGCGCGCCGGGGAGATTTTTGTTGCTGTTGAACGAGATACCGGATACCATGCGCGCGGAAAGGCAAACTTCCGGCGTGCACCCCGGCCGGATGGCGGCGCGCCCGGCCCTCACGCCCTGCGTGAGAATGACGCGCCCGCAAGTGGGGTGTTCTATTAGGAGGCGTGACCATGCGCCGTGCGATATTGGGTATGGTGGCGGTTCTGCTGTTGTTGGCGGCGCCGGTGTTCGGCGCCGACGACGTGAAGGAGCTCCGCAAGGAACTGGCTGGGCTGACTCGGCAGATCCGCACCGCGGAGCAGAAGGCGTTGCGGACCGACGCCCTGAAGGAGCTCAAGAAGGCCGAGATGGACGCGGTCAAGGCGCTCCAGAAAGCTGCTTCGGAGATCCCCGAAATCAAGGAAGTCGATGGCAAGCTGGCCGAGGCCAGGAAGCAGATGATGGAGCTGACGAAGCAGCGCAGGGCGCTGGAGAAGAAGAACGCCGAAGCGCTGGCCGAGCCGAACAAGACCGTGTCGGAAGCCAAGGCGGCCGTGAAGGCCGCGCTGGCCGAAGTCCCCGGGGTGAAAGAGCTCCTGGCCAAGAAGGCGGAGCTGGAGGCGAAAGTGAAGGCGGCCGGCGGCGGACGCCGGAAGCCGCCGGTGAGGAAGCCCCGCAAGAAGAAGGTGCCAGCTGGAGACGCCGCCGGGGGAGGAATGTAGGCGAGATCGCAGACGACCTGCGGGGGAACCCTCTTTGCACAAGACGGTTCCCCCCGGTCTTCTCCCAGATGATTTGCGGCTCGGCTTGAAAAAGCCGGCCCGTGTGGTATACTGAGTAAGGCAGTTCTTTGACAATGGGGGCGACCAGGTATCGACCGGGCAGAATGAGGCCCGAGTGGCGTGCCGGGGTTGTCAGGAGGCCCCGTAAAACACCTGACACCACTAATAAGTGCGGATTCTAATCTGCGCCTGGCTGCATAGACAGCCACGTCTACGCGATTCAGCCTGCGGGATTGCAGTAGACGACAGCTAGCAGGCTGGCCCGATGTCTTTCCTCAGCGGGCGGAGGGCGAGAAACTTGGCTGAGGTGGCCGAGGTGAGATCCTGTTCATCGGAGCGTGCCGAGGCGAGATCAGCGGCTTTGCCGCTGAACAAAAGATGGACTATGCACGTAGAGGCTCGGGTTGAAATGTCACGGGACGGGGGTTCGATTCCCCCCGCCTCCACCATTCCCACAAATCAAACCGTCTCTCTGCGCCGAACGGCCCGCCGACCAACGCCGGCGGGCCTTCGCCCTTATACGCCACGTGCCCAACGACTTGCGACACAGGCCGAGCTGTCTGCGGCGTCGGCGAACGTGACGAGGTCACGCCTGTTTTCGCCCGTTTCGGCCCGATTTCGCCCCCTTCTCTCTCTGTTTCTCTGAATCTTGTGGACTTCGCCCACCTCGTCCACAAGATTTCCGACGTAGGCGAGGCCACGACTTACGACGATTGCCCAACTCGACGGTTCGATTCCCGTTTGCAGAGGAAAAAGCACCGATCGAACTGTCCGGCGGTTCCGGCAAGCACGCACCACGAACCACGGTAGTCAGCGAGTGCTGCCAAACCAGTGCTTCGATGCAAGCAGTTGACGCGGCCCGGCCTCGGAACTATGATTCGTTCGGAATCGGAAACCGTACATGTTGAATAACCCGGCGGCGTAGCCGAGCAAGGCCATTCGGGAAATTCCGTCGTGGCGCAGCGAGGTATCACTTTGCCGCAAGAGAAGCTCTACGCAAGAGACCGCTTCACGGATACACCCGGGGCGGAGATGCCTGGACCATGTGACTCGAATAGGGTCTCGCATACGCGAGCATAGGACCATGACTGATGGAATGGATACGTCCGGGGCTCGCTCCTACTGGCTGGTGGGGGCGATGTACGGCGGGACCGACGACCAGATGCCTCGCTTCATCGAAGAGGGCATCTGGGAAACGGGCTACAAGGAAAGGCATCGCGACCTGGTGAGGGCGATCCAGCCTGGGGATCGTATCGCCATCAAGTCGTCCTACACGCGCAAGCATAATGTGCCCTTCGACAACCGAGGTCAGATCGTCTCCGTGATGGCGATCAAGGCCGTCGGCACGGTCACGGCGAATCCCGGCGATGGGCGCAGAGTCAAGGTCGACTGGACGGTGCTTGAATCACCGCGGGAGTGGTACTTCTACACTGGTAGGGGCACCATATGGCGCGTTCTTCCCGGCGACTGGGCGGCCGATGCGCTTATCGCCTTCACCTTTGAAGGAAAGCCACAGGATTACGATCGGTTCCGCAACGCCCCATACTGGCGGGAACGCTTCGGCGACGCGCCTCCGGAGAAACGCCGGTTCCTCTGGACTCGCTTCTATGAGGCGCTTGCGGACAAGCTGCTGGATCATCGGTCGGATCGGACGCCCCTGGTTGGCGCTGTTCACGAGATCGCCGGCCGCGTCGATGGCATGTCCCATCTCCAGGACAAGTTTACGGACGACACGACCGGCCCGATGAGGGACATCTGCCCGTTCACGACGATTGGCCTTTTTAATCGGCGTATCACCGACGAGAATCGCAGAACCATCGCAGGGGAACTGGCTCACTTCCTTGGAGTCGAGGAGCCTGTGCCAGAGTCGTTCGAAGGCATTCCCTCCCTGAACAACCAGAACTCGTGGTTCTTCGGATACGAGAGGTCACGCCAGCCAGACGACATCGACGTGTTATGGTCGGTATTCGCAGAGGCAATTCGTTTCGCGGATTCGGATGAGCCGGGGGCACGG
>Ga0307419_10001992_pt1 | contig 10454 bp, 11 predicted proteins | sample SalMarWE160230MG_2_FD_202512 | JGI IMG/M metagenome (GOLD analysis project Ga0307419, IMG submission 202512) | Salt marsh sediment microbial communities from the Plum Island Ecosystem LTER, Massachusetts, United States - WE1602-30 | ecosystem: Environmental > Aquatic > Marine > Intertidal zone... | reverse complement strand
CCTCTCTTCTTCCTACTCTCCAACTCACTAACTCTCACGCTCTCTCTTCTTCTCCTACTAAACCTCTCTCTAAAAAAACAAAAATAAAAAACACACACAAACTGGTACTGTTCAATAGCCTAAGAAGAAACTATTCACCAACTTTCTCAAAAACTAACGATGACGGATGCGAAAAAGTTATAGCTGAACCGAAATGAGTTCGTATAATTGTGGTTGGGAATGGATGCAGCGTTGTTAGACAATCTTGTTGTTCTTTGCACTGGTGTTCTATGCTTTCTTGTTTGTTGTGTACTTTCTTCGCGCTCGTGAACTCTCGAAGCTTGAGTATAAGTTGAGAATCGCTTTTAGTGTCCAACTGGTTCCTTTTGCTTCGCTTTGGATATTGAACCTTCTCGTTGGCAACGACTCTGGACGCCTATTAGCTGGACTACCCATAATCCTCTACTTGGTCTACGACCTTTGGTACAGGTTACTCAATAGGAAAAAACCTCTACATCACCCTAAACGCTGGCCACCAAGCCTCATAATCTATCTCCTGCTTCTCTTCATGGGTAGCATAGGCCTAAACTGGTACGGTTACTTAATGTCGAGATTCTATGGATTAATGCTTGTAATTGCCTTCTTTATAATGTTGAGTTCATACGGATATTATCAATACACTTACAACAAGAAAGTCAAGGGGAGTCAAAGGCAATGGGCAACTGGAGCGCGCATTTTTTGTCGTTGTCCAATAGAATAATGCGTTTTCGAAGGTTAAAGACACGCTTCATTATTTTATTACTGATTGAACTCTGCCGACTTTGCCGTCTGTAAGTCGTACCTTGATTCCGTGGGGGTGAGTTGAGCTGTTGGTTAGGATATCCTTGACGATGCCCTCGGTTAATTTACCGCTCTGTTGGTGATGCTTCAAGACGATTTTTACGCGGATGCCCGGTTTGATTTGGCTCCTCTGCTGATTAGGCTGCATTTACAGTCATCTGTGCTTCGCGGCTTATAGTGCGTTCGCACGAAAACGTGTGATTAGAACAATGGTTGCTCTGAGTAATCATATCTCCTTTTTAATACAACTCCATCTATTTTGTGTTTGCACTTTCTCTATTGTTATGGTTTTTCGCGGTCGGGGAGTTGGCTATAATTGCCTTCGGGTGAACGGTAAACCGCTAATTTTGCGTCTGTTACCCAATTGTCATCGACTATTCGGGTGATTTGAACAGAAATTACTTCTGCAGCAGGGTCTTTTTTGGTTGGAAATATTGCTATAGAGAGGTTACTTCCATCTGGAAGTGGTATTCGAAAAGTTTGTTTTGGTCTACCCATTTTCAATCAAGTCGATATTTGCTTTGAAAAGCCGTTTAAATTTTGCGTATTCCAAGTATTCAAAAAATTTTTTCCAAAAAAATAGCCAAGTTGAGGTACACTCGAATAGTAATGGAGATGTCTCCCACAACCAATTCTAATTTTTTGATTTCTGAAAACTGAACAAAATACAAGAGGATAGAGATAGGAATTAAATGAATTGGTTAATTTTGAGGACGGTATTCTATCATTATTAGTAAAAGAAAGGGTCAAAGCGGCAGCTAGAAAATGAATGACTTCGGGGAGAGCTTATAGAGCAGGAAAGAAAGGAATGGGAATAAATCTTTTTGTAGGAAAATGTGGACGTTATTCTTATCCGAGGCTTTTTTTCCCAACTTCAAGCGCGCAGTTTATAAGCATCACCGCGAACGTTAGCCTCACAGTGTAAGAAGCAATTTTTGCACAGCAAAAAAATAGTAGGAGTTGAAATAGCGAATGTCGTATGGTAACAGAGAGATGCATAAGGCAGTTTGTGCTGATTGCGGCCAAGAATGTGAAGTTCCATTCAAGCCTGACGGAACTAGGCCAGTTTACTGCCGAGAATGTTACAGAAAAAGAAGCCCGCCCAGAAGATATTAAGTTGGCTTAAAATAGCGAGTTAAGGTTCATTTTTTTCCTTAATTTTTTCCTTTTACATTTCTATGTTTTTTAAGTTTTTAGTAGATGAGTGCAACTTTATCAAGTACACCAAGTGTATATAGTAGTAGACATGCGCGACAAAACGTCCTCAACAAATTCAACAAAGGGTAAAAGCAGATAGAATCTTAGACACTGGAAAGCCACGATGCTTTACCATAAAACAACACAACGGATAATGAAAGTTTCAAGTGTTGAATAATTAGTTCCTTATCTGTTATGATAGCAAAACAGGGAGGAGGCGTCGGGGAAGGTTAAGAAAGTGGTCGGTTACTTCAACAATCACTTTCACGGTTACGCCTTAAGTCTGCCCCAAAATAGAAAAACAAGTGACTTCAACAATATGGTCACGGATACGCTCCCGAGAATGATGACATTATGTGTCTTACGCCCTTTCTAGCAAGTATTTGTCTTCGCTTAGCGATTTGACTAGGTTCCAGCCATGGTTTAAGCGTTGAACAAGCTCCGCCTCTCCTCGTATGACCGAGTATACGCTGCGAGCAAGATTACCGTTTGGTCGATTTTCGTGACTGTCTTCGTCTTTCAGGCGCCTGAATTGGCTAATGGCATCGTCAACACTTTTCGCCCTTGCCAAGGCGTCCTCCAACTTCTTAATCTTGTCGGGTTCGTATCCTTGAAGCTTAGCGAAGTCCAAGAGCATCTGGGACCTCAGCTCTTTCTCCTCTTTGGCTTTGCCATAGATCGTTAAATGCGGTATTGCCTTTCGATACTCAGTCAGGTGCAAGGGCTCTTCAGCCTTGAAGTAGGACATGTCCAGATAGAGGCCTTTATGGCCCATCCAACGCTCGCGATAGGAGGCGTCCACTCCAACGCAGTTGCTTCTGAAATACTTGCGCAGGGTGTGAATATGAAGTTTGTACCATCTGCTTGATTTCTGGGCCAGCCCTGCTCGCCTTAACAGCCTCGCCCACACCCGCTCATAACCCTCGACGTTTTGAAACTCGCCTTTATGATAGGCATCACCTATTAGAGGCGACTCTTCTGTCAGCTGCTCGCCAGCGGCTTGTCTTTCCTCCAGGTAATGACGCAAAGCCTTCTTTGCTTCCGGCGTCACCCAAGAGACGAAGTATCTTCCAGCGTTGCGTCCCCTCTTATTTCCGAACTTGCGCCCTCGCTTCCGCTTAACGGTTAGCCGCGCAACATCTGGATAGCTAAAATCAACGTCCCCAACCCTAAGGCTTAACAAAGTGCCAATTCTCAAACCGCTTGAAGTGGCGACGTAAATTACGGCCCTGTCTCTGCTGCCACTCGCATGATTAAGCAACCGCCTGAGATCCTCCTTTGTGGGCGCTCTGTCCTCTTCGCGCACCATGTTGCTTGTGGGCATCTCAATCTTAGTCCAGTTGACCTCCACGCCGTTCAGATCCAGCCATTTCTTAACTCCAAAAACATAGTTTCTCACAGTGGAATGCGACTTATCCAGTTCATCTAGAGCATAGCTAATGAAAGCATCCACTTTTTCACCAACGTCTACCCTGCCGGCTTGCATGTCTTCAAGCGCCTTTTCCGGATCGATAGCACCCATAAAATCCACAAACTTAGCTACATAATTAACGTAGTTCTGCACTGTGCCTTCTGAACCTAACCGCCTTGAACCCGCAATAGCGTCATAAATCTTCGCGACACTAGGATACTTCTCCATATACTCTCTAGGGAACTTCCTCATCTCAACTCACTGGATGACAAATGACAGTTACTCATACACTATAAAGTTTGTCATACGGTGCCGTCCGAGTAACTCTGAACTTTCATCCACAATGGTCAAGCTAATGCCTTCTCATCATCCGGCAATAAAATGTAACACAACCAAAAATAAAAAGAGTTCTCGACTAAGCGCTCGCTCTTTTGTTACGCAAACAATTTTTGACAAAAAACGCGTAAGCTAACTTCAAGATTGGTGCTTTGCGAAAAGAGATATATGACATAATAGATTCTCTCTTGTCAAAAGATTTGGGTGATTTAAACGGCTTCGTCCAACAGTGGAAACGGCGAGATGGTTGTCACACCCTGGGAAGTAAAGGGCAAAGTAGACTATGAACGCTTAATACGCGAGTTCGGCACCCAACCGCTGACAGAAGAGTTACTCAAAAAAATAACCAAATACACGGGAAACCTGCATCTTCAACTTCAAAGACGCTTATTCTTCTCCCACCGCGACTTAGACACAGTGTTGGACCTTTACGAAAAAGGAACAAAATTCGTCCTGTACACCGGCAGAGGACCCTCAGGTCCCGTGCACATAGGGCACTTGGTACCTTGGATTTTCACGCGCCACCTGCAAGAAAAATTTGACACAAGACTCTATTTCCAGATGACCGATGACGAGAAATTCCTCATAGATAATGATGCTAATCTCTCGCAAACACGCAAGTACGCTTACGAAAACACCCTAGACCTAATCGCGCTAGGCTTCAAACCTGAAAACACCTTCATAATCTACGACGTACAAGACATCGACTTGCTCTATGACATAACGCTTGAGGTTGCGAAGCGCATCACATACTCAACAGCGAAAGCAACGTTCGGGTTCCAAGACAGCACCAACATCGGCTGGATATTCTGGCCTGCCCTGCAAGCAGCCCCATGCTTCATTCACAAGAAGTTAACAGGCGAAAACGTGCCCGCGCTGATTCCGGCAGCCATAGACCAAGACCCGTACTGGCGCGTCACCCGCGACATAGCGCAGAAACTCGGATACTACAAACCAGCCCAAATTCACTGCCGCTTCCTTCCAGGTTTAGGACCAGGCGGAAAAATGAGCGCCTCCGAACCCGAAACCTCCATCTTCACCATGGACCCGCCGGAGCTTGTGAAACGCAAAATCTGGAACGCCTTCACAGGCGGCAAACCCACAGCTGCGGAGCAGCGAAAAACAGGCGCCGACCCAATGGTCTGCTCCATTTTCCAATATTACGTTTACCTGTTCGAAGAAGAAGACGCGAAGCTCATAGAACGGGAACGCAAATGTAGAGCAGGTGAAGTGCTGTGCGGCGAATGCAAAACCGACTTGGTAACAAGACTTAACAGGTTCCTAGAGGAACACCGCAAAAAACGAGAGAAAGCAAAAGACGTAATAGAACAGTACCACATAAAACGGTAAAGTAATTGTTATGGAAGTCTTCGTAAATTAGATAGGATTCGCCTTTTTCGCGCGAACTGTTCAACATATAGTCCAAGAAAGGGGCGAGTTTTTAAGCAACACCCATGGAAATGCCCAACAGAAATACACTACGCGCTAATCAAATGCCGAAAAACCTGCCGAAATATCTTATGACTTTGTCAAACCATGGCGTAGTCTTTTCCTGTATTATTCGACATAGTTCCGAAGCAACGAATTTTGATTCGTTAAAGACCATAGCATTTTGGAACCTATACACCTCTATGCCATGCCGCGATAGGTGGCTATCCCGCGTTCTATCGTATTCTTTTTGTTCATTGTGTATTCCACCGTCTACCTCTATGGCAAGCCGCAACGTGGGACAATAGAAATCTAAGATATAGCCGTATTGAACGTATTGACGACGAAAAATGTGGTCGGGAAATTTCGGCATGACTTGACGCTTTATAATTTCCCACATGCGCGCTTCCGCGGGCGTTGGATTGTGCCGCATTCTGTAAGCTTCGTCAAATTTGTAGGACGCGCTTCTTCGGTTTCTACCATAATATAGCACGCCAAAAACCCCAGAAAATGGAATGGTTTCTTTTGTCTTCATTCGTTCCAAATTCTTTAATTTTGATTCATTTTGTTGATTAGAAAGAAGGCGGATAATCCAACCGCGGAACCTGCAATTATCGAATAGAATAAGGGTAAAGCGACCCCAAATATCAAGCCAAAGTCGTTCCAAAAACCCATGACGCCCTGCAATACAAGTACAGCAAGGGCAACTATTGCCCCAATGGCAATAGACCATAAGGGGTCAAACTTATACGAACCATATTCACTTTCGAGGTCTTGCGTTTCTTCCACGTTAGATTCATTTGTGATTGTCGATTTTTCCAGTCCCGCGAAATATCCGACTATGCCAACAACGTAAGCAAGGGCGGCAAGAATGAACCATGGGGCGTTCGCGGCTAATGCAATAGGGGCGATGTCAAAGGGCAATGGATTCATAGATATCAACGCAAGAAAAGCGATGAGTGCATAAGCAAGGAATACAGAACCGAATCCAAGAAAAATATAGCCGATCGCTTTCCAATTATTCAATTGTTGTTGTCCCCAAGGTATGTTTAAGGGGATATTTCGAAATTATAGTTTATGAATTTTAAAACAAGACCAAGGTTCTTTTTTTCTTTTCAATCGGTGGCCTTGTGTAGTTCGCGCATATTTGTGGCGGTTGACCGTCTGATTTGTCATAAGTAAAGCCCCCATTATTTCTTGGCGCCCCCTTTTTTGCATAGCCAAAAAAGAAAAAGGGATATTAGCGCGGGTGATTTCACCGCTATCGGAAATATCACATAAAACGGTAAAGTGATGGTTATGCCAGAAAAAATCAACGTTGAATTTTCCTCGGCCTACAGGCTTCTGCACCCGATGCACACGGTTCTCGTTTCCTGCATTGGGAAAAATGGAAAGCCAAACGTCTTGCCTTTAGCTTGGGCAATGCCCACTTCCCGTGACCCTGCTTTGGTTGCTATAAGCGTGGGGCTGAACAGGTACTCGCATGGGCTTATCGAGGAAACAGGCGAATTCGTAGTCAACCTTCCAACAGTGGACATAGTCAAGGAAACATTGGCTTGCGGAAGAACCAGCGGCAGAGATCACGACAAGTTCAGCGAAACAGGCTTAACGCCGATGCCGGCCAGAAAAGTGAAAGCGCCCATAGTAAAAGAGTGCATAGCTCACTTAGAATGCAAACTGCACAGCCAATTCAAAACTGGCGACCACACCATTTTTATCGGCGAAATAGTTGATGCCTACGCCGACGAAGGCGTTTTCACAGATAAATACGACGTAGAAAAAGCAAGGATGCTTTTCCACTTGGGCGGCAACGTCTTTGCAACCCTTGACCCACAACTCTACAAACCTTAACCACAAAACCTTTTTCAATCAAGCACAAACCGACAGAAGTCTCGATAACGATTCAGCACGGACCAATAACGCACACAACACGCCGTTACAAAAAATCACAGAAAGTTATCAATTTGTTTTTTCAATAGTACACAAAGCATTTTTCCCGTCAACCTTAACACTAAAACTTAAGTTGCGCCTCAGCCTATCTTTCACATCAATCGCCCAGTATCAAAAACGAAGTGAAAATCAATGAGCCAATATGACGAAGAAGCCTTGGAAAAATTCCGACTGTCAGGAGAGATTCTCCGCGAAAGCCGAGAAGAAATAAGAAAATTCGTGCGCGAAGACATGCCTATAATTCAGGTTTGCGAGAAAGCCGAAAGCCTAATACGAGAAAAAGGTGGAAAACCCGCTTTTCCCTGCAACGTCTCCATAAACGAAGTAGCTGCCCATTACACTTCACCGCAAAACGATGAACAACGAATTCCAGAAAAAGCCGTAGTTAAAGTGGATATGGGCGTCCACGTGGACGGTTACGTAACGGACACCGCATGCACAGTCTGCTTCAACCCCGAATACAAGAGTATGCAAACTGCAGCCGAACACGCTTTAGCCGCAGCTATCGAAAACATTCACGGCGACATGGCAACTTCACAGATTGGCGCGATAATAGAAAAAAACATAAAAAACCTCGGTTTCAAACCCATCTCAAACCTAACAGGTCATTCCGTAGGCAGGTACCTGATTCACGCGGGAACCTCAATTCCAAACGTTATGCAGATATCGTTCGGAAAGGTCAAGTCGGGCAGAGTGTACGCGATAGAGCCTTTCGTCACGGTTCCAGACGCCGTAGGCCGCGTTGAAAACAGCCCACAAGTAACAATTTTCCGTTTGGTCAAAGCCAAGTCCGTGAAGAACGCGTATGCAAAAAAGCTTCTGAAATACATAGATGAAAATTTTAGAACCTTGCCTTTCGCTGAACGCTGGTTAAAGGGTGCGGTGCCCGAGAACCAGCATCGTGAAGCCTTCAAAGAATTACTCAAGCGCAAAGCCGTTATGGGGTATCCCGTATTCATAGAGGTCAGCAGAAAACCGGTTACTCAGGCTGAACATACGCTGCTTATAACGGAAAACGGCTGTGAAGTTTTAACTTAGACGCCGTAGGTTTTCTCTTTTTCCTTAACTTCCTTGTAGATGCCTGTTATAATCATTGTGTCATCGCATTTTTGGCATGGATTCAAGTCTTTGAATACGAAGTCGCCTCGCTGGAATTCTCGGATGCTCTTAAAGCCGCACTTTCTGCACTCGACTGTTGTCATGACTTTTGGCGCTTCAATTTTCATGCTTGCCGCGCGTTTCCGTGATTGAAACAGCACATACCCCGCTAAGCCCATGGCGATGAAACCTATGACCAGCAAGTATCCCGCTACAAGCTCGTTTCCTTCAACAAAGGCGCTGACAGAAAATATTAGGGATACTATTGATAAAGCTAAGACTATTAGCACAATCATCAACAAGTAAGTTGACATTTTGGTGGGTGCAGACGATTGTGAAGTGTCACTCATTTCTCTTTTTTCTCCTACTGTCCAATTCCGATGGTGTTGCCGACACCGACGATTATTACGTTGTCCCCTTCCTTTGTTCGTTCCAAGATGACGTTTTTTACGCGGTCAATGACCTTGTCGGCTGAATCCGCAATTTCTTTTCGCATGGGCGAAACCGCGTCACCAATGTCCTCCTTAACTATCACAGCGTTAATCGGAATATGGTACTCCACAACGGCGTCTTCAATCTTGAACTGGTCAACGCCTGGTCCACCAATTGCCGCGCCTATGCCCTCAGCGACTTCACCGACCGTTTCACCTTCAAGCTTCAACCCCGCATCAATCATTATCACTGAAGCGATTTTTCCCTCGTTCTCTTCGATAACTGCTTTCACCGCGTCACCAGGCTTACCAACGTTTCCACCAGGTCCTTCAGCCTTTATTATGAAAGCGTTGCGGCCTTCTATGGGCACAGAAGCTACGACACAGTCTTTCGGCAATTTCCGTGTTTCGTAACCGTGCATGAGTTTTGCAGCCACCAACGGGCCTGCGCCGTCGCCTATTGGCTGACCGTAAGCGAACGCTTTAAGCGCGCTGGCGTATGCTTCAGCTTCTTTCATGACCAGGGGCAGTATCATCTGCAGCTGCATTATGATGTAGAGGCTTAGGGTTTTCTTTCCTTGAATGTAATAATGCCTGACAACTTTGTAAATGAAGTTCAGCGCCATAGCGGCTTCCAACGTGTTCTCAAGATTGTTCACTTGAACCTCGTCGCTGGCAGGCGCCATAATTTTTACTTCATCTTTAAGACGGGTATCTCTCACGTCAAGGATGTGGTCCAGCTTGTATACTATACCTGCGGGATCCATGCTTTGCGGCGAGATTGTGAAGTATTCTAAGTAGCGGTCTACTCTCGTGGAGGGGTCGGTTTGTGGTTTGCCAATTTCTTTGATGGTTTCTATGGCGATTTTTCTTCCTTCTTCTTTTATGTACTTAAGCTTGAAAAGTGATCCTTCGACTTCGCGGATCATCACGTACATTTGGATTCTTTGTCCGTAAAATATGAAGACTATGAAAACCCCGTAGAACACTATGCTGATAATTTGCGATATTGCGTCGCTTCCTGGGACAAAGCTCACTTTATCATCACTCCACAAAAAACTCTTAGCTCTTAGTTATAAATCTTAGCCAAATCTCCCCGTGAATTTAAGTGTTTAAGTAGGCTGCCAGCTTTCCCAAGTTCACGTGGCCGAAGACCACACTACAGTTGGGAACGGAACGCGGTTTAACTTCTGAGTTCGGTATGGGATCAGGTGGAACCCGCGCCCTTTGGCCGGCAAACCCAGCAATACACATAACTGTTCCTTCATTAATCTTTCGCTTTTGTTGCGTGTTTTTTTGTTTGTTGTTGTGGTTTGTTTCTTAGCACTTCTATTTTTTGGGTTTGCGGTTTGTTGTGTTTGTTGTTTGGGGTTGGTTTGGTTTGGGTTTTGGTGGGTTTTGTACGGTGGTTTGTTGTGCTGTGTTTTAATGGAGGTGGATGGTTGGTTTCTGAATGAGTGTTGTAGGGCAGAATAAGTGTAGTAGTGTTATTCCCAGCGGAAGTAGCGGATGGCGATGTAGCTAAAGAAAGCGGTGTAAGCGGTCATTACGAGAAGCGGTATGATTGATGGAAATGTTCCCTGCATTGAGCTTTCGAGAGCCTTCACCGCTGCGCCTACAGGAGTAAAACTGGCAACCGTTTGCAGGCTGCTTGGAAGAACTTGCATTGGAACGTATACGCCTGCAAAGAACAAGAGCGGGTACAGAAGAGCCATCATCATGCCGTTTGCAGCCCCCTGAGAGGGAGCAACAGCAGCTATGAGTATCCCCAGAGAAAACATTGC
>Ga0307419_10001991_pt1 | contig 10456 bp, 10 predicted proteins | sample SalMarWE160230MG_2_FD_202512 | JGI IMG/M metagenome (GOLD analysis project Ga0307419, IMG submission 202512) | Salt marsh sediment microbial communities from the Plum Island Ecosystem LTER, Massachusetts, United States - WE1602-30 | ecosystem: Environmental > Aquatic > Marine > Intertidal zone... | reverse complement strand
ATTTTAACTCTTCTATTACATCTGCCACTTTAGAATTACGGATATCGCTGACATCTTCTTTAAATGTAATTCCCATAACAAGTATTCGTGAGTTGAGTATGTTTTTGCCTGATTTTATTAATTCCTTAACCAGTTCGGTCACGATAAATTTGCTCATGCCATCGTTTACCGACCTTCCGGCAGTAATTACCTGAGGAAAATGCCCGAGTTCATTCGCTTTGAAAGTAAGGTAATACGGATCGACTCCTATACAATGCCCTCCTACCAGACCAGGATAAAAATTCAGGAAGTTCCATTTGGTCCCGGCAGCTTCTAAAACATCGTATGTATTGATATCCATTTTATGAAAGATAATGGATAACTCATTCATAAGTGCGATACTAAGGTCGCGCTGAGTGTTTTCAATAACTTTGGCTGCTTCGGCTACTTTAATACTAGGAGCCTTGTGTATCCCTGCCTTGATAATACTTCCGTAAACTGCAGCTACTTCCTCACCCGATTCGCTATCACATCCTGAGGTAACTTTAACTACATTAACAAGTGAATGTACTTTATCGCCCGGATTAATACGCTCCGGGGAATAGCCCACTTTAAAATCTTTAATATATTTTAATCCCGATTCATTTTCGATGATAGGAACACAAATCTCCTCGGTAGCTCCGGGAAATACTGTAGATTCAAAAACAACATAATCACCCTTTTTAATAATGCTTCCTACAGTTTTTGAAGCACCCTTCAAAGCTGCAAGATCAGGCAAATTATTTTTATCAATAGGTGTTGGAACTGCCACTATATGAAATGATGCTTTCTTCAAATCTTCAGGATTGGAAGTAAAATATATGTCTGTATCGCTAAATGCAGCCTTATCCAGTTCCTTGCTAGGATCAACTCCTTTTCTCATCAATTCGACCCGGCGTGAGTTAATATCAAACCCGATAACCGATAATGATTTGGCAAATTCCAGGGCAATCGGTAGTCCAACATAACCAAGTCCGACCACTGATAACTTTTCTTCTTTACTAAATATCTTTTCTGAAATATTCATGAATATACCGTATTAATTAACATTAAAAACAGAGCCTGAAAGTCAGGCTCCCCTATTGATCAGAATTGTCTATATTTTAAATTCTTTCTTAAGCTGCTCGACAAAATCCAGTTTTTCCCAACTAAAGAACTCCACTTCACGGGTTTCGCTTGTACCATCAGTTGTAAAGGTTATGGAACGCTTTTCATAAGTACGACCCATATGACCGTATGAAGCAGTAGCTCTGAAAATCGGATTTTTCAATCCAAAACGTTTAACAATTTTATTTGGCCGTAAATCAAAAATCTGTTCTATTTTATCAGCAATTTCGCCATCGGTCATTTGAACATGCGAAGTTCCGTAAGTATTTACAAAAATACCTACCGGGCGTGCAACTCCAATTGCATAGGCAACCTGTACCAATACTTCATCTGTTATACCGGCAGCAACCATATTTTTGGCAATATGCCTTGCCGCATAGGCTGCAGAACGATCTACTTTTGAGCTATCCTTCCCTGAAAAAGCACCACCTCCATGAGCTCCTTTACCTCCATAGGTGTCTACAATAATTTTTCTGCCTGTGAGACCTGTATCACCATGCGGTCCCCCAATAACAAACTTACCTGTCGGATTTACATGTAGTATATAATCTTCCTTAAATAATTTCTGTACCCGTTCTGGTAGTAATTTCTTAACACGAGGGATGAGGATTTTCTGAATATCCCTTTTAATTACTTCCTGCATTTTCTCGTCTGTATCAAAATCATCATGTTGAGTTGATACCACAATAGTATGAATTCTTTTGGGTATATTGTCACTACTATACTCAACCGTTACCTGCGATTTTGAATCGGGGCGTACATAGGTCATTTCTTTTTTCTCCCGACGAATATCGGCTAGTACCTGCAGAAGAAGATGCGATATCTCAAGTGCAACGGGCATATAGTTATCGGTTTCACGGCAGGCATAGCCAAACATTAATCCCTGATCACCGGCTCCCTGATCTTCTTCTTTCTGTCGCACTACTCCCCTGTTAATATCGGGCGATTGTTCATGAATGGTCGAGATCACACCACATGAATCCCCTTCAAACATGTAATCTGAATTGGTATACCCAATTTCCTTGATAACATCACGTGCAACTTTCTGAACATCGATATATGCCTGTGTTTTTACCTCTCCGCTAAGTACTACCAGACCTGTTGTCACAAGTGTCTCACATGCAACTTTCGAATCAGGATCCTGTTTTAAAAACTCATCCAATAAGGCATCGCTAATTTGATCGGCAACTTTATCGGGATGTCCCTCCGAAACCGATTCTGATGTAAATAAATAACTCATTTTTTCTTGTTTTTATAAAAGATGTCAAATTTATTCCTTTTTTTATTTCTGGCAAAAGTCAATTCTTTTTTGTTAACTCTCTAAAAGCCTCTTCAAGAGTTTCTTCTTTTTTCTGAAGCGTAAGCAATGAGAGTTTATTTTCTGCCGCAAACTGAAATAACTCTTCCCGTAAATCGTTTTCGGATTGTCCTTCTATTAGAAATTCCCGTTCATTTATCATCTCTACTTGTGTAACTGCTTTTATTCGTGTTAATAATTTTTTATCAACCTTCTTACTAAACTCAAGGTAAATTGTCTGCTTACCTTCTCTATTCCCTTTCAAGATTGAACTTGAAGTACCATCAGCTACAATCTTACCTTCATTAATAACAATAACTCTGTCACATATTGCTTCTACTTCCTGTAAAATATGTGTTGAAAGGAGTACTGTTTTTTCCTTCGCCAGATCGGATATAAGGTTTCGAATTTCAATAATCTGATTTGGATCGAGGCCTGTAGTAGGCTCATCGAGGATTAAAACCCGGGGATTAGGAATTATTGCTTGGGCAAGTCCTACACGCTGCCTGTAACCCTTGGAAAGCTGACCAATTTTTTTATGCTTTTCGCGTGAAAGTCCGGTGAGACCAATTACCTCGTTTACTCGTTGAGTTCTATTGTCTGACTTATTATAAAAACCATCGATATATCTCAGGTATTCCTTAACATATAAGTCGGGATGAAGTGGATTATTTTCAGGAAGAAATCCAATGATCTTTTTAACAGCAAGTATATCCTCCTCTAATTTGATTCCGCATATTTCGATAAATCCCTTATCCCTGGAAAGAATGCCGCAAATACATTTCATTGTTGTGGATTTACCCGATCCGTTTGGGCCGAGAAATCCGGCAACTTCGCCATTTTTGATTTCAAATGATACTTTATCAACAGCTACCTGTTTACCGAATGTTTTAGTAAGTGAATCAATTTTTAACGACATGACCTGTAAATCAAGTAACTAACATTAATTTCTCGTTTTTCGGATGGCTTCTAAAATTAGTCTATCGAAATGACAAAAAAAAATGTGTCCATATTCGTACAACTTATGTATACAAACCGGTCAATATTGATTTTATTTTGTTTCCTGAAATTTAAATATCAGACTGAATTACAAGATTTTATGTTTTCTGGCATACTATATGAAAATAAGCTTTCAAAACCAAAACCATGAAAACAAAAATCAGGTTGAATATGAAAACGAAGATTGTAGCAGCACTATTTTTTATTTCCGTCATTTCTCCCTCAATTTTAACGGCAACTGAACCAGAAGGCAACAGGATAATAAATAATGGTAATTCCTACAGTCAGACAAATCTGGAGATTGATTCCTGGATGGTTGATCTTTCATCATGGGTTAGTAATAGTAAGACGAATTTGACAGAGAGTGAAGAAACATTCTCCGTTGAAAAATGGATGTTAAGACCTGATCATCAATCCTGGGGAGATTCTTCCGGTGAAGGCTCTATTCGACTTGAAAATTGGATGATTGACATTCAGCATTCCGATTGGAATACAAGTCAGGAGGAACCTGAACTTATTCTCGAAAGTTGGATGTGCGATCTAACATCATGGGCAACAAGTTAGGCGCGTAAGTAAAGATTTATTTAATGATTAAGGCTGCAATTAATTTGTGGCCTTTTTCATTACATACTAATAATTCAAAAAGACCCGTTTATTACATATCGGTATTTACAGTGATACCTGAAAAACATATCGTATCTTTATATACACTAAACAATTTTAACTAATCCGGTTATGATGAAGTATATTTTTTTATTTCTAAACATCCTCCTGATTTTTATACCAGATAGCTCTGCCCAGGAATCCAATCCTGTTGAGACAATTGAAAAAATAAAAATATCCAGTGGTATATTACTGGAGATAGAACGCTCAGAGAAATATACTCTTGATATTTCCTCACCAGACCTTGATTTAAGTTGTCTTATTAAAACTATTGACAATGGTGTTCTTACATTAAAATTAGTTAGTAGTGTTAACTGCAACGGAAAAGTCACAGCAAAACTGTGTTGCCCATCGATCAGAGAAATAGAAATAATGGGTAATGCAGAAGTTTCAACTTTTAATGTAATAAAGACTGATAGCTTAAAAATTGTACAACATACTGGCGGTAAAGCCTATCTTGATCTGGATGTAGATTATCTTGAAATCCTTTTAACCGAAGGCAGTATACTAACTGCCAACGGATATGCTAACACCCAAATTGTAAATGTCAGTACAAGTGCCACCTATTCGGCATTCGAATTGGAAGGAGAGGTAGTAGATATTCAAACCTCCTTTGGAGGCAAAGGGAAAGTCTGTGCCACGAAAAAACTAAAAGCTCTTTCAAAGATAGGAGGCTATATCAGTTATAAATGCGAGCCGACAGCAATAGAGATAGAGAAAAAAGGAAATGGTGTAGTTGAAAAATTAGGTGAGTAATGATTTACTTTTCCTTCTGGGTATTTAATATCTCAGCTATTAATAAATCTTTAAGAGACGTTATTTTAAGATTTTCCTCATTACCTTCTGTTAAATATATTTTGTAACCAGCTTTTTCTACAACACTGGCATCATCCGTAAAAGAATCTTCAAATGGCAAATTATAGGCATCGAGTAGAATTTCGGAGCTAAATACCTGTGGAGTTTGTACTATACGATACATTAAGCGATCCTCCGAAATGGAATCTTCACCCTCAACCCTTCTTATCGACTCGGAAACAGGTATAACCGGTACGGCAGTTCCATTTATTTCAGCCAGTTTAAAACATCGGGTTATTGTTCCCATGCTAACCAGAGGACGCACACCATCATGAACACCTACTAATGCTAAAGAAGGCAGATCGTGCAATCCGTTTTTTACCGAATGAAATCTGGTTTCACCCGCGGAAAATATTTTGCAGGATAAATTAAAGTTGTATTCTGTACATAATTCATTCCATATTTTTATTTCAGATTCGGGAAGTACAACTCTTAAATCAATAGTAGAATCATAGGCATAAAACTTGTTTATGGTATGCATAAGTAACGGTAAGCCATTAAGTACCATAAATTGTTTGGGTATTTTCGATTGCATCCGTGTTCCTAAACCTCCGGCGACGATAAGAGCTATTTTTTTCATACTATAGCTTAATTTAAATTAGTTTTCATCCATAAAAAATAAAGTAATTTAATCAGGTACGATGAATTTAATGGAAAAGTAATAACTCAAATATAATAAATTACCGGGTATGCTTATTTCATCCTGTTGAAGTACTTTTAACCTGTTAAAATTAAAAAATCCATCAAAGTGTTTGAAAAATCGTTTCAATTTCTCCGTCAATTGAAGGAAAACAACCGCAGGGAGTGGTATCATGCCCATAAAGCATTATTTAACGAGGCAAAACAAGAATTTGAACATGTTACAGAATTATTGCTATACGAAGTATCCCGCTTTGATAAAAATATTGCAGGTCTTCAGACCAAAGATTGCATTTACAGAATATTTCGTGATATACGTTTCTCTACCAATAAATCTCCTTACAAAACAAATTTCGGGACTTTTTTGGTTCCCGGTGGGCGTAAATCGATGAATGCAGGATATTATCTACACATCGAGCCCGGAGGAAGTTTTATAGCATCGGGGAATTATCAACCTCCTTCACCCATACTAACAGCTATCAGGAAAGACATATTTACATTCACCGATGAATTTAAAAACATCATTAATTCAAAAGAAATCAAAGAACTATTTGGAGATATTAACGGAGAAAAGCTTAAAACCCAGCCCAGGGGATTTTCAAGAGATTTTCCTGATATAGAACTATTGAAGTTTAAAAGTTATGGCCTAATCAGGATGAAAAGCGACGATGAAATGATGCATGCTGATATATTACAGGAAATAGTAAAATGTTTTAGGGCTTCTCTTCCCTTTATAACATTTATTAATGAAGCAATAAAAGATGTGGAAAAATAAAAATCAATAATTAATCAAGCACCTTTCGCAAGGCCGTAATAAGTTCATTTATTGTAAAGGGTTTTATTACGTGTCCTGAACACCCTGCGGCATAACAGTTTTCGATCACATTATCGAGCGCAAAGGCAGTTTGTGCAATAATAGGAATATCAGCACGCAAAAGTTTTATTTGACGCGACACTTCAAATCCGTCCATCGAAGGAAGGTTAATATCCATTAAAATAGCATCGTAATTTTCACCACTTCTTATCAGGTCGATAGCTTTTGCACCTAACTCAGCCCAAGTAGTTAGAGCCTGATAGCCTTGTAAAATATCGCGTATAAGGAACCAGTTAGTCTCCTCATCTTCAACTACTAATATGTTTTTACCTTTTAAAAATGTATCCATATAAACCTGCCAATTTTCTTACTTCTTGACAAGCCATAAGTAAGTCAAAAAAAATTACTTTTGCAACTCTTTCCAGGCTAAAGCAGATGCACCTAAAACTGCCGCATTGGTTTCTTGAAGATCTGAGATCAGCAGTTTAATTTTTCCTCTATAAATAGGGAACAGATTTTCTTCCATGTACTTTTTTGTAGGCTCAATAAGAATATTGCCTGCTTTGACCAATCCTCCGAACAAGAAAATAGCTTCCGGGCTTGTACAGGCAACAACATCGGCTAATTTAACACCTAAAATCCTACCTGTTAATTCAAAAGCCTTAAGAGCAATCTCATCACCTTTTTTTGCAGCTTCCGATACCATTATTGATGTTAAATCTTCAAAACTGTAGTTTCTAAGTTCACTCTCTGCAACACTTTCCGCCAGAAGTTTAAATACTGTGCGCTTCAGCCCTGTTGCTGAAACATAAGTTTCCAGACAACCTAGTTTCCCGCAGCCACACTCTCTTCCCCGATGTTTTACATTTATATGTCCCAATTCACCCGCAAATCCATCGTGCCCATATACAATATCTCCATTAACAACAATACCGCTTCCAAGGCCTGTTCCCAAAGTAATAACAATAAAATCTTTCATTCCTTTAGCTCCTCCATAAATCATCTCTCCCAGGGCAGCAGCATTTGCATCGTTGTTTAGTACAACTGGAATACCCGGATAATAGATTTTAATTTTTTCTACAAACGGAATTGTACCCTTCCAGTTCAGATTGGGAGCATCTTGAATCGTTCCCGAATAATAATTACCGTTGGGGGCTCCAATACCTACGCCTTTTATTTCGATAGATTCATTTATTGATGAGACTGTTTCCTCTATTTCAGTATGAAGATTTTCCAGATAAATATCAAAATCGGAATATTTATCCGTATTAGTAAAATTTTCCTTTATACAATGTCCATTAATATCGATTATACCATACTTCGTGAACGTACCACCAATATCGATTCCAATAACAACATCCCTCATTTAATCAATGATTTTATGAATATCTTAAGTGCACAAAAATAATTAAATCACAGAAAATTGCAGGAATAAGATTCTTATATTACCAAAAAGGAGGAAGAAATTTTATACCTATTTAAATTCCCGGAGATATTTGTGTTGAAAAATAAAAATTGAAACCACCCCGATTGAAATTGCTGAATCGGCAATGTTGAATATGGGTCGGAAAAAGATGAATTTTTGACCATGCCAGATTGGAAACCAGTTGGGATAAGTGCTTTCAAATATGGGGAAATATAACATATCGACAACTTTACCACTAAGTAATGCTGCATATCCTCCACCTTCCGGGAATATTCTAGCGGTTTCAAAATAAGTGCTCTCACCAAAAATAACACCATAAAACAGAGAATCGATGATGTTACCCAGTGCTCCGGCAAAAATCATGGCAATACAAATAACAAAACCTGTTGAAGCTTTTCTGATAATAAGTACTCTAAGATACCACCCAATAAGTGCTGCAGCAATCATTCGGAAAATTGTCAGTGCAGGTTTGCCAATTTTCCCGGGAATATCTATTCCAAAGGCCATTCCCGGATTTTCAATAAACCGGATCAAGAACCAATTTCCAATGACAGGTTGAGTAGCACCCAGCGGCATGGTTGTTTTAACAATAAACTTTAAAACCTGATCTAGAATCAGAATCAACGAAATTACCAGTAAGGCCTTACGTGTTAAATTCATCCGGAATATTATTATTGCTTAAAAATCAAGTAGTAAAAATAAAAAATGATCGGAATTTGCTCCAATCATTGAGAGAATAAGCATTTTCATGGGAATAACCTATTTCTGTTTTTGTTTGGCATCGATAGAAAGTGTTGCATGAGGTACAGCACGCAAACGTTCTTTCGAGATTAATATACCTGTTTCACGGCAAATACCATAAGTTTTATTCTCAATACGTACAAGCGCTGCCTGTAAATGTTGAATAAACTTCTGTTGACGCTGTGCCAATTTCCCCGATTCTTCCTTTGAGAGCGTTGCTGCTCCTTCTTCAAGAACTTTAAAAGTAGGCGATGTATCTTGTGTATCGTTACTTTCACTTTGAGTGATTGCACTTTTCAGCAATTCATAATCCTTCTTGGCTTTATCGAGCTTGTCGAGAATAATTTGTTTAAACTCATTAAGCTCCTCATCGGAATATCTTGTCTTCTCAGCCATTATTCAAAGATTTAATCTATTAAAAATATATAAAAAATCAAATATAGTCTATTCTTAACTTAATTCTTTTCAACCAATATAAATGTTTTAATGGTATCGTCCAGAATCACTTCATCTTCCTTATTATCAGGAAGTTCATCAACCAACTCAAGGGAATTGGCGAGTGTCTGAACTTTTATTATTTTATCCCCAAAGTTATTAACAGCCGAAACAATATCCTTATGTCTCTTAATTCGAATTTGTATCCTGTCAGTAACTTCCAAACCCATATTTTTCCGGATGTTTTGTATCCGGTTAACAAGCTCACGAGCAATACCTTCCTGCCGTAATTCATCAGTAAGCGTTACATCGAGAGCAACTGTAAGTCGCCCTTCATTAGCAACCAGACATCCGGGTATATCTTTCGAGATAATTTCAACATCATCAATTGTAAGTTGAACTTCCTGTCCCTCAATAACAAGTAAGTAGTTGCCCTCTGAATCGAATTTATTGATGTCATCCTGTGTTAATCCGGCAATGGCTGCCGAAATATTTTTCATCCTCTTACCAAAACGCGGACCCAATGTTTTAAAGTTGGGTTTTATCTTTTTTAACAGTATGCCGGATGCATCGGTAAGTAATTCAAGCTCTTTCACATTTACTTCAGAGAGGATCAGCCCTGATACAGCATTAATCTGTTTTTCAAATTTCTTATTGAGGACAGGTATCATCACTTTACTTAAGGGCTGACGAACTTTAATATTAACCTTACGCCTTAAACCAAGGATCATGGATGAAATGGTCTGAGCCATTTCCATGCGCTGTTCCAAATCCTTATCAATGAAGGCTTTATTGTATTCAGGGAAATCCACCAAATGAACCGAGTCGTTAGCATAATTTCCACTACGGCTATTTAAATCGCAGAATATTTTATCGCAATAAAAAGGTGCAATGGGCGATGCCAGAATGGCTATAGTCTCCAAACAGGTATACAAGGTTTGATAGGCCGAAAGTTTATCCCGATCGAACTCACCTCCCCAATAACGTTTCCTGTTGAGACGAACGTACCAGTTGCTGAGATTTTCTATTACAAAATCCTGAATAGCACGGCCTGCTTTGGTGGGTTCGTAATTTTCATAATACCCATCAATATCTCTGATAAGAGAATTGAGCAGTGAAATTATCCAGCGATCTATTTCGGGACGATCTTTTACCGCTATTTCCGGTTGCGAGTGATCATAATTATCGACATTGGCATATAAGGCAAAGAAAGAATAAGTATTGTACAGAGTTCCAAAAAATTTACGTCGGACTTCTTCTACTCCATCGATATCGAATTTAAGATTGTCCCAGGGTTGTGCATTGGTAATCATATACCAGCGCAATGGATCGGAACCAAATTTTTCTATGGTTGCAAAGGGATCAATTGTATTGCCCAGGCGTTTTGACATTTTATTACCATTCTTGTCGAGAACCAGTCCGTGGCTGATAATATTTTTAAAAGCAACCGAATCGAAAATCA
>Ga0307419_10001990_pt1 | contig 10460 bp, 13 predicted proteins | sample SalMarWE160230MG_2_FD_202512 | JGI IMG/M metagenome (GOLD analysis project Ga0307419, IMG submission 202512) | Salt marsh sediment microbial communities from the Plum Island Ecosystem LTER, Massachusetts, United States - WE1602-30 | ecosystem: Environmental > Aquatic > Marine > Intertidal zone... | reverse complement strand
AAAATATGATCGAAAAAAGCGATATTGAAACATGTTTTTCAGAACTAAAATGGATTAAGGATAAAGATTTGCGAGACAAAGTTGTGCAAGTTTGGAAGGAGGCTGCTGATTGTGGTAAGTGGAAAACACTTGATGATGTCCCGTTTACTCTTCTTTTTGAGAACTCGGGAAAATTGACTGACCACACAAAAAGAGTTACACGAATGGCAAAAAGTATTTTGGATCAAAGAGATGAGGATTTGAACCAAGATTATTTGATTGCAGGTGCGTTGCTTCATGATGTGGGAAAGCTACTGGAATATGAGGTTGTGGATGGTAAAATAGTAAAAGGTGAATATGGTAAAAAATTTCGCCATCCGGTATCCGGTTCAAAGCTTGCTTGGCAGTGCGGCCTCCCAGACGAAATTGTCTACATTATTTATGCACACTCACATGAGGGAGATAAGACGGAGAGGACTCCTGAATCATTTATTGTTCATCACTGCGATTTTATTGATTTTCATATAAAAAAAGCAATGGTGAATAAATGAAGGTAGAAAACGCAGCTGGAAGAAAAATCGAGACGGAGATTGCCGGTAGAACCTTTAAACCATTTGCCGGTGGAAAAAAATATAGTTACATTTCAAAGATTACAAGCCTTACCGAAGCTTTGAAGAAATGCGGTCTGAAGAATGGGCAGACCCTTTCTTTTCATCATCAGCTCAGAAATGGTGATTTTATTGTCAATATGACTCTTGATGCGGTAAGGGAGTTAGGTGTTAAAGATATTATGCTTGCGCAAACTGCATTGTTCAATGTTCACGAACCTGTTATTGAACATATCAAGGAAGGTACTGTTACAAGAATCGAGGGAAGTATTAATGGTGTTGTGGGTGACTATGTGTCCAAAAATCCCATGAAAGCCCCGGTTATACTCCGTTCTCATGGTGGACGTTGGACCGCAGTAAAAAATGGCGAATTACATCCAAATATCGCAGTTATTGCAGCATCAACCGCGGATGAACGTGGAAATTGTACCGGAAGAATTGGTAGAAGTGCTTTTGGACCTATTTCGTATTCTGAGGTTGATGCATGGCATGCTGATCATGTAATCATTGTTACTGACAATATAGTGGATTATCCTTGTAACGCTCAGGAGATTCAGGAACGATATGTCGACTATGTTGTTGTGGTTGATAAGATAGGTGATCAGGATAAGATTGTTTCCGGGACTCTTAAGATCACAGAGAACCCTATGAAACTGAAGATCGCACTTGATAGCGTTGCACTTATGGAAGCTGCAGGTATGATTAAGGATGGTATGATCTTTCAATCTGGTGCAGGAGGAATTTCTCTTGCTGCATTGAAATTTTTAGGGGAAAAACTCGAAGAAAAAAATATAATAGCTTCTTGTGCAACAGGTGGTCTTACAAAGTATATACTTGACATTTATAGGGCTGGACGTGTCAAAAACATTTATTATTCTCAGGTTTTTGATGTCGATTCCGTAAAATTTGTAGCAGAAGATCCAGGTCTACCTGCCGATATCGGTCATTATGCTGATCCTACATCAAAGGGCCGAACAATAGATGGTTTAGATACTGTAGTGCTTGGAGCAACAGAGGTTGATACCAGTTTTAATGTAAATGTTAATACACATAGCGATGGTCGTATGTTGCACGGTATTGGCGGTCATCAGGATACCGCAGCAGCAGCAGATATTACAATCATCTCTGCTCCTGTGTTCAGAAAGACAAATCCTGTTGTTAGGGAAAGAGTTACCACTATTTCCACGCCTGGTGATATTGTTGATGCAATTGTCACAAATGAGGGGATAGCCATAAATCCAAGAAGGAAGGATTTGATTGATAAATTAAAGGGCGAAATTGACATTGTCCCAATCGAGGAACTTAGAGAAATAGCATATAATGCAACCGGTGGACCAGCAGAAGTAAATCTGGGTGAGGAAATTATCGGTTTAACTAAGTATTTTGATGGAACTGTTCTGGATAATATTAGAAGGGTTAAGGAGTGATTAAATTGACGTGGAATACCAAGATTACAAAGGTGGAACCTAATCATCTCGTAACAAAGGGGTATAGACAGGAGGATTTGATTGGAAATATTCCATTTCCCCATGTTGTTTATCTTCTTTTAAAAGGCGAACTTCCATCTAAAGAACATGGGAAAATGATAGATGCTATTCTTACGGCTTGTATTGATCATGGTGTTACTCCTCCTTCATCGATGGCATCAAGGGTTGTTGCATCAGGTGGTGTTCCCCTACCTACTGCTGTTGCAGCTGGGGTGTTGTCCATCGGAGATGCACATGGTGGTGCAATTGAGAAAGGTGCAAAATTCTTGCAAGAAGGTATTTCCCTGATGAAAAAGGAAGGCAGGAATCCAGAGGAAATGGCAAAAATTCTTGTAAAGGAATCTAGAGAAAAGCATAAGAGGATCCTTGGTTTTGGCCATAGGGTTCATACATCTGATCCAAGAACAAAGAGACTTTTTAGTTTAGCTGAGGAATTAAATATCGCAGGAGATCATATCTTGTTGTCTAAAGCAATAGAAAAAGAACTTGAAGTTCAAACCAAAAGAAAACTTCCGATAAATGTTGATGGTGCTATTGCTGCAATTAGTTCTGATATGGGTTTTGATTGGAGACTTGGTAAAGCCTTCTTCTTACTTGGTAGAGTAGCAGGATTAACAGCCCAGGTTTATGAGGAACAAACAGAATTTAAACCCATGCGTAAGATGTTTAATGTGGAATATGAGTATGATGGGCCAGAAGAAAGAGATTTACCATAAAATTTCGAGGTAATTGAATGAGTAAAACCATGATTCAGAAGATTTTTGAAAATCATTCTGAGAGTGAGGCTAATGTTGGGGACATTATCGATGTCGGTATTGATGTTCGTGTTGCCAGGGATTTTGGCGGTGCAAATGTCGTAAAAAATCTTGAGGAAAACAATCTCTCTTTGGATGACCCGAAAAAAACGTTTTTTACATTTGATTGTAACCCTGGTGGGTGTGACCAAAAATATGCGGCAAACCAGCATATCTGCCGACTTTTTGCCAGAAGAAATAATGTTGAAATTTTTGATATCAACAGAGGAATAGGTACACATATTGTTATTGATGAGGATATCGTAAAGCCAGGTGGAACTATAATTTCAACTGATTCTCATGCTAATATTTTAGGTGCCTATGGTGCTTTTGGCCAGGGAATGGGGGATAGAGATATTGCTCATGCTTGGGCCCATGGAAAGGTATGGTTTAAGGTTCCACCAACGGTCAAAATCATTCTTAATGGGGGTCCTTCAAAATCTGCATATCCAAAAGATGTCGTACTAAAAATGTTGCAGGATATAGGTGCAAATGGTCTTCTTGGTTTTGCCGCTGAAATATATGGTAACTATGTTGATTCCTTGTCTCTTGACGGTAGAATCACGATAGCTTCAATGGCTACTGAAATGGGTGGAATAATCATACTATTTCCATCAAAAGATGGTGTAACTGCTGATGAAGACGCAGAGTATGGGCGCACTATCGAAATTGATATTGACGGTCTTGAACCTATGATCTCCCGTCCGGGTCATCCTGAGGATGTTACAAGTGTAAAAGATGTATCTGGGGCAAAGATAGATTCTGGTTTTATTGGCTCATGTACTAATGGACGTATGGATGATATGAGGGCGATTGCAAAGATTCTAAAAGGTAAAAAAATTGCTCCTGGTAGAGTTCTCAAGATTGTTCCTTCTACTGATAAAATTTGGAAGAAAAGCCTCGATGAGGGTTTGATTAAAATTTTTAAAGATGCCGGTGCTCTTGTTGGTTCAGCTGGATGTGCTGGGTGTGCTGCTGGTCAAATTGGTCAGACTGGACCTGGCGAGGTAGCAGTTTCTTCGGGCAATCGTAACTTTGTTGGTAAACAAGGTAGGGGCGATATTTATTTGGCATCTCCTGCAACGGTCGCAGCATCTCTTGTTGCTGGGTTCGTTACAACGGAAGATGAAATACCAGAGAAACCGGAACCAGTTGCTATATCTTCGGTCAAATCCCCTCCGGCTAAGTTGAAGAAAGAATCTGTTGAATCCTCTGTAAAAGCTGAAGGCAGGGTGTGGGTTATCAAAAAGGATAATATTGATACCGATATGATCTTTCACAACAGATATCTCTCAATTACAGACATCAACGAAATGGGACAGTATGCCTTTGACAACTTGGAAGGATATGAGAATTTTGCAAAAGAGGCAAAGAGGGGAGATCTCTTAATTGTTGGTAAAAACTTTGGTTGTGGAAGTTCCCGTCAGCAGGCAGTAGATTGCTTCAAATCTATTGGTGTTAGTGTGATTATTGCTGAGTCCTTTGGTGCTATATATGAACGTAATGCAATCAATAGTGCAATGCCCATTCTTGTGGCTGAGGACATCACAAAGAGGATTGATGATAAGGATGAGTTATCAGTTGATTTTACAACTGGTGAAATAATCGATAAAACGCAAGGTAAGACTTATCATTCAAAGCCATTTTCTAAGTCACAGTTTGAGATATATAGAAAAGGTGGGCTTCTAAAAATTTAGAGAGGATTTGAAAAAATCCTCCTTTTAGTTCTAACGGCGTTTTTTGAAGGAAAAGAGCTTCTTTGCTCTAGTACTACCTGTAAGCAGCCTATCTGTCTTGAATACCCATACAACAATACTAATTGTTACTATAGCAAAAATTAATACATAGATAATTCCTCCGATCACGAGCACATAATCATTAAATATCAATGCTCTTGACGCCATCATTGGATGAGAAAACGGTATTGCAAAAAGCAACCCTTTCAATGCAAGAGGCAACGTATCAAAATCTGCAAACATTGTAACAAACATAGGTATCATAGCAAGCATAGTTACTGGAAATGTAAGAGTTTGCGCACTTTTGTAATTCTTTGCCATGGTTCCTAGAAGCATACAGAGCGCAAGCGCTGCGATAAGAGTGATAAACAAAGAAATCCCAATTAATAAAAAATCAGAAGAGTTCAACGCCAAATCAAAATCTGCAAGATTGAGTCCCTCTGACATCTGAAATCCTTGTAAATAACGACTCATACCAAACATATATACAACAGCGAAAAGTAGACCAATTATTGCACTTGCTACAATCTTTCCAGTTACTATATGAGTCCGTTTTACAGGTAGCGTAAGTAGTGTTTCAAGTGTTTTATTTTCTTTTTCCAGTGCCATTGATGAAATAACCATATTTCCAGCCATAATTATAATCATCATGATAACAATAGGAATTAACATTGATTGGGAGGATAGCATACCTGAAATCGCTCCAGGTGAAAGCTTAATTTCCCTATCTTTAAAATATGTTGTATCTATTCTTGAAGTAGGCCATAGCGCGATACTTGCATTAACTGTTGTATTATCTTCAATAAGGGTTTTTGATATTTCTCTGTTTATTGATGTAATTAATTGTTCGACGACTCCTGAAGATATTGTGTCAAAGAGACCCGCTCCTTTCATTATCCAATATACTTCAAGACCACCTCGCGTGTCATTTAGAATATCAATCGAAAAATTCTTATTAATTACAATCAACGCCATTCCATCTTGTTGTTTAACCTGTTCCAGCCCATATTTTTTATCTGCAATGTCAGATGAATTGAAGATAATTTCAGATTCATTTTCCAGAATAGATGTTACTATTTTTGAAAGGTTGCTGTTATCTTCATTGATTAATCCTAGTACTGGTTTTTCATCAAGTTCCTCCTGAATTCCCTCCATCGAACTTCCAATTGAGCCAAATATAATTGCGATAACAACAATAGGAAGAATTGTTGCAGGCGTGAGCAGTTCTTTCAGTTCTTTTTTTATGATGTTTACAAGTGCATTCATGATACCACCCGTGTAAAGACTTCTTCGATGTTATTTGCATTGTATTTTTCCATCAAAGCTTTTGGTTTACCTTTTTCTACTATTATCCCTTCGGCGATAAGTGCTATGCGATCACACATGTATTCCACTTCGAGCATATTATGAGATGATAGCAGAACAGTGGTTCCCCTCCTTGCGGTATCTTTTATTATTTTTCTGACTTCTTGAGCATTTATTACATCAAGTCCAGATGTTGGTTCATCTAAAATTGCAAGCTTTGGATCTGTCATGAGTGCTCTTCCGACCAGCAGACGCCGTTTCATGCCCTTACTGTATGTATCGACTTTATCGTCTATTCTTTCTCCAAGATCTGCGATTTCTATTCCTTTTTCAACCATTTTTTGTGTATTTTTTTCATTAAAAAAATTTGCAATGAATATAAGATATCCTCTTCCAGTGAGAGTTTTGTATGCACCGGCATCTTCAGGTAGATAGCTGATGAGCTTTCTAACTTCATCTGATTTTTTTTCTACATCGTATTCCATTATTCTAACTTCCCCAGAATTTATCTGTAGAAGTGTCGATATAACTCTTAATGCAGTGGTCTTGCCAGCCCCATTAGGACCTATTAGTCCGAATATCTCTCCTTTATCTATGGTAAATGATATTCCCTTAACAGCTTTAGTTGTCCCGTAATTTTTTACAAGATTTTTTACTTCTACTGTTGCCATATTTTCCCTCTTTTTAGCAAGTTTTTACTGCAGTTCCAAATGCAATGAGTTCTGCCGCTCCATGCATTGTTTGAGATGTTGCATATCTCATTCCGATAACTGCATCCGCTCCTAGTTTTTTTGCGTCTTCAATCATTCGTTCCATTGCCGTTCGTCGCGATTCCTCCATGAGTTCTGTATATGCTGTTGCCTCTCCACCAACAACTGTTCTAAGACCTGCACGTATGTCCTTACCAATGTGTTTAGTTTGAACGCAGCTACCAAACACCACACCCAGTATTTCTTTTATTTCTCTTCCTGGCATATTCTCAATTGTTGTCACCATCATAGTTATCAATCCTACATCTTTCCTTTATTTTTAATGTATTCTTCTCGAATTTCGTCTGCAATTTCCCCATCTTCAATTATGAATGCTCCTACATATCCACAATCTTTGCATTCCCATTTCGACCGATCTTGGGGAAGAATCCATCCGATATTTTCCGATCCACATCTTGGACAGAATTTCATAATATTTCACCTCTATTTGTATTCATATCCACATTTAGAGCAACGATATATTTTACCATTAAATCGTAGCTTGGGATTTCCACATTCTGGGCAGGTTCCAAGTACTCGTTCTTCTAGCATGCGAATTCTATTTAGTTCTCGTTCTGCAAGTTGTGAAAGATTAATCCATGGATTATCTTTCCACCATTTCCAGGTTTCATCGTTTAATGTTATTGTCACTTTTTTCATTTATTATCATCTCATTTATAAGTTTTTTATCCACGTTGCAATATCGTTTATCACCTGTTCATCTACGTTTCCAGGATTATTGTATTCCGTGTTTGTAGGTTGTCCAGTTCCAAATATGAAAAGATGATTTAGAGATTCATATGATTTAAGGGTAATTTTTTCATTGTTGTAAAAAGTGTTTTCCCATTTTACAAAATCATATTCAATGGTAACCTGATAGTCTCTTTCTCCTTGCATTATAAGCATTGGTATTGTGAGATTTTCAGCTGTTGAAACTGGATCATAATCTGCAAGATATTCCCAGTATGCAAGAGGTGCGTTGATAATAAGTTCACCTTCGCTGATGTTGAGTGTTTTTATTTTCTCTATCTGTTCTTCCAATGCAGTAATTTGTTCTGATTCGTTTTCATCGATTTCACCATCTAAACCAAATAAGTAGTTGTATTGATCAAGGATTAAATCTTCTAAATGTCTGGCAGGTGCTGCAAGTAGGATAATACCAGCTATTCTTTTATCCTGATTTGCTATTTCTGGTGCCATCATTCCGCCGAGGCTATGTCCGATAATATAGATTCTATCAGTGTCAATTTTTGAAGTGTTCATTAGTAGATCAACTGCAGCGACGGCATCATCAACTACCTCTTCTTGAATAGTAAGATTCTCTATTTTTGCAATTTCCTGCGGATATTCTTTCGTTCGTTTTTCATATCTAAGCACTGCTATTCCCTGACTTGAAAGTCCCGATGCTAAGTCTTTAAAAGGCTTATTTGGGCCAATTGTTTCATCACGATCATTTGGTCCTGATCCATGTACAAGAACAATAGCGGGGAAATCACCATCACCTTTTGGCATAGTTAGAGTTCCTGGAAGTTCCCACGGGCTTTCTCCAATGGTCACATTGGTTTCGGTAAACATAGAATAATTTGCATATTCTGGTGGTTCATAATCATCAAAATTCTGAGTTGGAACAAGTTGTAATCCAGCAACCGTGTCGTTTTCATCAAATACTATTCTCACATCAAGATAGCCAAGGGTTTCAAAATCACAGGTAACATAAGCTATTTGATAACCATACTCCTCAGTTTTTCTGGTTGATTTGATTTCTTTATAATCCCCGTATTGATAGATTATACTCTCCCATGCTGTTTGTAATTCATTGAGAGAAATGGCGTTTTTCATATCTTCATTAAATTTCTGATATACTTCTTGATAGTGATTTTGACTTAGATTTTCAACAATTCTAATCGCTTCTAATTCAAGGTTTAATTCTTGCTGTTGGTCTTCATTGTTTTCTTCTTCTATACATCCAGATAATACTGATCCAATAATAAGGATTATAAAAATGGTTGAAATTAAACACTTTTTCATAAATACTTCTCCGTTAATTTTGTTGATTTTCATGCTTGCTGTATTTCGATAGTTAAACCAATTATGATAATTATTATTCCTGCGATAAGAGATATTGTTGCTTTTAGTCTTGGTCCGCCTGGAGCATTGATCCATCTTGCGAAATTTGGATTTAGAAAAGTGGCGATTCCGAATAAGGATACGATAGCGCCACATATAATCAAGATTGTATTTGCAAGTCCCATTTTTCACCGATTTATTTAAGTTTTACAGCGGTTCCATATGCAAGTATTTCTGCAGCTCCACCCATTATTGATGAGGTCATGAATCTAACATTTATTACAGCGTCTGCACCTTGTTTTTCGGCTTTGTCCTTCATTCTTTTAAGCGCTATTTCCCTTGATTCAGCAAGCATTTCTGTATATTCCTTTATTTCCCCTCCGACCATATGTCTAAATCCTGCCTTAATGTCTTTTCCAATGCTTTTTGCCTGTATGGTATTTCCTTTGACAAGCCCTATAATTTCCTTTATTTCTTTTCCAGTAACAAAATCTGTATTTGTTATGATCATGGTTCCAAATCCTCCTTACTTATTTCTCCTTTCATCTTTTCCGTGTCTTTGCGTTGTTCAATTATAATTGATATCAACAGGGTTAATATTCCAATAATTATGGCTCCTGCCCCTATTGCAATTATATAATCTATGCTCTCGATGTTTTGGAAACCTAGGAATAATCCATATGCAATAAGTATGATTATTCCTCCTACAAAGAGAACCATTCCTATTTTTTTTCCATTACTCATTTTTTACCTCCTTTATTTTTTTTTATCTAATTTAGATGGATCATATCTTTCTATTTCTTTGATAAAAGCGGGGGAATCAAATATGAAAAAGCGCTTGAATGCTAAAAACATTTGTCTATGTTTTAAATTTATGAGATTCCCTCTCACCTTGATCTTTGTTAAGTTATCAAAAGTGTAAAATAGTCCAGGAAATGCGAAGATCCTATGGTAATTAACAATTACCCCATCTTCTGTAAACGCCATTCTGGTAGTAAAACTTTCAAACCACATAATAAGTCCCAAACCAAAAAATAGGATGCCTGGTATGAATCCAATAACTCCATATTTATAATATAATGAAAATCCCCCTAAAATCCCAAGACATCCAACTAATGTTAAAAGAATTGCAGTAATCCAGAGGATAATTGGCGAACATCTTATCTCAAATTTTTCCTTTTCAAATTTTGTAATTTTTACAGTTCTTTTCTTAGATATGTATAGAAGTGCAATAATTACTATGATAGTTAGAGTAAGTATTCCCAAATTGAAGACGTTTCTATAACTTCCAACTCCCAGTATATTTTCAAAAATAATTTTCAATATCCATACTATAATCAAGATTAGAACAGGAAACTGCAGAATTTTAAATGATTTGATGGGTATATTTCCCAATTCTGTCATTTTTTTTCTCCAATATTTTTTATTTTCATATTAACACATCTTTATACGTTCATATACGTGTTAATACGTTTATATACTTATTGGTATTTAAAGTTTTCGAAAAAGGGTTCTGGTGCGTATAGCGGTGTTCTTTTCACGGTGTTGCATTTACGGTGGCAAATCATATTATTTTTCACCTCCATAACCTTTAATAAACTGAAAATGATACTGCATAGAATCAAATGAAGAACCTAAAAAACCGACTGTTGCTGACAATTCCAATTTTTGTATTGGCAATATATTATGCCTATCGTTTAATATCAAATTATGATATGTCTCGTACTGAATGGTG